>Ga0114999_10003637_pt1 | contig 19189 bp, 14 predicted proteins | sample ArcticOcean_MG_C_3_FD_89820 | JGI IMG/M metagenome (GOLD analysis project Ga0114999, IMG submission 89820) | Marine microbial communities from western Arctic Ocean - ArcticOcean_MG_CB8_126 | ecosystem: Environmental > Aquatic > Marine > Oceanic | place: Arctic Ocean: Canada Basin | collected...
TTAAATTTAAAGATCAAGATGATTTTTATAATAATTTATATAAAATTAATTGGGAAAAGCATTTAGATAAAGACGGTTCCTTCCTTGTAAGCTCTATTGTATTTCATTCTGAGATTTTTAATCACTCAAAGTATGTGTCACAAAAAGTGAAAGATGCTGTTGTAGATCGTTTTAGAGATTTATTTAAAAAAAGACCAGATGTTGAGCTAAAAGTTCCTGACTTAAGAATTAATATTCATATAAACAGAAACACCTGTAATGTTTCTTTAGATAGTTCTGGAGAGTCTTTACACAAAAGGGGGTATAAAGCTTTTGGCACTGTTGCACCTATCAATGAAATTTTGGCTGCTGGAATTATTATGATGTCTGAATGGAATGCCGATACTGATTTTTTAGATCCAATGTGTGGTGGCGGAACTATTCTTATTGAAGCAGCAATGATAGCATCTAATATGGCTCCAAATTTAAATAGAAATGAATTTGCTTTTGAAAAATGGAAGGACTGGGATGAAGATTTATTTCAGGTAATTGAAAAATCTGTTATTAGTAAAATAATAAAATTTGAACATAAAATTTATGGTTATGATATCTCTGGAGGCGTTATAAAAAAGGCAATAGAAAACATTAAAAATGCTGAATTAGAAATAGAGATTAGTGTTGAGAAAAAAGATTTTTTTACTACCTCTAAAGAAAACGACTCAAGACTTCATATTCTCTTTAATCCTCCATATGATAAAAGGATTTCTTATGATATTGAAGATTTATACACCAAGATTGGAGATACTTTAAAAAACAACTATGCTAATTCAAATGTTTGGTTAATTACAAGTAATATTGAAGCTTTAAAGCATATAGCGCTTCACACATCAAAAAAAATAAAGCTATATAATTCTAATTTGGAGTCTAAATTGGTTAATTATGATATATATGAGGGGTCTAAAAAGAAAAAGAAGATTTAGTTATTTTTTTATAATTGGAATAAGATAAGATATTGAATAGCTGAATCCAGATCCTAAGGTAGAGCTATCATATGTGCGATTAAATCCTGGAATATAAATATTATCAATATTATCTTTTGTTTTTTCAGAGATAAGATTCTTTAACTGCACATTAAAGCCTAAGAATAAATTATTTAAAATTTGAGTTTTAGCTCCTATAACAAACTCCATCCATAAAGCATTTAGATCGTCATTGATAATAGGATTGTGTGATGAGACTTGACCCCAAGTTTGATTATTAGTATCATATATTGTGTAGCTGTTTACAGTTTGGCTGAAATTAGAAAAACCAATCCTAAATCCAGCATAAATTAAATTATCCATTCCTAGCCAATTATTATACATATTGTAATCTCCTCCAACTTTTAAATAATTCCCTTTAGATTCGGTATTTAAATAGTCATTAGCTGTAATTTTCTTTTCTGTTCCCACCTCAGAAGAGATGTATATATTTTTTAAGATTCTGAAATCAGCATTTATTTCAATCCCCTCATAATCATCATTGAAAGCTGAATTTAAAATCTTACTTAAATCCGTGCCTATTCTTAATCCAAACTTATTCTTAAATGATATAGAATCATTTTCAGTCTGAGAAAACAAGCTAAGATTGAAGTTAAAAAGCAGTATTATACTAATGTAATATTTTAACATGTGCTTGATTTTCACTAGTTACTATTGGGTTAATAATTTCATATCCTCCTATCCATTCAACAACTGGAGTATCTACTGACGGGTCATAGGGAATTAACGATAAAATAGAATAGTTGGTAATAAATCCACATGCTCTTGAAATAAAAACATCTGTCATTTCATAGTCTATATATACATGATTTAGATCTCCAAAGATTATATTGCCTTCAACAGAATAATTTTTAATAAACTTAAAGTTTGACACTCCAATATCATTTCTTAATGGAATTGCAATTAAATCAGTGTTCATGCCATTAATATTTTCAATTAAAATCAATTCAGAGTCTTTTATTGCATAAACTGCCAAAGATTCTACTGTTTTACTTTGCTGTGGGTCTAGAAGATCATAAAAAGTAACTACTAACTGAGGCGTTGTTTGTGTTGACTCTGGACAAATATCATCTTTTTCACAACTTATTATAAGAAATGACATTGTTAATAATATTAGCTTAAAATGATTCATCTATCTTTTTTCCAAAAGTACAACATTTTCTACATGATAAGTCTGAGGAAACATATCAATTGATTGAGAGCAAACAATTTCATAAAAATCCTTAAATAAATCTAAATCTCTAGCCTGAGTTGCGCTATTACAGCTAACGTATATAATTTTTTTTGGCCCTATATCTAATAGATTAGTTAATGCTTTTTTATGCATGCCTGATCTTGGAGGATCAATAATTACTGTATCTGGCATGCCATTTTCTTTCACAAAATCATTGTTAAGTACATTTTTAATTTCGCCAGTAAAAAAACTAACATTTTTTATAGAGTTCAATGTTAAATTTTCCTTAGCTGCGAGAACTGCCTCATTAACAGTCTCAATTCCTATAACTTTTTTAGCCTGATTAGCAATAAAAATTGATATTGTTCCAATACCAGAATATAGGTCATAAACAACTTCGTTAGATTTGATCTTAGCAAAATTCTTCACAATTTTATATAACTCTTTTGTTTGATTAGAATTGGTTTGGTAGAATGATTTAGAGTCTATTTTGAATTTAAAATTTAGAATCTTTTCATATATATGATCTCTCCCATAATAACAATGGATTTTTTGATCATAAATAGTGTCATTTACTTTTTTATTTATAACATATAAAAGAGAGGTAATCTTAGGGAACTCATTTATTAATTTATCTAAAAGAATAGTAATTTGTTCACTTCTTCTATAGAATTGAATTAGAACCATAATTTCACCAGTTGTAGATGTTCTTATCATCATAGTTCTTAAATCCCCTGTATTATTTTTATAATCAAAAAAATCTAAACCAATTTTAATGGAGTTTATTCTAACAAAATTTCTAATTCTATTAGATGGATTTTTTTGTAGCCAACATTTGTCAATATCCACAACCTTATTCCACATCCCAGGAACATGAAATCCTAATGCATTCTTATTTTCAATAACTTGGTTAGATTCTATTTCTGAGCGGGTTAGCCATTTTGAATTACTAAAAGAGAACTCTAATTTGTTTCTGTAATAGTAATCCTTTTTTGATCCTATAATAGGTAGAATTCTTGCAGGCTTTACATTTCCTATTCTTTCTAAGTTAGTTATAACTTCTTTTTCTTTGTATTCTAATTGTTTTTCGTAAGTCATGTTCTGCCAGCTACAACCTCCACATGTTTGAAAGTGTATGCATTTTGGCTCAATCCTAAAACTAGAACCTTTAATTATTCTAAGAACTTTTCCTTCATAATATGATTTGCGTTTTTTATTCACCTGTACATCTATAATATCGCCAGGAACAGCATCATTTAATATAATAATTCTTCCATCGGGTGCTTTTCCTATGCTTTTCCCCTTAGCTCCGGCATCGATAACTTTTATTTTTGAAAACACCATTGGTAAAGGTTTTTTTCTCATCTTGATTGAAATTCGTTAATTTGTGCTAATTTAAAAACTATAATTTACATAATGGATAATTTAACCTCACAAAATATTATAGAGTTAGAATACAAGTTTGGCGCACATAACTATCATCCCTTACCTGTTGTGTTAAAAGAAGGTAAGGGTGTTTTTGTTTGGGATATTGAGGGAAAAAAATATTATGATTTTTTATCTGCTTATTCTGCGGTTAATCAAGGTCATTGTCATCCTGTCATTATCAAAGCTTTAGTTGATCAATCCAAAAAACTAACATTGACTTCAAGAGCTTTTCATAATAATGTATTAGGGAATTATGAAAAATATATCACTAGCCTGTTTGGTTATGATAAAGTATTACCCATGAATACTGGAGTAGAAGGAGGGGAGACGGCAGTTAAATTAGCTAGAAAATGGGCTTATGAAGTAAAGAAAGTTCCTGCTAATCAAGCAAAAATAATTTTTGTAGAAGGAAATTTTTGGGGAAGAACTTTAGGGGCGATTTCTTCATCTACTGATCCTTCTAGCACAACAGGGTTTGGCCCTTTTATGCCTGGGTATGAAATTATACCATATAACGATATTTCTGCACTTAAAAACGCTTTAAAAGATCCAAATGTCGCTGCCTTTATGGTAGAGCCTATTCAGGGAGAAGCTGGAGTTGTTGTTCCAGATAGTGATTATTTATCTAAGGCTTTTAGTCTCTGTCAAAAATCAAATGTTTTATTTATTGCTGATGAGGTTCAGACAGGTATTGGAAGAACTGGAAAAATGTTATGCTGTGATCATCATAATTTTAAACCAGATATACTTATTCTTGGCAAAGCCCTTTCAGGTGGCGTTTTTCCGGTTTCTGCTATACTTTCTTCAGATGAAGTAATGCTTACCATAAAACCAGGTGAGCATGGCTCTACTTTTGGAGGAAATCCTCTAGCTTGTGAGGTTGCTATAGCTGCATTAGATGTCATTCAAAAGGAGAATATGATTGAGAATGCTGAAAAATTAGGCAAAATATTCAGAAAAGAGATTAATGATTTTATTAAAAACAGTTCAATCACGAAACTTGTAAGGGGAAAAGGTCTGTTAAATGCAATTGTTATAAATGATGATGAAAATGGAGATACTGCCTGGAATATTTGCATGTCAATGGCAGAGAAAGGGTTACTTGCAAAACCTACGCATGGAAATATAATTAGATTCGCTCCTCCTTTGATAATTAATGAAGAGCAATTAAAAGATTGTATAAAAATTATTACAACTACTCTTAATGAGTTCGACAAATAGCTTTTATTTACTAAAACATATACTTTATTATGAAAACTTACAATTACACAAAATTCTTAACTGTTTTTTTTACTCTAATCTTATTTAGCTTTACTTCATATTCACAAGAAACAGACGAAAAGGTTGAAGATGCTAAAGAAGAAAAAGCTGAAAAATCTGATAAGAAAAAAAAGAAAAAAACTTATTCTGACATTGTTAATGACAAAACCATAACTGATACTGGTTTATTTGATGTTCATAAGGTCGAGGATAAATATTACTATGAAATAAACGATAGTCTGCTAGGTAGAGATATGTTAATGGTAACAAGAATAGTTAATATGTCTAAAGAAATCTCTATAAGCCGTCATAAAATGAGTGAGCAAGTTTTAAGTTGGCAAAAATTTGATAATCACATCTTGTTAAAAGAAATTTCATATTCAAATTACGCTTCTGATTCACTGCCAATAAAGGAGGCAGTTTCAAATGCTAACTTTGAACCTATAATTGCTAGTTTTAGAATTGAAGTTGAAAATAAAGAGAAAAGCTCTGTAGTCATTGATGTTACAGATCTCTATAAAAAGGATATAAAATCATTTGGCTATCCACAATCAAGTCGAAAGAGAAATAAAATAACAGGTTTAGATACTAAACTATCATTTATAGAATCTATTAGAAGTTTCCCTATGAATGTTGAAGCTAAGCATATAAAGACGTATAAGTCTTCTGAGGCAAAAAATGGTCAGATTTCTATGCTTTTAAATAATTCAATGGTCTTATTGCCAAAAGTCCCAATGAAAAGAAGGTATTATGATGAAAGGGTAGGGTGGTTTACAACTAGTCAAACAGATTATGGAATTGATAATCAAGAAGCAGAAACTGTAAAATATTTAGATAGATGGCGATTAGAAGTCAAAGATGAAGATATTGAAAAATTTAAAAAAGGGGAATTAGTTGAACCAAAAAAACCGATAGTATATTATATTGATAGAGCAACTCCAAAAAAGTGGAGAAAATATATTAAACAAGGAATTGAAGATTGGCAGGCAGCATTTGAGGCTGCTGGTTTTAAAAATGCTATTCTAGCAAAAGACCCTCCTAGTAAAGAAGAAGATCCTGATTGGAGCCCTGAAGATATTAGATACTCAGTCGTTAGATATTTAGCTTCACCCACTCTTAATGCTAATGGCCCTCATGTAAGTGATCCTAGATCTGGCGAAATAATTGAGTCAGATATAAACTGGTACCATAACATTATGAAATTACTTAGAAACTGGTATTTTGTACAAACTTCAGCAGTAGATCCCGAGGCTAGAGGAATTGAATTTAAAAATGAATTAATGGGTGAATTATTACGATTTGTTAGTGCACATGAGGTTGGTCATACTCTAGGTTTGCCTCATAATATGGGCAGTAGTAGTGCATTTCCAGTTGATTCTTTAAGATCAGCAACTTTTACCCAAAAATATGGAACCGCTCCATCTATTATGGATTACGCTAGATTTAATTATATAGCTCAACCTGGAGATGAAGGAGTTGCATTAATACCATCTCATTGGGAAAGTCCTAATGTTGGGGTGTATGATAAATTTTCTGTTACGTGGGGATACAAACCTATTTTTGATGCTTCTGAGGATGAGGAAGAGGCTATATTAAAGAAATGGATCACTGATAAGGATAATAATATGATGTATAGATTTGGTCCAAGCGGTGGTATTGACCCTAGCTCTCAAACTGAAGATTTAGGTGATAATGCAATTAAAGCTAGTGAATATGGAATAAAAAATCTTAAGAGAATTATTCCAGAGCTTATGGAATGGACAACTGAAGATGGTGAAACATATGATGAGTTAGAATATATGTATGGACAAGTATTAGGTCAGTTTAGAAGATATATGGGGCATGTTGCAGCTAATATTGGAGGTGTCTATCAATATTATAAAACATCTGATCAAAAGGGCGCAGTATACACTCATGTAGATAAAAATTATCAAAAAGCCTGTGTAGCTTTTTTAAATCAACATTTATTTGAAACTCCTTACTGGATTATTAATAAAGATATTTTAAATAAAATTGAATACGCAGGAACTACAAATAGAATTAGATCGATGCAATCAAGCTATTTGAATAGAGTTCTTGATTTTGGAAGAATGGCTAGAATAATTGAAAATGAGGCTTTAAATGGATCAAACTCTTATTCATTGACAGAAATGATGAGTGATTTAAAAAATGGAATATGGTCAGAGTTAAAAAACATAAGTTCAGGTAATTTGAAGACAATTAATGTTTATAGAAGAAACTTGCAAAAAAGCTACATTTCAAGGTTAGGGTATATTATGAAAAATGAACAAGAACAGTCTTCAAGACCAGGATGGGGTGATTATACTACCACAATTAAAGTAGATGTATCAGATATTAGATCTGTTACAATGGGTGCTCTTTTAGATCTAAAGAAAGATTTAAAAAAGGCAGCTAAAAAGTATCCACGACCCTTTAAATCAATATCAGAAGATAAAGTAATTAAGAGTCATTTAGATTATTGTATTACAATGATTGATGAAGCTATGGGGAATTTGTCCTATATTGAATATACTAACTAATTTTTATGGACACATTTTCTAATACTTCCTATCAATGTTATTTTGATAATGCTGCAACTACAAGAGTAAGAGATGAGGTTGCTGATAAAATAGTTGATGTGCTAAAAAATAACTACGGAAACCCTTCATCTACACATAGTTACGGCAGACCTTCTAAATCTTTAATTGAACTATCTAGAAAGGAAATTGCAGCACATTTAAATGTAAGTTCTTCTGAAATTATATTTACTTCTGGAGGCACTGAAGCTGATAATTTGATTCTTAGGAGTGCTGCGAGGGATCTAAATATAAAGCACTTTATATCATCAAAAATTGAACATCATGCTGTAACTCATACATTAGATGAATTGGAAAAGGATTATAATGTGAAAGTTTCATTTGTTAATCTTGATGAAAATGGTATGGTTGATTATGATAATCTTAACGAGTTGCTATCTAATTCTAAAGATAAATGTTTGGTTAGCTTAATGCATGTAAACAATGAAATTGGAAATATGCTTGATTTAGAAAAGGTTTCAAATTTATGTATAGAACATAATGCATTATTTCATAGTGATACAGTCCAGACTATAGGTCATTATAATATAGATCTTTCAAAAATAAAAATTGATTTTATTGTTGCAAGTGCACATAAATTTCATGGACCAAAAGGTGTTGGATTTGCATATATAAATAAGTCCTCATCTTTAAGGCCTTTAATTTTTGGTGGAATGCAGGAGAGAGGTTATAGGGCAGGCACTGAGAGCGTCCACAATATTGTGGGTATGTCAGAGGCTCTTAATATTTCTATAGCAAAACTAGATGAAGAAAAAACACACATATATAATCTTAAACAGTATTTTATTGATAAGCTAAAATCTTCTATTAAAGGAGTTAAATTTAATGGGTGTTCTGGAGATATGAAAAAATCTACTTACACTCTTTTAAACATACAATTTCCAATTGAACAGTCTAAAGCAGAAATGTTTTTATTTAAACTAGACTTAAAGGGAATAGCATGTTCTAAGGGTAGTGCGTGTCAAAGTGGAAGCGATGCAGGTTCACATGTCTTAAATGAAGTCTTATCTGGCGATGAACTAAATAAAGTCTCAATAAGATTTTCATTAAGTGTATATAATAAAAAAGAAGAAATAGACTTAGCTGTTAATGAAATAGTTAATCTATTGAATTAGAACTTAAATTCTAAATTAAGATTAAATATTCTTGGAGTAAGATAATTTGGTATTGAAAATTGTCTTTTTGAATAAACATCTCTCACCCATGTATTAGTTATTGAGTTTTGAACATCAAACATGTTAAAAATTTCTAATCCAACTGTAAGTTCCTCAAATAAACTCCTGAAACCATTCTTGTATTTTTTATTATTACCAACTATTACATAAGAAACGCCTAGATCAGCTCTTTTATAATCAGGCAATCTATTTAAATAGCTATAAGGACTTGAATAACTTGGAGCACCTCCTGGGACACCAGTGTTGTAAATAAGATTTAAATACATTTTTAAATCAGGAATATTTGGAATATAATCTTGAAATAAAATACCAAACTTTAATCTTTGATCTGTTGGTCTTGCAATATATCCCTGATTACTTATATTTTCTTCTGTTCTAAGATATCCTAAACTAAACCAAGATTCAGTTCCAGGAACAAATTCACCATTTAATCTTAAATCTAATCCATAAGCATATGCTTTTGCATCATTATTAGCAGAATATCTTATTCTTACATTATCTATAGTGTAAGAATTAACATCATCCATTTTTTTATAATAGATTTCTGATAATAATTTAAAAGGTCTATCCCAAATTTTCATAGAATAATCATTAGATAAGACAAAATGGATAGATTTTTGAGCTTTTAAACTGTAATTAATATTACCACTATAATCTCTTAATTCCCTATAAAAAGGAGGTTGATAATAAATTCCTGTACTTAATCTAAAAAGCATGTCTTTTTCCCAATTAGGTTTTATTGCAAATTGAACTCTTGGACTTAAGATAGTATTAAACTTATTTTGATTTATTTTCCATCCATGTATTCTTACTCCTGCATTATAATAGAATTTTCCTTTATTATTATTAGAAACTTTGCTCCATTGTAAATATGATTGTAACCTTTGTATTTTTGTTTTACTAGTAGTCCTTATGTTAGTAAAAGGAAGAATAGGTCCTTCATTTGATTCATATGGTTGTTGGCTAAGTGAATTAACAAATGGCGGGTCTATTGAGAATCCAGCAGAATCAATTACTTCCCATTCAATAATTCTATCATCTATATTTTCAGATGTATATTTTACAGATAATTCAAGGTTGTTTTCATTAATTTTGTAATATAATTTATTTTCAATGTTAAAAATTAATGCATCGAGATTATTTCTAGCATGATTTAATTGAGCGCCAATTCCTTCACTAAATTCAACCTCACCTAAATCTTCATCTCCAATACTACTATTTACCTCACCTAAATTATATTGAGCTAGTATATCGAAATATTCTTTTTCTATAGTATTAAATATAGAAGCAATAAATTTCATCGTTAAATTCTTATTAAACTTTACTTTGGTAGATAAAGAAGAAAAGAATGTTTTATACTCGTCTTTCTCCTGTCCATCATAATAAACAATTAAGGCAGTAGCATCTTCTAATGTTCCAAAATTTGTTTGTCTTGTCTGAGGTTCGTAATTATATTTATTAACTGATATATTAGAGAATAGACTTAGCTCGATTTTATCAGACAAATTATATGTTAAAAGATTTTGAAAATCCATAAAACTAGGTCTATAATTAGTTTTAGTTTCTTTAGATTCAACTAATAAACTATTATCTCTATATCTAAACCCTAGAATATTTTTAATTTTTGAGTTATTTGATATCAAATCAGAAGAGATTCTACTCCCTAATAGGTTTAAATTAACGGATAATTTGTTTTTTAAAGGCTCTCGATACTTAATATCTAACACGGAAGACATTTTATCCCCATACTTGGAGTGAAAACCTCCAGAAGAAAAATTTACTGATTTAATTAAATCAGTATTAACAAAACTCAAACCTTCTTGTTGACCTGATCTAATTAAAAAAGGTCTATATATCTCTACATCATTAACATATACAAGGTTTTCATCAAAATTTCCACCTCTTACTGAGTATTGTGTGCTTAGTTCATTTGAAATATTTACCCCTGGAAGAGTTTTTAATAAATTCTCAATGCCCGGTTGAGCACCTCTAATTTTTCTAATAATTTCTGGATTAATATTTGACACCCCACTAAAGTTTTCTCTTGAAATTGTATTTAAAACTATAGTTGCAATTTGTTCAACACTTTCATTCATTACAGGGTTAAATTCAAATTCCTCATCTGGTTCTAAATTAAATTTGAGACTTATTTTTTTGTAATTTATATGAGTAAATTCAATTGTAACATCTTGATTTGAATCTACACCTATAGAATAAAACCCATTAGAATTTGATATAGCGCCTGAAGAATTAGAAATAATATTTACATTTTCAACAGGAATATCATTAGTATCTAGAATTACACCTCTTATTTCAGAACGTTGTGAAAACACTTTTACAGATAAAAGGAAGATAAGTGTTAGAGATATTAATGTCTTTGTATTCACGATTTTAATTAGGTTTCCTATAAAAAGTAGTCTTATACTCTGTTTTGTTTCCAACGTTATCAATAACTTCAACGCGTAGGCTGTTTTTAGCTTCACTAATGATCTTATCATTAAAGTCATACACTATCATCCCTTTTTTAGTATTAAGCTCAAATAGCACCCATTTATCATTTAGCCAACCATTATAATTTCTAATACCAGATTCTCTATCCTGAATTCTAATTTTTAAATTAGAGAAACTAGAAATCCAATCATTTTCTTTAAATCCAATAGAAGATATTGAAGGATTAATAGTGTCTAATTTTAAAACATATTTTCCTAATACTTTTGTTGATGACTTTTTTCCATCATAAGCATTCTTTGTATAGCTGTAATTTGCCACCTTGTTATTCTCTGAAATTTTTGCTATAAATAAACGGTCTTTTAAGGAATTGTTATAACGTTCTGTATTAAAATAAATTGTAATAGGCTTAAGAAGCGGGATAGTATCTTTGTCAATTGTCAATGTGTCGTTTTTAAATTTAGTTTCTAGAAATAAGTTATTATAAAAGGTTTCCTTTAATATAGACACTTTAGCAGAATTGAATTCTAATTCATACTCTTTGTTTCTCTCAATATAGTTGAACTCAATACGCTTATTAATTAACGCTATAGGTTCTTCTGGTTTGACACTGACACCTAGAACAGGAACAATTAATTTACTATTATTACCATTGGCGTCATATAAACTAACCTCATATATATAAGATTTTTTATTCTCAATTGTAATGAACCCGTTATTTAATTTAAAACTATATAGATCCAACAGATTATTGTCTTCAATAAATAGTTTTTGAATTCTTATTTCATAATTTTTAAAAAATGAGTAGTCAATAAAGGTATTTATGTGTTTAGTTTCATCAAATGATATTGAATCAAACACTATTTCTAATAGATTTTGATTATTAAAAGAAGTTTTTATTTTAAATAGTCCATTGTTGTTATTTGCTAGATTATGTTTGTCAAAAGCAACAATTCCGACACCTATTTTTCCAACAGATTTTAATGTATCAGAAATATATAAAGAATTCGAAACCTTTCTAATTTTAAGCTCAGTTTGACTGCTATAAAAATCATTATTATCATAAGATTTATAGAATAATTTTTTAAATAAAGGAGGCATATCATCTTCTATAAAAATACGTGCGTTTATCAACGGATTTACAGGTACTTGATTTTGGTCTCTTACTTCAAAGTGAAGATGAGGGCCGCTTGTACCACCAGTGTTTCCGCTAAATGCGATAAGCTCCTTTTTTAAAACTAAAATTTCATTTCCTTTTGGAAAAAATTCAATTTCATAAGATTTTTTTTTGTACTGTTTACTTTTAACAATCTTTTCTATTTTACTTGAAAATTTTTTTAAATGGGAATATACCGTTGTGGTACCATCGGGATGTTTTATATATAATGCTTTTCCATAACCCCCATGGCTAATTTTAATTCTACTTACATATCCATTATCATATGAATAAACATTTAACCCCTCAATTCCTTTTGTCTTGATATCTATTCCAGAATGAAAATGATTAGATCTTAATTCACCATAAGTTCCAGATAAAATTATTGGTATATCTAATGGACTAGTTATTTCTTGTTTAAATAAGTTGTTCTGAGATATAAGACTATTAGAGATTAAAAGAATAAAAACAAGCCTATGTCTCATGAATAAAATTTTATATAAATATCATTTTTTTAATTGAAAAAAAATTAATTTTTTTAAAAAAATTGAAATTAGTAATTATCTATGTTAACTTTGCTGGTATAGTATTAATGTAAGTTAGATTGAACAATATAGAATCTTTATCTAGTCAAATTGAAGAAAAAATAACTAAAGTGTTAGACAGGCTAAACACGTTAGTTGAAAGAAATGGAGATTTAGAAGATAGGTTAAATACAGCTTTAAGTAATAATTTGAAATATGAAGAAGTATTAGAGTCTATGAAGGAAAAGTATAAGGCTCTAAAGATAGCAAATACTATAACAGGTAGTGATAATAATAGTATTAAGGAAACAAAAATTGAAATTAATTCACTGATAAGAGAAGTTGATTACTGTATTTCTCAATTATCAGATTAAATAATTTAATGTCTGAGAAGTTAAAAATTAAGCTTTCTGTCGCCAATAGAGTATATCCATTGACGATTCATCCTTCTCAAGAAGAAGGTTTAAGAAAAGCTTCCCAAGAAATTAATAATATGATTAAGCAGTTTGAAGAAAACTATTCTGTTAGAGACAAACAAGATGCTCTAGCAATGTGTGCCCTTCAAATTGCCTCAAAAAAGACTCAGAAGTCTATTAATGAAGGTAATTTAAATAAAGCATTAGAAGATAAGTTAATGCATTTAAATGAACTATTAAAAGAAGTCTAAGTTACGTTCCTTAAACTGTTATAAAACTGCCTACATTAGTTTTTTTTATAAACTCAACACTAATACATTAAAAAGGGTGAGTTTAAGTTGTTAAATCGTGCTGAATATTTCAGATTTTTGATCAGCTTTGTAACCCTAAACCTGTTAAAAACGGAGTTTACACTAAAAAAATTTATGTAGGTTTTTTTATTAAAAAAAGGAAATATGGAATTAAATACATTACTATTAATAGGGGTTGTTTTAGGTATAGTCGTTGGATTTATAGGAAATAAATTGATTGAAAGGTATAGATCTTCTAAACAAATTGAAGATTCTAAATTAGAATCAAAAAGAATATTGGAAATAGCTAAGCAAGAATCGGAAAATTTAAAGAAAAATAAAATTATTCAAGCGAAGGAGAAGTTTCTTGAACTTAAGACTGAACATGAAAAAATTATTTTTTCAAGAGAGCATAAAATTAAGAGTATAGAAAGGGAGGTTTTAGATAAAGAAAAAGAAATATCATCTCAATTATCTCAACAAAAAGATCTTAATGCACAATTAGAATTAAATTCTGCGGATTATGAAAAGAAACTTGAGGTTTTAGAAAAAAGAACTTCTGAACTAGATAAAGCCAGAAAGGAACAAATAAAACAACTTGAAATTATTGCTAGACTATCTGAAGAAGATGCAAAAAATCAATTAATAGACTCCATAAAAAAAGATGCTGAAGCAGATGCACTTGTTTATATAAAAGAGAAGATGGAAGAAGCAGAAATGACTGTACAGCAGGATGCAAAAAAGATAATTATTGATACAATTCAAAGAATAGGAGCAGAAGAGGCAATTGATAATACTGTTTCAGTTTTTCATATTGAATCTGATGATTTAAAAGGGAGAATAATTGGTAGAGAGGGAAGAAATATTAAAGCTTTAGAATCAGCAACTGGGGTTGAAATAATAGTAGATGATACACCTGAGGCTATTATATTGTCATGCTTTGACTCAATTAGAAGAGAAATTGCAAGAATGGCATTACACAACCTAGTTAAAGATGGCAGAATTCATCCAGCCAGAATTGAAGATGTTGTTAAAAAAACAGAAGAAAAAATTGAACAAGAAATTATAGAGGTTGGAAAAAGAACTGTTATTGATCTAGGAATTCACGGACTACATCCTGAATTAATAAGGATAGTTGGTAGAATGAAATATAGATCATCATATGGTCAGAATCTTTTACAGCACTCCAAAGAAGTAGCTAAATTAAGTGCAATTATGTCTTCTGAATTAGGTATTGATCCAAAACTAGCTAAAAGAGCAGGGTTATTACATGATATTGGAAAAGTGCCTAGTTCCGAAAAGGAAGTTGAAACTCCTCATGCAATTTTAGGAATGCAATGGGCTGAAAAATATGGTGAAAGCAAAGAAGTATGCAATGCTATAGGAGCTCATCATGATGAAATCGAAATGAAATTCTTATTATCTCCAATAATTCAAGTTTGTGATGCAATTTCTGGTGCCAGACCAGGAGCTAGAAGACAAGTATTAGATTCATATATTGAAAGGTTAAAGAATCTTGAAGAAATCGCATTTGAGTTTAAAGGAGTTCAGAAAGCTTATGCAATTCAAGCTGGTAGAGAGTTAAGAGTTATTGTGAAGAGCGAAAAAGTTAGTGATGAAGAAGCTTCAAATTTATCATTTCAAATTTCTCAAAAAATACAAACAAACATGACCTATCCAGGCCAAGTAAAAGTGACGGTAATTAGGGAAACTAGGGCAGTGAATATTGCTAAATAATTTTTGACCGTGGATGAAATTTATTCATTACTTTAATTAACATCTTATTATCTATATGCATATAGATCTCAGTAGTTGTAATACTCTGATGTCCTAACAATTGTTGTATTGTTTTAAGGTCTGCGCCATTTTCAAGTAAATGCGTAGCAAAAGAGTGTCTAAAGGTATGTGGTGAGATAATTTTTTTAATATTAGCTTGTTTAGCTAGATTCTTTACAATAGTAAAGATCATTGCTCTAGTTAGAGCTCTCCCTCTTCTGTTTAGAAAAAGAATATCCTTAAACTGTTCTACAATTTTTAATTTTTTCCTAGAATTATCTATATAACTTGTAATAACTTGTTTAGTCATAGTATTAATTGGAACTAGTCTTTGTTTATTTCCTTTCCCTGTTACTTTAATAAACTCTTCACTAAAAAAAAGATCTGAAATTTGCAATGAAATTAATTCGCTAACTCTTAACCCACATCCATAAAGTGTTTCAATTATAGCTGTATTTCTTTCGCCTTCACTTGAATTAATATCAATTTTGGAAGCCAATGTGTTTATTTCCTTAATTGTTAAAGTATCAGGAAGTTTCCTAGAAATTCTTGGTGATTCAATTAACGATAAAGGGTTGTTTGAAATATATTTTTCAAAAATTAAATATTCAAAAAAACTTCTTAACCCAGATATTATCCTAGATTGAGAAGAAGAACTAATGGATTTAGAAATAGAATATATAAACTCCTTAATTAAATCTGGAGAGACTTTTAAGGGGCTAATAGATTTATTTTTATTTAAAATAAAGTTAGATAGTTTTAATATGTCATTTTCATAGCTAACAATAGAATTACCTGACAAACCCCTTTCTATCTTTAAATAATTTTTAAAGTCATTTATTGCAGTTTCCCATTTCATTTTTTTAGTATATGAGTATAAATTTTTTTATTAAAGGTGTATAACTTCATCATAGGCATCAGCTGCAGCCTCCATTATTGCCTCACTCATAGTTGGGTGTGGATGAATTGTTTTTAAAACTTCTTGGCCTGTAGTTTCAAGTTTTCTTCCTAAAACAGCTTCAGCTATCAGATCTGTAACTCCTGCACCAATCATATGGCATCCTAGCCATTCACCATATTTTGAGTCAAAAATCACTTTGACAAAGCCATCTTTATTTCCTGAAGCACTAGCTTTTCCAGATGCAGAAAAAGGAAATTTACCAATTTTTATATCAAAACCTTGATCAATAGCTTGATTTTCAGTTAATCCAACACTTGATATTTCTGGATAACAATAGGTACAGCCAGGAATATTTCCATAGTCAATTGGTGTAACATCGTGACCTGCAATTTTTTCAACACATAAAATTCCTTCTGCTGAAGCAACATGAGCTAGAGCAGGGCCAGGAACAATATCTCCAATAGCATAATAACCTGGAATATTAGTTTGATAATAAGAATTCACTAAGATTTTGTCTTTATCTACAGCAATACCAACATCTTCTAGTCCAATGTCTTCAATATTAGATTTAATTCCAGTAGCAGATAATAAAATATCTGCGTCCAAAGTTTTTTCTCCTTTATTAGTTTTAATAGTTGCTGTGACGCCTTTCCCTTTATTTGAAATAGAGATTACTTCTGATGAAGTCATCACATTAATACCTCCTTTTCTAAATGATTTTTCTAATTCTTTTGAAATCTCATGATCTTCTAAAGGAACCAGATTGGGAAGATATTCTACAATTGTAACTTTTGTTCCTAAGCTATTGTAAAAATAAGCAAACTCAACACCAATTGCCCCAGATCCAACAATAATCAATTTTTTTGGTTGTTTTGGGAGGTTCATTGCTTCCCTATATCCTATTATTTTTTTTCCATCTTGAGGAATTACGGGTAATACTCTTGATCTAGCACCAGTGGCTATTAAAACATGATCTGCCTGATATTCGATACCGTCGACATCAACAATTTTGTCTGGTTTAACTTTGCCGTAGCCACTAATAACATCGATTTTATTCTTCTTCATAAGGAATTTAACTCCTTTACTCATGCCTTCAGCAATATTTCTACTTCTGGATATTATAGCACCGAAATCACTAGAAAATTCTTTTATATTTAAACCATAATCATTAGCGTGATTTAAATATTCAAAAACTTGTGCAGATTTCAGTAAAGCTTTTGTAGGAATACACCCCCAGTTTAAACAAATTCCACCAAGGCTTTCTTTTTCAACTAAAGCTGTCTTAAAACCTAATTGAGAGGCTCTAATGGCTGTTACATATCCGCCAGGGCCGCTACCAATAATTATTATATCGTATTTTGTCATTTCTTATAAGTTGTATTTTATTAATTAAGATTTTTTCTTAAAGTCGATACTAACAGAGTTTACGCAGTACCTTTTTCCTGTTTCAGTCGGGCCATCATCGAAAATGTGACCTAAATGCCCATTGCAATTTGCACATATAATTTCTACTCTATATTTACTAAGAGAATAATCGTCAACATATTTAATTGCACCTTCTATGCATTCATCAAAACTAGGCCAACCACAATCAGATTTAAACTTTTGATCACTGTTAAATATAGGAGTCTTACATCCATTGCAGTTATATACACCGTTTTCAAAATGCATATTATATTTTCCTGTATGCGGATATTCAGTACCTTTTTCAATTAATATCCTATATTCTTCATCGTTTAATGTATTTTTCCATTCTTCAGGTAGTTTTTTACTCATATCATTAGATTTTATTATTTGAGTAGAATTGATGCTTTTTTCTTGAGAAATCATGTTAATTGAATAACAAAACAATAAGATCGATAGTACCCACGGAGTTTTCATATAAATAATAATTTAATTGGTTATAATAAAAAAATATTCTTATCTTTTTAACCTATTAATTAAACTTTACTTAGCTTTCTGCAAAAGTATCTTAATTATATGCAAAAATACAAAAAAGGGAGTAAAAAGTTATTAAATGCATGGGTTTCGTATGATTGGGCAAATTCAGTATACCCATTAGTAATTTCAACTGCGATTTTTCCAATATATTATGGAACTTTAACTGATGATTATATAGCTTTTTTAGGACACTCATTTAAGAATACAGCTTTAATTAGTTATATAACTGCTTTTACTTTTGTTATATTAGTTTTTTTATCCCCCTTGCTTTCAGGAATAGCAGACTATACTGGAGAGAAAAAAAACTTTATGAAGTTTTTTTGCTATTCAGGATCTATAGCGTGTATAGGATTGTATTGGTTTGATCTTAATACTCTAAATTTAAGTTTAACATATTACTTTATTGCGCTTATAGGGTTTTGGGCAAGTCTAGTTTTTTATAATTCCTATTTGCCTGAAATTGCCTATCCAGAACAACAAGACAAGGTAAGTGCAAAAGGTTATGCTATGGGCTATCTTGGCAGTGTTGTTTTGTTATTAATTAACCTTATAATGATCAATTTTCCGGATCTTTTCGGGATTATTGATTCAAATGGAGTAGTGGCTGAAATAAAAGCTATGAAGATATCATTTATAATGGTTGGTGTTTGGTGGTTTTTATTTAGTCAATATACTTTTTACTATTTACCCGGAAGAAAGTATTACAAACAAATAAGATTATCTGACGGTGCATATAAAAAGGATAGTAATGTTATTTTTTCAGGATTTCAGGAATTAAAATCAGTTTGGGATGAATTAAAAGATAATCAAACTCTAAAAACATTTCTAACAGCTTTTTTTATTTACAGTATTGCTTTACAAACTGTTATTCTAGTTGCTACGTATTTTGGAGAAGCAGAAATTAGTTGGGATGAAGGAGAAAAGACTGGAGGTCTTATTCTTAGTATATTACTTATTCAGCTAATTGCAGTAGTTGGTGCAATTGTAAGCGCCAAAATGTCTGATAAGAGAGGAAATCTAAAAACTCTTATCATAGTAAATATTATTTGGGCTCTTATATGTATTTTTGCATATTATGTTGAAA
>Ga0114999_10003639_pt1 | contig 19178 bp, 19 predicted proteins | sample ArcticOcean_MG_C_3_FD_89820 | JGI IMG/M metagenome (GOLD analysis project Ga0114999, IMG submission 89820) | Marine microbial communities from western Arctic Ocean - ArcticOcean_MG_CB8_126 | ecosystem: Environmental > Aquatic > Marine > Oceanic | place: Arctic Ocean: Canada Basin | collected...
CAAGCCCCACTTCAAGCACCAATCCAATGGCCAGGGTCATGGATGACAGGCCGTCTGGCACAACCGACGCCAAGGCCACGGTGAGCACCCATATGGCGACGAGGCCAATTAGCGACAGCCCCACCTGGCGGGGGCCCCAGGGGAGGGATGTCTGGTCAGACTGAATAAGCGGCGTGGGTTCCACAGGCACACGGCCTTACGCTTGAACTAAGGCCATGCTAGCAGCGGGCTATCATCGCTACAAGACAATGGTGCGCGGACGCTACGGCTGTTGGCCCCTAGCGGCGGCCGCGGTGGACTCCGGCCCCATGTACACGCCCCGCTCCCATTTTCGCTTCAAGGGGTCACGCACATTGACGGTCAGACGCCCAATGCCACGTATCTCTATCTCAGCGGTGTCGCCGTCCTGCAAGGGGCCAAGGCCCTCATGGTTCGTGCCGCAGGAGAGGACATCACCGCTGTTCATGGTCATGATGAGCGTTGCAAACTCCACAAGCTCCGGCACACGGTGCTCCATGTCGTTGGTGTTGTAGTCGTGGCGCAGGTCGCCGTTGTCCCAGAACTTCACGTTGAGGTCGTTGGGGTCCGCTATCTCGTCAGCCGTGACGATGCACGGGCCAAGCGGCGCGAACGTGTCGAAGGACTTACCCATCCAGCTACCGTCGCGCCAGGTGCGTCTGCCCTCGTAGCGGGCCGAGACGTCTATGAAGCAGGTGTAGCCAAAGACGGCGCTCTTCCAGTCAGCGGCGGCCACCTCCTTGGAAGGCCCCTTCATCACCAATGCAAGCTCCGACTCGTGATGGAACACGTAGGCATCGGTGAAGTTTGGCAGCACCACGGTGTCGCCGGGGCCGATAACCGCGTCTGGCGATTTCATGAACATGTTGAGGGGGCGCGCCTCCCGCTGCATGTGCTCCCAGTAGTTGCCTATGCACGCCAGGATTTTGCTGGGACGTGGCACCGGAGGACGTAGCTGGACGTTTGCCAGAGGTATTGGTTCCTCCAACGCAGCGATGCTCTCAAACTCAGGGCGCAGCCTGTCGAAATTGTCGATGATGTTCACCATGAGCTGTTGCGACGTGTACTGCGACAGGCCAGCCGTGGCCCCACCTATGGGGACGACGCCCTCATCCGTGAGGATGCCTGCCCGGTGGCGGCGGTCGCTGAGCCTCACGGGCGGCGGCGACCGTAGTGAGTCGTCAATTAGGTGTGGTGCGTCGTCATACAGGACCAGCTTCATGGCAGACCTCCCGATTGCGAGGGACAAGCGCTTTTGTGGGCGCTAGGGTGCGCCAAGCGCTGCGGGGAGTCAAGAGTACAACGAATAGCGACACGCGGTCATTGCCGGTGGGAATCAGGCCGTGCTAGGTTCCACCGGAGGTCACGTCAGATGGAATCATTAACGCAGAGAAAACGATGGACGGCAGCAATTCTGAACGTATTGCCGCTGGGGCTTGGCTACATATATCTGCGGCAAAAGTGGAAGGCATGTCGGATTGTGGCCTTTTGGATCTTTTGGTTAGTAACTGAGGTCGTACTGACCCTCTTGGAGGTTACTACAGTCATGGCCGAAGGGTGGTGTCCTGATGACCCTTCACAAATTTGTAATGCAGGCGACACGTTTTTTATTCTAAGCGTCGTAATCGTTTGGCTACTCTGGCAGCTCTTGGCCATCGTAGTTTGGATATGCTCCGTTGTGAGTCCACTACGCCAGAAGTCCAGATAGCGCGGGGGTGCGCCAGGAAACAGAAACCTCCTCCTGCTCACGTTGACACACGTTGCGAAGTCGTGCTACTATTTCCTCTCAAACATACGGAATCCGCGATGAAGGGAAGTAGTAAGGGACACCACACCCCCAGCGAGCCGGCGATTTGGTGAAAGGCCGGTGGTTGTCAGGACCCTGAACTCGTCCCGGAGCGGCCAGCCTGAAGGTTAAGTAGGGCGGCGGACGCGCACCGATACCAGCGCATGAAGTTGTCTCTCGGTACGCCGGGGGGAACGAGGGTGGTACCGCGGAACTAACGTCCCGTCCCTTGCATGGGGATGGGATTTTTTTGTACAGCCGATTTACGACAGCCTGAACAAGGGGAAACCAGTGCATTTGACCGGAGCGCAAATAGTCTGCGAAAGCCTCATGCGTGAAGGCATTGAGGTCATGTTTGGCCTGCCGGGCGGAGCAATCCTGCCCCTCTATCAGGTCATGCCTGAATACCCACAACTCAAGCACATCCTGGTGCGACATGAGCAGAACGCCGCCCACGCCGCTGACGGCTACGCACGAGCCTCCGGCAAGGTAGGCGTGTGTATTGCCACGTCAGGCCCAGGCGCAACCAACCTTGTCACCGGACTGGCCACCGCCATGATGGACTCCGTCCCGGTAATCGCCATCACCGGCCAGGTGCCTCGTGGCGCCATTGGCAAGGACGCTTTCCAAGAGACCGACATCACGGGCATCACGCTGCCCATCACAAAGCACAACTACCTGGTCATGCACACTGCTGACCTGGCCAGCACCATCAAAGAGGCCTTCCACATTGCCCGCACGGGCAGGCCGGGGCCGGTGCTCATAGACATCCCCCGTGACGTACTGACGGAGAGCGCGGACTTCGTCTATCCGGACACCGTGACGCTCAAGGGCTACAAGCCCACCATGGACGGCCACGGCCAGCAGATCAAGCGCGCCGCCAAGCTCATTGCTGGTGCGAAGCGGCCTCTGATTCTGGCGGGCCACGGCGTAATCATCGCCAACGCCTTTGATGAGTTGCGAGGGTTGGCGGAGACGGCACAGGTCCCCGTCATCACCACGCTCCTGGGCATCAGTTCATTCCCGGAGGACCACGTCCTCTCCATGGGCATGCCCGGCATGCACGGCATGGCGTACAACAACATTGCAATTGACCGCTCAGACCTGCTGATAGCAGTGGGAATGCGCTTTGATGACCGCGTGACCGGCAGGCTGAGCACCTTTGCGCCGCACGCCCAGGTCATCCATATAGACGTAGACCCGGCTGAGGTGGGCAAGAGCGTCCACGTAACGGTGCCCATAGTTGGCGACGCCAAGCGGGTGCTCCACGCGCTGGTAAATGAGATCACGCCCACCACTCGGCTTGAGTGGCTCCAAGAGATAGACGAGCTTCGCCAAGAGCACCCGTCGGACAGGTTACGGGAGAGCGACAAGCTCCTCCCACAGTACGTGCTTAAGGATATATCAGACGTGACCAACGGCAACGCGATTGTCGTCACGGGCGTTGGTCAGCACCAGATGTGGGCTGCTCAGGCGTACACGTTCAGGGAGCCAAACAGCTTCATCACCTCCGGCGGCCTGGGCACCATGGGGTTTGAGGTGCCAGCGGCCATGGGGGCGCAGGTAGCGCGACCCGATAAGACGGTGTGGAGCATTGCGGGCGATGGCGGATTTCAGATGACAATGTCTGAATTGGCGACGATTGTTGAACATCAGTTGCCGGTGAAGTTTGCGCTCATAAACAACGGCTACCTTGGCCTGGTGCGGCAGTTGCAAGACCTCTTTGAGGGTGGCAAGCGGGTGTCTGTGGAGTACAGCCACAACCCAGACTTCGTTGCCCTGGCTGAAGCCTTTGGCATCCGCGCCTTCCGTGTAACGGACAAAGGCCAGATGCGTGGCGCAATCCTTGAAGCCATGGCCCATGAAGGCCCCGCGCTGATTGACTTCCGCGTGGAGCCTGAGGAGAACGTGTACCCTCACGTACCCGCCGGTGAAGGAGTGACAGAGATGCTTGAGGGGCCAAGCCCTGAGACGGAGGGCGCATGGAAGCGGTAACAGACCACACCATCAGCGCGTTGGTAGAGGACAAGCCCGGCGTCCTGGCAAGGGTGTCCGGCCTCTTCCGGCGACGTGGCTTCAACATATCCAACCTGTCGGTGGGCCATAGTGAGGTGCCGAACCTATCGCGAATGACCTTCGTGGTTCAGGGTGACGAGTTCGTGGTGGAGCAGGTCACGAAGCAGCTCTACAAGCTCATTGACGTGGTGCGCGTGAACGACATCACTGGCGACGCCATGGTGGCCCGCGAACTGGCGCTGGTGAAGGTGAAGGCCGCCGCTGACAACCGAAGCGAAATCATGCAACTGGTGGCTATCTTCCGCGCAAACATTGTGGACGTGGCCGCTGACACCGTGGTCATTGAAGTGACAGGTGACGAGGACAAGATTGACTCGCTATTCCGGTTGCTGAAGCCCTTTGGCATCAAAGAGGTCATGCGCACGGGTCGCATAGCCATGGTGCGGGGACCAGCATCCACGGGCGGAAAGCCGCTGACCGCCAACGTTGATGACCACAATGCACCGGACGTGGAGGCCGTACCCTAGGGCGGACCAACAGAAAGCACCAAATGCTGATGCCCGGCTGGACCGGACTCAGAATGACCGCGCAAACAGGCGCAGAGACTGCACGAAGAACAACAACGGGAGAGAGGGAGTAATTTCATGGCGACGATTTATTACGAAAAAGATGGGGACATGGCGCTGCTTCAAGGGAAGAAAGTCGGCATACTCGGCTTTGGAAGCCAGGGCCACGCCCACGCACTGAACCTACGCGACAACGGCGTTGACGTCATGGTGGGCCTCTACCAGGGCAGCGGAAGCTGGTCCAAGGCGGAGGAAGAGGGCCTGGTGGTGGACACGCCGGACAAGGTGACCCAGGCTTGCGACATCATCATGTTCTTGGTGCCGGACACCATCCAGGGGCAGGTGTACAAGGAGTCCGTGGAGCCCAACCTGGACAGTTCCAAGACGCTGATGTTTGCCCACGGGTTCAACATTCACTTCAATGAAATCATCCCTCCCGCCAACGTGGACGTGGCCATGATTGCGCCCAAGGCGCCGGGACACCGCATGCGTGAGGTCTTTGTGGACGGCTCCGGCGTACCAGCCCTGGTGGCGATACACCAAGACCCGTCCGGCCACGCGCTCCAGACGGCCCTGGCTTACGGCTCAGGCGTCGGCAGCCTGCGGGCGGGCATTGTGGCGACCACGTTCAAGGAGGAGACGGAGACGGACCTCTTTGGTGAGCAGACGGTGCTCTGCGGCGGCGTAACCTCCCTGGTGACAAACGCCTTTGAGGTGCTGACCCAGGCGGGTTACCAGCCAGAGATTGCCTATTTTGAGGTCATGCATGAGTTGAAGCTCATTGTTGACCTCCTGTACGAAGGTGGCATGAACTACATGCGCTACTCCGTCAGCGAAACGGCGGAGTACGGCGACTACTCCCGTGGCCCCCGTGTGATTGACGCGCACGTACGGGAGAGCATGGAACAGGTGCTCACAGAGATCCAGGACGGCACCTTTGCCAAGGAATGGATTGCTGAGAACCATGAGGGCCAGCACAAGTTCAAGGCCATGCGTGAGGCAGGCGCGAACCACCCCATTGAAAAGGTGGGCGCTGAACTTCGCGAAATGATGACGTTCCTGAAGAAGAAGTAACGCAGGCACGCGCTTGCTGACTGCTAACGGGTTGAATATGGAGGACGAGTGATGGACAAAGACAGGGTATTAATCTTCGACACCACGCTTCGCGACGGTGAACAGTCCGCAGGGACTGCCATGACCGCAGACGAAAAGCTGGAGATAGCCAAGCAGCTTGAGCGCCTGGGCGTGGACGTCATTGAAGCGGGGTTTCCCATCAGTTCTCCCGGTGACTTTCTGGCAGTGCAGACCATTGCCAGGGAGATTCGCAAGCCAATCATCGCCGCGCTGTCCCACGCCAGCATCGCCGCCGTGGACCGGGCCGCTGAAGCGTTGAAGGACGCTGCCCACGCCCGTATCCACATCTTCCTCTCCAGTTCAGACGTGCATCTGATGCACCAGCTCCGCAAGGACCGGGAGGAGGTCATGGGCATGGCGGTGGCGGCCATAACCCGCGCCAAGCAACACACGGATGACGTTGAGTTCTCGCCCATGGACGCCACTCGGACAGACCCTGAGTACCTGATTCAGATGGTCAAGGCGGCCATTGAGGCAGGCGCAACAACAATCAACATCCCGGACACGGTGGGCTATGCCGTTCCCAGTGAGTTCGCTGAACTCATAACACGTCTCTATAAAGAGGTTCCCGAGTTCAGCGACTCCGTACGGATGTCCGTCCACTGCCACGACGACCTGGGCATGGCGGTCTCCAACAGTCTTGCTGCTGTGAAAGCGGGCGCTCGTCAGGTGGAGGGCTGCATCAACGGCATTGGTGAACGCGCAGGCAACTGTGCACTTGAAGAAGTCATCATGGCCCTCCGCACCCGCAGTGACTACTTTGGCACTGACACGGGCGTGGACACTACACAATTGCTCCCCACCAGCCAGCTTGTGAGCCAAATCACCGGCTTTCCCGTGCAACACAACAAGGCGGTGGTGGGTAAGAACGCCTTCCGTCATGCCTCCGGCATCCACCAAGACGGTGTGCTGAAGGATCGCACCACGTACGAGATTATGGACCCCGTCACGGTGGGTGTACCCCGCAGTGAACTGGTCCTAGGCAAGCTCAGTGGCCGTCACGGCCTCAAGTCACGCCTCAACGAACTAGGCTACGCCCCAACGGATGAGGAGATGGGCCGCATCTATGATGCCTTCAAGGAGCTTGCGGACAAGAAGCGAGAGGTCATGGACCGAGACCTCATTGCCCTCATGGGTGATGAACACAAGACCTTTGATGAGGCCTACACCCTTGAGCGCGTCCAGGTGACCTGTGGCGACCTTGAGGTAGCGACAGCTACCATACAGCTCAAAGACTCCCAAGGTGAGGTACACACAAACGCAGGCACTGGCACCGGTCCAGTGGATGCGGTGTACCAAGCTATTAACCGCATCGTTAACGTGCCGAGCGAGTTGACCGACTTCAGCGTGATGTCCGTCACGGAGGGTATCGACGCCGTTGGTCAGGTGAGCATCCGCATTGAGCAGGACGGTCGCGCCTACAACGGGCGTGGCGCTGACACTGACATCATCGTCGCGTCAGCCAAGGCGTACATGAACGCCCTTAACCGGCTGCTGGCCATGGGTGACACCACCAAAGCTCCCGAGGCTGCCGTCACGCCCTAGCAAACGCAGGCAGTCATAATCAAGCACAGCAGAGAGAGGCGTTTACCCACAACGCCTCTCTCTTGGTTTAAGATACGTTTGCCGTTGAGCTACTACACTTTTTGATGATGAGGTGACACACCACCATGGCGCCAAAGACCATGTTCGAGAAGATATGGGACGCCCACGTTGTGAAGGAAGAGTCAGGCAAACCCGCCCTGCTCTACATTGACCTACACCTGGTGCATGAGATTACGTCCGCCCAGGCCTTTGAGGGCTTGCGGCTGGCCAAGCGCAAGGCACGCCGCCCTGACCTGACGGTGGCCGTAGCTGACCACAACGTACCAACTTCTGACCGCGACAAGCCTTTGCAGGATGAGATTGCAAAGAAGCAGTTGGAGATTCTTGGTGAGAACACCAAGGAATTCGGCATCGAGTACTACGACATGATGCACCACAGCCAGGGCATCGTGCATGTAATCGGGCCAGAACAGGGATGGACGCTGCCCGGTAAGACCATCGTCTGCGGCGACAGTCACACCGCCACCCACGGCGCGTTGGGTGCGCTCGCCTTTGGCGTTGGCACCTCTGAAGTAGAGCACGTCCTGGCCACGCAATGCCTGGTGCAAGCCAGGCCCAAGACCATGGAGATACGAGTCAACGGCAAGCTGCCCCAGGGACTTACGGCCAAGGACCTTGTCCTTGGCATCATTGGCCAGGTTGGCATTGCTGGCGGCGTGGGTCACGTGGTGGAGTACACCGGCGAGGCCATCCGTGACCTGTCCATGGAAGGACGCATGACCGTCTGCAACATGACTATTGAATTCGGCGCACGAGCAGGGATGGTCGCGCCGGACGAGACGACGTTTGAGTATGTGAAGGGCCGCGCCCATGCTCCACAGGGCGCTGACTTCGACGCGGCGGTAGTCGAATGGCGCAAGCTCCCCACAGACCCCGGTGCCGTCTATGACACCTTGGTGGAGATTGACGCATCCAAGCTGGAGCCTCAGGTGACCTGGGGAACAAACCCCGGCCATGTGGTATCCGTCACCGCAAAGGTGCCTGAGCCAGCCTCCTTCGCCACGGTTGATGAGCAGTCATCAGCCACGCGCGCACTGGAGTACATGGCGCTGAAGGGGAGCACGCCTATTGTCGACATTAAGCTTGACCGTGTATTTATTGGCTCCTGCACCAACTCGCGGATTGAGGACATCCGGGCGGCGGCGGCCGTGGCTAAAGGCAAAAAGGTCTCATCCCACGTCTCAGCCATGGTGGTGCCCGGTTCCTTCGCAGTGAAAATGCAGGCAGAGAAGGAAGGACTGGACAAGATACTCACGGACGCCGGGTTTGACTGGCGTGACGCCGGGTGCTCCATGTGTCTAGCCATGAACCCGGACGTGCTGACTCCCGGTGAGCGATGCGCCTCCACCTCCAACAGGAATTTTGAAGGACGCCAGGGGGCGGGCGGACGCACCCATCTGGTGAGCCCTGCCATGGCGGCAGCGGCGGCTATCGAGGGCCATTTCGTGGACATCCGCAAGTGGCAGTACGCATAGGGAACCACGTCTGAAATTTCGGAGGGACTAACGCGTGGAACCACTCATCTTCGGCGCCCTTGTCGTGCTTATCGCACTGGTGGGCTGGCTGCTGTTTCAGCGCCGGAGCGGTTCCTCTGATGAACTCAAGGCTTCCCTTCGGCAGGAGTTTCTGAATTTCCAGTCAGGGCTCCACACCGAGCTTGGCGCGGCACGGCAAAGCATGGACGGCGCCAAGGATATCGTAGCGGGCCAGACCATCCAGACCATCGACCGCATACGGGAGATTGGCGAGACCCTCCAGAAGCTGATTCAGCAGCAGGAGGAGGCCCAGAAATTGGGCCAGGGGCTCAAGGACTTACTGCAAGCCCCCAAGTTACGCGGCAACTACGGTGAGGCCATTCTGGAGGAACTCTTGAGTAGGGCCCTTCCCGTCGGCATATGGGAGCGCCAGTACGCTATAGACGGCAACGAACGCGTGGACTGCGTCGTTCGCCTCAAGGACGTGGTGGTGCCCATAGACGCCAAGTTCCCACGAGACGACTACGCACGGTACATTGAGGCTGACTCGGACGTGGAGAAGGCACAGCACTGGAAAGCGTTTGAGGCGGCGGTCAAAACGCAGATCACCAGCATCAAGAACAAGTACATCAAGCCGGAGCTTGGCACTACTGAGTTTGCTTTGATGTTCATCCCTTCAGAGGCGGTCTACTACGAGACCATCGCGGAGAACAACTACCTGGGCCACCCCTCCGCCATCTGGAAGTATGCACAAGATAACCAGGTGGTCCCCGTTAGCCCCAACACCTTCTACGCCTTCTTGCAGGTGGTGATACTGAGCATCAAGAACGTGGAGATTGTAAACAAGGCCAAAGAACTGCGAGAGGGGCTAGCTACCCTGGAACGAGGTTTTGGCCTCTTCTACAATAAATACCAGGACATGGGCAAAGGAATCGAACGGGCTGCCGAGGCCTATCGCGTAGGCAATGACCATATAGACAGGTTCAAACGTCGGCTGGACTCCACGCTACAATTAGAGGGTCTACAGGAAGACTACGTGGTGCCGCTGCCGCAGGAATCAAGGTTGGACGACCAAGCAGTAAGCTAAATGAGAGGCGGCGCGTTATACTCTTCGCTGCCCAATCAAAGAGGAGCAATCATGGAGCCATTTAAGACATACAACGGTACCGTAGTGCCCTTGGACATGGTCAACATAGACACTGACCAGATTATCCCCAAACAGTTCCTGAAGCGCGTTGAACGCACCGGCTTCGGCCAGTTCCTCTTCTACGGTTGGCGCTTCCTGGCGGACGGCTCACTCAATCCCAAGTTCATCCTCAATGAGCCTCAGTACAAGGGCGCAAGCGTCATGGTTGCCGGTGCAAACTTCGGCTGCGGGTCGTCTCGTGAGCACGCTCCGTGGGCCTTGGAGGACTACGGTATCAAGGCGGTCATCGCCCCCAGCTTCGCGGACATCTTCCGCAACAACTGTTTCCAAATTGGCCTGCTGCCGGTGGTGCTGCCTGAAGAACACGTGCGGACCATTATGGCCAGGGCTGAGGAAATCCCCGGTTACAAGGTGACGGTGGACCTGGAGAACCAGAAGGTCACTGACAGCCAGGACTTGGACGTGAGCTTCGATGTCGATGAGTTCCGGCGCTACTGCCTACTGAACGGGCTGGACGACATTGGCCTCACGCTCCAAAGTGAGACGGACATTACTGCCTACGAAGCCAAGGTAGGGGCCAGCAGCTAGGCCGCCTCCACCAACAAGACCATTCAAATAGGAGACCCATGGCTACTTTCAACATATTCGTGCTGCCAGGTGACGGCGTTGGCCCTGAAGTGACCGGCGCTTCGCAGCGCGTTCTCGACACCGTAGCGTCGCGCTGGGAGCACGACATCGTCTACAGTTCAGACCTCGTCGGCGGCTCAGCCATCGATGAGTATGGCGAGCCCCTGCGCGCTGAAACGCTGGAGAAGGCCAAGACCAGCGACGCTGTCCTCTTTGGCTCCGTGGGCGGCCCAAAGTGGGACAACGCCCCGGTCAGGCCGGAGGCTGCCATCCTGGGGCTGCGCAAGGGTATGGGACTGTTTGGCAATATCCGTCCTGTGAAAGTGTTCCCTGGCATGGAGTCCTCCAGTCCCGTCAAGGACGAGCGCGTGAGGGGCACAGACATGATTATCCTCAGGGAACTCACCGGCGGACTCTACTTCTCCAAGCCCAAGCGCCGCTGGACCACCAGCCGGGGCCGCCGGGGAGTGGACACGCTGCTGTACACGGAGCAGGAGATTGCGCGCATTGTCCGCATGGGCTTTGAACTGGCCAGGGGCCGCCGCAAGAAGCTCACCTCCGTGGACAAGGCCAACGTGATGGAGACGGGACGCCTGTGGCACGCCATAGCTGACGAGATATCCAAGGAGTACCCGGACGTTGAACTCAGTCACGCCCTGGCGGACTCCTGCGCCATGCAGATCATCACCAACCCCAGGCAGTTTGACGTGCTGGTGATGGAGAACATGTTTGGCGACATTCTCTCCGACGAGGCTGCGGTGCTGACGGCCTCCCTGGGCATGCTGCCCTCCGCCAGCCTGGCAGCGCTGCCTCAGACCGGTGGTGGCCGTCGTCGCAAGGTGCGCGGCCTCTACGAGCCCATCCATGGCACTGCGCCGGACATAGCGGGGCAAGGCAAGGCCAACCCCATAGGCTCCATCCTGAGCATGTCCTTCATGCTGCGTTACTCCCTGGGCCTCGCAAAAGAGGCTGACGCGGTGGACGCTGCCGTTGAAGGCGTGCTGGCTGATGGCCTCCGTACTGCCGATATCGCCGCCGCTGGCCAAAAGGTGGCCTCCACAGATGAGATGACGGACGCTGTGATTGAACGCGTGAGCAAGGGCTAACGCGGGACACCGCGTATGCAACCATGGATCCGCTAGACGCGGCACTCATCGGTTCCTTCGCCCTGCTGGGCTCCATCGTGGGTGCCATAGCCGGTTTTGGCACGGGCATCATCATGTTGCCCATCCTTGTCTTCTTCTTTGGCATCAGGGAGTCCATCCCCATCCTGACGGTCGCCATGCTACTAACCAACGGGTCGCGGTCATGGTTCAATCGTACGCAGATAACGCTCCCTGTGGTGTTCTGGTTCGCGCTGGGCGCGGCCCCCGCTGCCATCCTTGGCGGGCTGATTTTCGCTACTGCGCCCGCCCCTGCCCTGGTGCGCGTCCTTGGCGTCTACCTGCTGCTCATGGTGGTCTACCGTCACTCCAAATGGCAGCTCACCTCCAAGACCAAACTCTGGCACTTCACGCCCCTAGGGGCCTCCACCAGCCTTGTTTCCGCATTGGTGGGCGTCAGTGGGCCGCTCATAGCTCCTTTCTTCCTTGGTTATGGCTTGATGAAGGGCGCGTACATTGGCACTGACGCCCTGGCTACAGTGACCATGCAGAGCACACGGCTGGCTGTTTTCGGTGGCCTGGACTTGGTCACGGAGAAGACGCTGCTCATAGGCGTGGGCATTGGCGCGGTCACCTTCATGGGGACGTACGTTGGCAAGCGACTGCTGGACATACTGCCTGAGCGCTACTTCCCTTACATCATCGAGGCCACAATGCTCGCCTCAGGGCTGCGCTTTCTCATCTGGGGTACAGGGCGCGGCTGAGTAAAGGCCCTGTGCTAAAGTGAGCGCCCACTAACGAGACGAGGCGTGACGATGCCTAGCCCTACCGATAAGGTATTTCTGAACGGCCTGACCTTTTACGGCTACCACGGCACCAAGCCTGAGGAGCGCACTCTGGGTCAACGGTTTCAGGTGGATATTGAGGTCTTTGGCGACCTCCACCCCGCAGCGCAGACCGGCGACCTTGCCAACGCCATTCACTACGTGCGCGTCTACCGCACAGTACGTGAGGTGATGGAGGGTGAATCACAGAACCTGTTGGAGTCCCTGGCGGAGGGTATCGCAAGCCGTGTACTAGCTAATGAGCTTGCGCAGGCGGTCCGCATCCGCATTACGAAACTCTCCTCCGCCCTGGCGGAGTCCGCGACAGGCACCGCAGGTGTGGAGATATACCGGGAGCGGGGGTAGTAACTGTATTCCAGCCATCCTCCGAGGGCCTCAGCACGAACGGCCCAAGCCACCAGCTCGCTTGTCATTCCTGGCGCAGCGAGGAATCTCTCGACCCGCTACCCACACACACCCAAATGGGTGTCGCCGCATCTAATAATTGTTCGCCCTGCTAGTGGCGAGGCCACGAAGGCAATCATCGTAAATTGGGGAGTGCATGCGCGATTTCATAAACCAGAACTCGGCACTGTTGCTAGCCATTCTCGTCTTTGGAATGGCAGCCTGGGGCGCATGGGACTACCGCAAAAATAAGCGAGCGCTCCTAGCCATCGCCGCCATACTGATCGTCATAACAGTTGGCTACGCTCAGGTGCGGCACGGCCAGAGCGATGCTTCTTCAGTGGCGGAGTTCGATGCGGTATTTGCTGCCGGAGCGCCGGTAGTCCTGGAAATTTACTCCGACACCTGTGTGGTCTGCCTAGCGAGCAAGCACGCTGTTGATGACCTTGAGGTTGAACTTGAAGGAAAGGCAACGGTTGTGCGGATGAATATCGGTGAGTCAGTGGGCAAAGCAGTCGCACGGCAATATGGAGCGTTCGCCACTCCTTCATTCATCGTTCTATCGTCCAGTGGAATTGAGCAGTATCGTCAGTATGGGTATCCCGATTCCGATCGACTGGTGGCTGAGGTACTCGCCGCTCAGTGATGCCTGCCAGCGGGTCGCCCAACTAGGCGGGATGACAATCGCGAGGCAGCTTTCCCCTACCCCTGCACCTGTTTGGCCGTAACCTCAGTGGCACACGGAACGCCACGCTCAAACTCCGTGACACTGGTGAGCGTCGTCTCTGCTATGTGCTCCATCGCCTCGCGGGTGAAGAACGCCTGGTGGCCAGTGATGAGCACGTTGGGAAAGGTCAGCAGTCGCGAGAAAACGTCGTCCTGAATGACCTGCGCTGAGAGGTCACGGAAGAAGAGCGCCTCCTCTTCTTCGTACACGTCCAACCCCAGCGAGCCGATATGGCCCGTCTTCAACGCCTCCACCACGGCTACGGTGTCAACCAGCGCGCCCCGGCTGGTGTTGATGAGCATGACGCCTGGTTTCATCTGCGCCAGCGCCCGCCCGTTGATGAGGTGATGCGTGTCCGGCGTGAGCGGGCAGTGAATGGTGATAATGTCTGACTCCGCAAAAAGCCTGTCCAGTTCCACGTACTCCACGCCCAGCGCCTCGCACTCCGCGTTAGGGTAGGGATCGTAGGCCAGCAGCTTGCAACCAAAGCCGTTGAGTATCCGCGCCGCAACGACCCCTATTTTGCCGGTGCCAACAATGCCAGCGGTGCGTCCATGGAGATCAAACCCCAGCAGACCGTCCAGGGCAAAGTTACCTTCCCGCACCCTGGTATACGCACGGTGGATTTTGCGGTCCAAAGCCAGCATGAGGCCCACGGCGTGCTCCGCCACGGCATAGGGTGAGTAAGCAGGCACCCGCGTCACGGTGATGCCCAGCGCTTCAGCCGCTGCAAGGTCCACGTGGTTGAAGCCAGCGGACCGCAACGCGATAAGCCGGGTGCCGCCCTCTGCCAGGGCGCGAAGCACCGGCGCGCTTAACTGGTCGTTGACGAAGGCGCAGATAGCCGGAACTCCGTTTGCCAGACTCGCCGTAACCTCGGTAAGACGCGCCTCCAGGAACACTATCTCGTGGCCGCCCGCCTCCTGCGAGGCGTTGGCTGCCTCAAGGAACTCTTGGTCGTACGACCGTGTGCTGAAAACAGCGATACGCATGGGCTACCCCTACTTCCCTTAGCTACTTCCCCTTCAGGAACGCCTCCAACAATTCAGCCGCCGCACGCTCCGGGTCGTCTGCCATGGCGACTGTGCTGATAACGCATACGCCGTCTGCGCCAGCCTGCGCCACCTGGCCCACGTTTGCAGTCGTGATGCCGCCAATGGCCACCAAGGGGGGCCCGTCCGCAGGGATGGCCTTCCGGACAGCCTTCAGTGTCTCAGGCCCAGCGGGGCGCGTGTTGTCCTTGGAGGTTGAGCCAAACATGGCGCCCACCGCTATGTAGTCTGCCCCCTGCTCGTAGGAAGCGACAGCCTCTTCCAGCAGAGCGTTGGACTTGCCCACCATCTGCCAGGACTTTGTCACTGTACGCATGGCTGGTATCGAGAGGTCATGCTGGCCCACATGCACGCCATGGGCTTGAACAGCCACTGCAAGATCAGCGTGGTCGTTGATGATACAGACGGCGTCATGGCGCTTGCAGAGCTCCACCAGGGCGCGTGCAGTGTCGATGCTGTCACCCTTGTCGTTGCGCTTGTCGCGGTACTGTATCGCCGTCACTCCGCCCTTCAAAGCAGCCTCTGCCACGGTGACAAGGTCGCGGCCCGCTGTCAGCTCAGGGTCGATAATGACGTAAAGTCCTTTGAATTTCTGGGCCGCTGGCTTGCGAAAGGTCGCCCCCACGCTCAGGTCTATGCCCATCAGCGTGTCAAGAAACCCTTCCATCTCAGGCAGGCCCCGCTCACGGACCAAGTCCATGGGCCGCCGTGCCACTATCTCAGCGGCTGACCGGAGCGCCCCGGTGAGGGCCAGATACCGTTGGTCCAGGTCACCCTGACGCATGAAGATGCCAGCAATGGGTTTGACCATGGCAACGGCGGCGTTCAACGCGGCTACCAGTTCAGGCGACGCCTGCTCTGGCTGGAGGTCATCCCGCAAGCGTACGAGCCCCAGGTACAGCCACAACTGCGTCCTGTGTCGTTCAGGCCAGGCTATATCCGGGTACTCTATTTCAGCCATCGGTATACCTCCGGGGTCTCTTTAAAATGGGCAAGGTGAAGATACTACGTCTTACGGAGGATGTCGCGCAGGCGCGGCAAGCCCGTTCGTGAGTTTGACGCTACGCTGGGCGCTGCTATAAATTCTAGCGATTCATCGCTCGTATGGAGAGAACATGATTGGTGTGTGGGACCCAGAGGGAGTAGAGAAGCGCGCAATCCACCAGCTTGTGGACTTTGAGGGTAAGCGTGTCTTCGAAATCGGCTGCGGAGAGGGCCGCATAACGTGGTACTACGCCAATGAGGCCGCGCATGCGCTTGCCATTGACCTTGACGGACCGGCTTTGACAATTGCCCGTGACCAGACGCCGCCAGAGTTGAAGTCAAAGGTCGACTTCAGGATAGCCGACCTGTTGGACATTGACCTGGGCAATGAGGTCTACGACGTCGGCATATTCGCCTGGTCCATGTGATGAATGCCCGTGGAGAGTGTCGTTGACGCTCTGATGAAGGCTCACGAGGCGCTACGGCCAGACGGGGTGCTGCTTGACTGCCATCCTGTCGCCGAGTCGTTGGCGGTACGGGCGGGCAAGGAGACCACTCAGTTAGGTCCGCGAGAGTACAGCCCTGCGTTTGCTCACGCTGTTGCGAATGCGGGTCAGGCTCTCTCTTCAGTATCCAACAATGGTGCTTTCCTCAAGCTAGAACAGATGGAGTATGTGGTCACAGTCCACTTCTCTTCTTACGCTGAATGGACGAGTACTGGACCGGTCAGGTGGAATACTACGCCCAGCCAGAAGACGGAGCGTTTGAACATATGCGCCAACTGTTGACCACGCCAGGTGCAGAGCTACTTTTACGTACCCACATAAGGGCAACGTCATTCAAGAAGCTCGCCTAAGTGGATAGATGAGGACAGGGTTACGCGCCCTCTCTCACCACATCCAGCAGGTGCGTGACCTTGGGCGCGTAACCCTCCATGCGAACTGATACCAGGTCAATACACCAGTGCGCCTGCTCAAGGCCGTTGTCTTGTAAATACTGCTGCGCCGCAAGCACCAGCCGCTGGCCCTTGCGTACGGTGACCGACTCCTCAGGCGTGCCATAGGTGCCAGCCCGCCTGGTACGCACCTCCACAAACACAACTGTGTCGTCATGACGCGTCACGATGTCCACTTCGCCATAGCGAGTGCGGAAGTTGCGCTCCAATAGCAAATAACCTTGCTGCTGGAGGTACGCAGCGGCAATATCCTCGCCCCTAGTACCGAGGCGAGTCCGTGCGGTGGGCATAACTCACACTTCCAATAATGGCCGCAAGGGACGGAAGCTGTACCTGTGGATGGGCGTGGGGCCAAGCTCTTGCAACGCTTGCAGGTGCCCTGATGACCCGTACCCTTTGTGGCCCGCAAACCCGTAGCCGGGATAGAGAGCGTCCATCTCCACCATGAGGGCGTCCCTGTACACCTTCGCGATGATGGATGCTGCGGCGATGGCCGTACACAGCATATCGCCCTTGATGATGGCGGTGCAGGGCTTATTGCGCCACGACAATTGCAGCGCATCAATCAGCAGGTGGTCCGGCGGCTGGGGGAGCGCTTCAAGTGCGAGGGTCATGGCACGGCGGGTGGCGGGAGCAATGCCAATGCGGTCTATCTCTTCCGCTGGCACCTCACCGATGCCGATGCCCAAAGCGGCCTGACGCACAATAACGTCTCCCCGCTCCCGCTGTCGCGCGGTGAGTGCTTTGCTATCACGAATGATTGCAAGCTCCGGCTGTTGGAGGGTCAACTCAAGGGGGAATACCACCGCAGCCGCAACCACTGGGCCTGCCAAGGGGCCGCGCCCTACTTCATCAATGCCGGCCACGTGCAAATAGCCTTGAGCGTGGAGTTCACGCTCAGCGTCGCGGGTGGGGAGGGTAATTCGGGATGCGCCTCTCGTCATGCTGGCGCTCCTTGCGTATCGTACGTGGTATTACTGCGATGCGCTGTCCAACTGCTACTGAATGAAGCCGCCGCCCAGCACTTCGTCACCGTCATAGAAGACGGCCGCCTGCCCGGGCGTTACCGCCCGCTGCGGCGTATCCAGGCGAAGCACAGCCTCATTGCCGTACGCCTCCAGGGAGGCTGCGACTGCCGGTGCGTTGTAACGTATCTTGGCAGTGACAGGCCGTGGGCCTTCCGGGGCGACACCTCCCACGAACCGCACCCCGCCTACGCGTACGTCGCTCTGGAGGAGTTCAGCTTCCGTACCCACCACCACCTGCCGCTCCACCGCGTCCAGCTTTATCACAAAAAGCGGGTCGGCACCGGTCAGGCCAAGCCCACGGCGCTGGCCCACGGTGTAGTACTCAATCCCTTTATGACTGCCGAGTACGTCACCGGAAGCGTTGACGATATCCCCCGGTTGGGGCGTCAGGCGCGTACGGAGGAACTCCCTGTAGTCACCCTGAGGGATAAAGCAAATTTCCTGGCTGTCCGGCTTGTTTGCCACTGGCAACCCGGCCTCCCGTGCAATGTCCCGTATCTCCACCTTCGTGTACTCGCCCACAGGGAACAGCAGGTTTGCCAACGTCTCCTGGCCCAGGTTGAAGAGCACGTATGACTGATCCTTGGAACCGTCAACTCCCGCGAGCAAACGGTACCGGCCATCTGCTTTGTCTTGTGCAATGCGCGCGTAGTGGCCTGTCGCCACGTAGGCTGCGTCCATGAACTTGGCCCGCTGCAATAAGAAATCAAATTTCATTTTGTCGTTACAGGCAATACAAGGGTGGGGCGTCCTGCCTCGCTCGTACTCGGACACGAAGTAGTCCATCACGTGATCGCTGAACTCTTGTTGGAAGTCCATGAAGTAATGCGGGATGTCCAACAGCTGACAGACGCGCCGAGCGTCCTCCACGTCCTCAATGGAGCAGCAGCCGTGGTGGTTCCCCGTGGCAGCGTTAACTGTGTCTTCAGACCACAGGCGCATAGTTACGCCAATGACGTCATACCCTTGCTGGTGGAGTAGGCAAGCCGCCACTGACGAGTCGACGCCGCCACTCATGGCAACCACGACCCGTTGGCGGGAAGGTGTGATGTTGTCCTGTGTTGATGGAATCATTGCTGCCTGAGTGCCGGTGACGGAGCCTCTCCGGCGGTTACCATGGCCGTGTCTGTCAGAAGCCGCTTGGTTATGCGGCCCGGCGTGACAATGCCGCCTGACAGCACCATCTGCATGGCTGCTTGCACCGTCATATCAGTGTCGTAGACATCTTCAACCGAGAGCACAGCCACCCATCCAGAGTTTGGCAGAGGTGCCGTGGGAATATAGACCACCGCCATGGGCCTGTCCTCTTCATCATTGGTGAGGCTGGTCAAAAAGCCAATGGTCCAGAGACCGGGGCGTGGATATTCAATGGTCACCACCCGCTTGAATCCGGTAACCGGCGACCCTGAAAACGACTCCACCAGACGCTTGGTCGCTGAATAGATGGGGCGTATTACCGGGACGCTGAGTAAAAATTGCTGGAGGCGCGAGATCAGGCGTAGGCCAAAGACGCTGGTGGCCACAATCCCCGCTACGTACACCACCGTAATGAGCGCAACCAGCCCAACACCTGGAATCTCTCTACGGAACCACAGGTCAAAGGCAGGGCTGAGCAGACCGTCCAAAAAGTCAAAGACCAGCCTCAGTACCCAATAGGTCAAGATGAGAGGCACCAGAAACAGCATGCCAGCGGCAAACCTGAATCGCAGGTGTCTCCCAACCCCTC
>Ga0114999_10003640_pt1 | contig 19172 bp, 15 predicted proteins | sample ArcticOcean_MG_C_3_FD_89820 | JGI IMG/M metagenome (GOLD analysis project Ga0114999, IMG submission 89820) | Marine microbial communities from western Arctic Ocean - ArcticOcean_MG_CB8_126 | ecosystem: Environmental > Aquatic > Marine > Oceanic | place: Arctic Ocean: Canada Basin | collected...
GACATGCCCTACGACCAGATGGTCAGGGAACAGCTTGCAGGCGACCTGCTGCCCTACGATTCACCCAGTCAAAGAAGTAGGCAGTTAACCGCCACGGCTTTTCTTGCACTGGGACCGACCAACTACGAACTGCAAGATAAACAACTCCTGCGTTATGACGTCATCGATGAACAAATAGACACAGTAGGAAAAGCATTCATAGGTATGACACTTGGCTGCGCTCGCTGCCATGACCACAAATTTGATCCGGTGCCCACATCAGATTACTATGCTTTAGCTGGAATTTTCAAAAGCACCCGAACGCTTTATAATTACACGGACAATGTAGCTCGTTGGGTTGACACTCCCCTACTCCTTGAAGGCGCAGAGGCCGAAGAATTATCCAAAATAGAAGTCAAGGCGGCAGAGCTTCAACCCCGACTGAATTTCAAAAAATCGGAGTTAAAAGTGCTCACTCAAAAAAATGCAAAGCCACCTCAACCCGGCCTGCCAAAATCTACGAATCTGATTCCCGGTCTCGTATTGGATGATAGCAGTGCGAAACAACAAGGAGAATGGCTCTTCTCGCAATTTTCGCAAAATTATCTGGGTGAAGGTTATTATCACGACGATAATAAATTGAAGGGTGAAAAAACACTCACTTTCGAAACTACCATCCCTCTTTCAGGGCGCTATGCAGTTCGGTTGGCATATTCAGAATCAAACAAACGTTCCACTCGAACTCCCATTACGATCGGTCATGCCGAAGGTGAGACCACGGTTCTCCTAGACCAGCGCCAAGCACCCAATGAGTATGGTCGCTTTTATTCTCTCGGTGAATTTGAGTTCGAAAAAAACCAAACCAGTTTTGTTTGTGTTTCAAACGAAGGCACGGACGGTCATGTGATCGCAGATGCGGTTCAATGGTTTTTGATCGACGATGAAATTGTTATAGAGAGTCCGGAAAGGATAGCTTTGGTTGCTGAACTGAGAAAAGAGATTAAAGCCCTCGACAAAGAATTGAAACCTTTGACCCAAAAGCTTAAGGCCCGCCCATTGGCGATGACAGTAAAGGAAGATCCTGAACCAACCGATTCAGCCATTCGAATACGCGGTGTAGAAAAGAATAAGGGTAAAATCGTACCACGAGGTTTCTTACAAGTGGCCAGTTTGGGTGAAGGTCCGAATATTCCTGGAAATTCGAGTGGTCGTATGGAATTAGCGGAATGGATAATTAGCCCGGACAATCCTTTAAGCTCGCGAGTTATGGCTAATCGAATCTGGAGCTGGCTTTTTGGAACTGGTATCGTACGAAGTGTCGACAATTTGGGTACGACGGGTGAATTACCTTCCCACGCCGAGTTGTTGGATTACCTCGCCATCCGCCTGCAGGAAAATGATTGGTCTATTAAAGCGACCATTAAAGAAATTCTTTTATCGAGGACCTGGCAGTTATCTTCGAATGTGAATGAAGATGCCAAACAGGAGGATCCTAATAACCGTCTCCTCACATCCTATCCACTACGTCGATTAGATGCTGAGCAACTACGTGACGCCATTTTGGCCGTGAATGGGAATCTCGATCTGAAAATGTTCGGACCCAACATTGCGGGCGCCGGGGAAATCAATGCAAACAGCACCGCCGCACAGATGGTGGAGTATAATTATCTTTTTGAGGATACACGGCGTAGCGTTTACACACCGGCGTTCCGTGTTAAACGACATGAGCTCTTTGAGCTTTTCGATTTCGGCAATGTCAATTTTTCAATTGGACAACGTAACACCAGCACCGTCGCTCTTCAAGCCCTCTATATGCTCAACAATCCTTTTGTCCTAGAACAATCTCGCCTCGCTGCAGAATCCTTATTGAAAGGTGTAAAAAATCCAAACGACCGTGTAGATGTAGCCTTTCGCAAAACTTTAGGACGTCCCCCGACCGATCAGGAATGGAAGCTCATCAGTAAATTTCTAAAGGATGGACTTTCGACGGAGTCGGTTACAGAGTGGGCCTCCGTATTTCAATCATTGTTTGGCTCTTTTGATTTTCGCTATTTGAATTAAGCATGCCAGAATCGTCACAAGTTAACCCTATTACACGACGCGACGCCCTGCGCCACATGGCTTGCGGATTTGGTTATATGGCTGCCGCAGGTATTGCTCAGCAAGCCGCCGCAGCAGGTTTCAGTAACCCGCTACTCCCGAAAATCCCACATATTATTCCCAAAGCCAAACGGGTAATCTTTCTTTTCATGGCAGGCGGAGTCAGCCAGGTCGATAGCTATGACTACAAGCCGCTCCTCTATAAGGACAACGGCCGCATGCTCGACTTTACCGATCAGCGCATACTGGCGAAAACCGGGATGGGTTCCAATCAACGGGTAATGAAACCGCTTTGGGATTTTAAACAACGCGGCCAAAACGGTGCCTGGGTTTCTGAGCTGTTTCCGCATATGGCGAAACACACGGACGACTACTGCATCATACGGTCCATGCAGACCGAAGGAGTCGCTCACGGTCCAGCGACCCTGTTCCTACACACAGGCTCAACGAATCTGATTCGTCCATCCATGGGCTCATGGGTGAACTATGGCCTCGGCACCGAAAGTCAGGACATGCCCGGATTTGTAAGCCTAAGTCCATCGATGGGAAACGGAGGTCCACGCAACTACGGGAACGCGTTTCTTCCTGCAACCTATCAGGGGACAGCGATTGGCCGTGCAGGAATGAAAGCCACTGACATCGGAATCAAAAATCTCAAAAACGAAACGCTTTCATCCGAACAACAAAGGCGCCAATTCGATCTGCTTCAGGCCATGCACCACGAGCGTGAAAAGAGTTTACCAGGAAATGCCGAGTTGGAAGCAGTCATCAACTCCTATGAGCTGGCCTGGCGCATGCAATCCAACGTACCAGAAGTTTTGGATATTTCAAAAGAAAGTGCCGCTACCAAAAAACTGTATGGGATCGACGAGGAGCCAACAGACGATTACGGCCGCCAATGTTTAATGGCCCGGCGTATGGCCGAGTCGGGAGTCAGATTTATTCAAGTCAATTACAGCGACAATTCCAACAACCCAGCCTGGGACCAGCACAACGACATGCCCAAACACAAGGAGCATGCCTTGGCAGTTGATAAACCCATTTCAGGTCTCTTAACCGACCTCAAACAACGCGGATTACTTGAAGATACTCTGGTCTGGTGGGGAGGCGAATTTGGGCGTACTCCTTACGCCCAGAAGAATGGCGATGGTCGGGATCACAATCCGACCGGATTTACTGTTTGGCTTGCCGGCGGCGGTGTACGACCGGGACTAATCTACGGGGAAACCGACGAGTTCGGTCAATATGCAGTGCACAACCAGGTTCACATGCACGATCTTCACGCCACGATTTTACACTTATTAGGTATGGACCACAAACGCCTCACCTTTCGCCACGAAGGTCGCGACTTCCGATTGACTGATGTCCTTGGAAACGTCGTGCATGATATTATCACCTGACCGTCACGGAACGCGAAATTAATCATTATCGTGATCCTGATCATTATCGTAACCATGCGAACCGTCCAGATGTTTAGACTTGTGTGGCTAGTCAAGGTGCAGGTCGAAATGTAAATACACTACCCCAGCTTCCAATCTTCGTTTTGTTCAACGGTTAGTTTAGAATTCGCCTCTTTATCATTTTTGAAACGTTCTTTTCGGGGATCCCAAGTGACCATTCGTTCGAGGTCAGCAGCGATGACGCCCATGTGCAAAGTAGTACTTAGCCGATGTAGCGTTTCGGCAGGATAAGTGGGTTGCGCTCCTGTACGAATACTCGCTAAAAAGTTGGGATGCTCTCGATCTGGTAAAGGATAGTGTTTTGATTTTCCTGGAGCGTATTTCTTTCTTAAAATCTTCGAATCACTTGCATCAAACTGGCCGCGCCAACCCGTAACGGATACCCAACCCTTAGATCCGTAAAATCGAATATACACATTTTTTCCAAGCCCTTCTTCTTTCGATACATTGTGAAGCTGCATCGTTACTCCGTTAGAATACCGGTAATGAAGATCGTAGTTTGCTGGAATATTTGACTGAGCTTTCTCAAGTACAGGAACAGCGGTCCCCTTCACTTCGATGGCACATTGATGCGGATCGTTTGCAGCGAATTGAGCGGTATCCACCAGGTGACAACCCCAGTCTGTAATAATCCCTGTGGAGTAGTCCCGAATATAGCGCCAGTGCATGGGTTCGGTTCGTGTGGCGGTGTAAGGATGATAAGGAGCAGGTCCTAACCACAATTTCCAATCAAGATCGTCGGGGACTGCGTGCTCTTCTTCCCAGGGATGAATCGCTCCTTCGGGAACGCCAACATCCATATGATGAAGGTCGCCTATGGCTCCATTACGTACCCACTCAACCATACGGTGGTAATGTATAAGTGATCGATCTTCCAAACCGGTTTGAAAAACCAAACCACTTTTCTTAACCGCATTCACAAGAGTTCGTCCCTCACCAATCGTAAAAGTCGGCTTCTCGCAAAATACATGTTTGCCGGCCTTCAATGCCATCAATGACATAGTCGTATGCCAGTGGTCAGGGGTAGAGATAACCACTGCATCAATAGTTGGGTCGTCTATGACATCTCGGAAATCCTGAACCGCACGACAATCGTTGTTCCCATAAGCATCATCCACAAGTTTCTTCGCAGCAGTGGCTCGCCCCATGTAGACATCACAGACCACCGAGCAGACACAGTCGTCTTCGGCTAAAAAAGAATTCAAATTAAGGTCAACACCCTGCCAGCCAACGCCGATGAATCCCAAAGTTATTTTATTGGACGGGGCATTCTGGCCCAACAATCCGGACGGCAACACCAAGGGTGCAACCCCGGCAGCCAGCATGGTTTTTAAGAAGGATCGTCGATCGGAAGAATAAATAGGGTTCATAGTATTGGGAAGATTGCCTGTAAAATGGATATCATCTCTAGCTCAGATAATGCAAGTGGTGTTTATCGGCTGTGACTAAATATTCTGAATGCACTCACAGCTGGTCGTGGTGGGAGCATCGGCATGGATCCAACAAGTGTGGTACTCACTTAAAACCTTTTTGGCCTGATCGAGTTTACCCTGAGCTTCCAAAGCGCGGCTAAGACCATAGAGTGCCCAACCGTTCGCCTTCCACTTGTCCAGGTCATTGCGGTAGGTGGCTTCGGCTTTTTTGAATTGACCAGCCTTCATGTAGACAGCCCCCAGTGCGTGGCGGGAGGGTTGAAGATATTGAGGTGGCTCGCCGTAACCCAGGGTGTCTTCGACTGCTACCGCTTTCTCAAGAAATGCACTCGCGCGTTTCCAATTTCCTTTGTTCAGGGCAATCTCACCCGAAATAAAGTGCTCACTCACCTGTAGTACTTTGTGAGCACTTTCACGTCCAAATAAACTATCTTCAGGCATGGCGGCTTTGACTTTTAAAAATTCTGCTTGTTCACGCTCGGCAACCACAAAATCCTTTTGAGCAGCAGACGCTATCGCTCGATGGGCTCGCCACTGAGCTGTGGTGAGTGGCATAAAGGATGGAGGTTGCGGTTCGGCCAGAATATCATCCCAGCGACCAAACCGTTTTTGCACATCATAGATCGAACTCATCCATCTATCGACAAAAGCTGATACGGCCTCGAGGTTCTCTTCTGGAATTATAGTCCACATTTTTCGGGCTGCCTCCATAGCCTCTGCTTCACGCCCAACCATCATGGCAGAAAATGCCAGCATATGAGCATTGTGCACCATATACATATTCTGAATCGTTTGCTCAGGTGAAAGCGTCCGGTAATGATCATCCTGTTTCACCGCTTTCCCATTTTGAACTACTGATCTATCCCAGTGTCCGGTTTGAACGTAAATGTGAGAGGGCATGTGCAACATATGACCGGCAGCCGGTATCATGGTTCTTAAATGATCGGCAGCAGCAAGTGCTCTCGAAGGATCGGAACTGGGCTCAACAGCATGGATATATAAATGGAAAACTCCAGGATGACCTAGGTCCATTTTCATAACCTGTTCGAGGACTTTGAGAATTTCAGGCGTATCCCCAGTCGTTTTACGATCGAGATCGTATAATTTCCAAGGTCGTTGAATCATCATAGACTCAGCATACAAGGCGCCAACATTCGAATCCTTCGGGTACCTGTCCCACACTTTGGCCATGGCCACTGAATAGGCTTGCTCCAGATGGGTCCTATCTTTGGGCCACGGATTGGCATAACGATGAGAAAGAGCTTCGATCAAAGCTTGTTCCTTCGGAGAAGCATTATCAATTCTAAACAAAGCTTCTTCCAATGCGCCCCAAGCTCCAGACGAACGCTCATCATCCATAATAGGCGAATTGTAGTTAGGGCCTTCACATAAAGCAATTGCCCACCAAGCCATGGCACAATCGGGATCTAATTGAGCCACCTTCGAAAATGAACGAATGGCCTCATCGTGGTTAAAGGCATGCATCCATGCGATTCCTTGATTGAAGTACTCTTGTGCCTCATCAGAATTGGTTGAAACATCCAAGACATGTGATCCCAATCCCTCGAAGAGTTGTGCTCGAGGAGCATCAACGGTCAGGTGGTCAGTGTCAGCCAAGACCCGGGTTAGATAACCTACAAGATAGATGAGAATCGTTAATGTTCTGAGTTTTGAGTTCATAGGAGCTATCTTTTTAATATGAAAACTTACAGATCATTCTCGGGTGAATTTTCACGATCACTCACGCCTGGAACAAACCGTCAATGCTTTAACTATTCCAACTCAATTGAAGTCTGTAAACGGAATATTTCGAGTGAAGGCTATAGTTTTTTGGTACCCACTTCACGGGCACGATCTAGAAATTCGTTAATTTTATTTTTAAAATGTAACCGTTTCCATGCAGAATATGTTCTCATAACATACAAGTAATTTATTAATCTAACAAAACAATCAGTTAAAGGAGAACACAACATGAAGACGACATTAGTCCTTATAATTTTAACCGCTGGCCTATCAAATTTGGCCGCACAAACAGAAGAAGCTCAACGTCCACAACGGCCGGACCCAGCTGAAATATTTAAAGCAGCCGATACAGACAAAGACGGCTTCTTAAATCTCAAAGAGCTGACCGAATTCAGGGCTAACATGCCCCAAGGACGCGGCGGCAATCGCGCCAGACCGAACGCAGAAGCTGGAGCCCCTCCGGCGCGTGTTGAAGGGCAAGGTGGCCCCGGAGGAAGAGGTGGAAGACAAATGCCTAATGCCGAAGAAATGCTAACTAGAATGGATAAAAACGAGGATGGTAAGATTGCACCCGATGAATTTACTATGGGTAACCGCAGAGGACGTGGCGGACCCGGAGGTGAAGGTCGCGGGCCAGGTGGAAGAGCGCAAAGACCCGAATAAATTTAGGAAGAGAAAGAGAGTAAAATACCATGCACTTATTGTAGTTAGTGGTGCATATAAAAAAGATTCGAGCAGTCTAGGGGTAGACTGGCTCGGATCTTTTTATTTATATTCAAGATCCTGAACCATCAATTGACTTGTTATAATGACGACATGGTTACAATTTTAAGAATCTGGGAGAGCTCCATCAACTCTTCCAAATACTAAAATCAAACACACCCTTTTTTACCCCTGAAACATTCCCTAATGAAAATCAGTCCCTTCCCTAAATATTTCTTAGTTAGTTCATTTGTGATTCTTATCAGTTATTGCTCAACTTTAGCGGCGATAACTACTGACGGAAAATCGAATCGTTTTCGCGGTCAAGATGGCTCTGGTATTTATTCATCACCGAATTTACCAGTGGCATGGGGAGTAGATGATTATCTGTGGTCTATAGAACTTCCAGGCGATGGTCATTCTTCTCCCATGGTTTGGAAAGATCATCTGTATTTAACAAGCACGGATGCGGGTAATCCAGGGTCCCTGTTACTGTGCATAGATCCGACAAGTGGGAAAGAAATCTGGCGTTTGAGTTTTGAAGCAGCAGACCGGAGGCTAAATAAGTTTAACACTTTTTCTTCTGCAACGACGGCGGTTGATGAGCATCATGTCTATGTCGCCTGGAGTGATAGTAAACATTTTCAAATCGCGGCTGTTGACCACAACGGCAAAGGAGTCTGGCAACGAGATCTCGGCGTCCACAATACCCAACATGGTGGAGGTATCTCACCCGTAGTATTCAAAGACACGGTCCTCATCGCCAATGACAGTCGTAGTCCTAGCGCAATTCATGCACTTGATCGCATGACAGGAGGAGATCACTGGAAAATTGATCGTCCCTGGGACGCAAAAGGAAAGACTTCTTACAGCACACCTCTACTCTACCAGACCCCTTGGGGTGAAGCCCTGATGATCTTCAACTCAACCTCAAGCGGGATGACCGCAATTAAACCCGAAACAGGGGAAACCGCTTGGCAAATTGAAGACCTGTTTCCCAAGCGTACCATCATGTCGCCCATTCAGGTGGGTGAATACATCTTCGCAAGTTGTGGAGACGGTAACGCCGGACATTTTATTGCCGCAATTCGACCACCGAAGAATAAAGGGGAACAAGCGACTATCGCCTATAAGATTCGTAAATCCGCACCCTACGTTCCCACCCCTGTTAGCAATGGGAATAGACTTTTCCTGGTCAGCGACGGCGGCATCGCTACCTGCATTGATGCGCCTACTGGTGAAGAGATATGGAAAGGCAATCTACGAGATACTTTTTTCAGTTCACCCATCCGAATTGACGATCGTATCTACGCCGTCTCCCGCAGGGCAGATGTCGTTGTTTTTAAAGCAACTGATACATTCGAAATACTCGGCCGCTCCCTAATCAACGAAGAAACTAATGCTACTCCGATTGTTAGTAACGGACGTTTATATTTACGCACCGTTTCATATCTGTATTGTTTGGATGGAAGTGATTCTTAACCGCGGATTCACACGGACTAAACACGGATATAACATGCACCTTTTGCCTAAAAAAACCGCAGGAAAAGTGGGAGTCAATTTATTCGCTAATCATTGATATAAAATTTCTTCAAAGATGAAACACTCCCTATACCTGTTACTCCTTAGTCTTGTATGCTGCGGTTTGTCTGCGGGTACCATCATGACGGTCCTAGGACCTATTGATTCAAAGGAACTCGGGCAAACTCTATAGCATGAACATATACTGGTAGATTTTGTTGGAGCCGAGGATACAGGCAATCATCGTTGGGACCAAGAAAATATGCTGGAAGCTGTCCTGCCCTAGCTACTTGAAGCCAAAGCTCTTGGCTTCAAGTAGCTAGTCGAATGTACGCCAGCTTACCTGAGTCGAGATTCTCGATTACTCAAATCGTTATCAGAAAAAACAGGACTGCACCTAATCACCAACACCGGTTACTACGGAGCACGGGAGAACAAATTCATCCCGGTAGACATAAAAAAACTATCAGCAAATGATTTGGCTTCTCGATGGATAGAGGAATTCGAAAACGGGATTGAGGACACGCGGATCAAGCCCGGCTTTATAAAGATCGGTGTAGACCGAGACCCGAAACTCTCCCCGATGCATGAAACCTTGCTGCGAGCAGCTTGCCGAACCCACCTGAAAACTGGCCTAACCATCGCTTGCATACTGGACCGACTGAAGCCATCTCTCAACTACTAATACCGAGACTTAAAGCATCAGGCTTTGATCAACAAGAGATCGATCAACTTCTAACATCGAATCCAAGTAGGGCATTTGAAATTCAAGTAAGAAGGCCTTAATGGCTAGAATCAAAAATAGTGGATGATTTAAGAGTATACGTGGCCCGATTTATCGATACCCATGCTAACGGACTTTATAGAATCTTCCAACAGGGTCCATCGGCCATTGAAATAATCCTCACACAGACTGAAAGCCTGCCTTACTTCCCTTCATTGAACAATAAATAGGTTCCAGTTTTTCCAGCCAAAGCTAGATCAAGATCACCATCCAAATCCAAGTCATAGCTACGGATTTGTAAACCAATCCCTACGAGGCCAGAGTCGTCAATGGTATGACGCTCGAATACGTTAGAGGACTTGTTCCAATCGTAATAATAAACAACCGAGGGATCCGTTCCTCCGTCGTCCTTTCCATTGTGGGCAAAAACACGTTTACCTGTAATAAGCTCATCTTCGCCATCCCCATCGATATCAGCCCAATGCAACGCATGCGGTTGGGAAAACGAATCGTCGATGAGGTGCTCCTTCCATTGAGGCTCTCCCTTCGAATCAACTCCCTGGCCTTCCCACCAATAAAGACCATAGGAATGACCTTTTCCCCAGATGACATCGTTGATACCATCCTCGTTCATATCGCGAATAAGACTGGGCACTGAGGCATGCCAGTTCTCACCTCCGTGGGGATGCCAGATCCACAATTGACTCATAGGACTTCCTTCGGGGCGCTCATACCAACCCAAGCCGACCATGATATCCTCGCGACCATCTCCATTGATGTCTCCAAACGCCATACCATGTCCATTAGCAGATTCTCCAATAACATGTTTCTTCAAACTGGGAACCCATTGTTTTTCAGTTACCACTTTTTTTCCTTTTTGTACCTGAACATCCCGTTCTTCCGATGCAAAGGACCACACAGCCATTACATTATCAGTTTTCCAACTGTTAGTTATCCATTCGGCAATGCCATCCCCATTTATATCATGCATCATTGATGCCTCATTATTACTGAGCCCGGTGTCGGTAAGAAAGCGCTTTCCAAAAAGATGCCCTAAAGCAAGACGTTCAGGTCCGGGATTTTCATACCAGTATACCTGCGTAGGTAAAAACGAACCTGCAACAATATCTATATGACCGTCTTTGTTTACATCATAAGCAAAATCTCCATTGGACTCCACGTAGCCATTCCAGTCATCAAATCCTCGAACTGGATGGCTGATGTAGTCAGGAGCCGGATACCAGTTTCTTCCTGCCGAAACATCGGGCAAACCATCTCCATTAAAATCGGCAACTGCGATGCCTTCATTGGCATCTACCGCCAGTTGTTTGACCGTCCACTGAATTTCCTCATATTTGGAACATCCGAAAAACAGTGAGGAGAAAAAAGAGAATGATATGAGAAATATTTTCATGGGGAAACAACAGCAGATGTGAAAAGGAATTTTGGCGGCATTAATTGATCGTGGGTAAGGGAACGTGTCATGGCTTCATTTTGCCACAAAAGCAACCTTGTTCGCTATTCATTTGTTTTTCATAACGGAAAGCGCGCACTTGAAATCAACAAACTCACATCGGCGCTATCCGCCGCGACCCCACATCGGTAGTAAGCAACACATGTTGATCAAAGCTTTCGAAGATCAGTTTGTGTTTCAGGATCTCATGCTCCGGGCTATCCCACAGGTTGCGGTGCTCCCGAGGATCGGCCTCCAGATCGTAAAGCTCACCGACATTAAGCCCGTGATAAACGGACAGCTTGTATTGATCTCTCCGGTACATGGTAGCCCAAGTTCCGTTTCCGCCACAGAAATGGGCGGAAATAGCATCAAAATACTCACAGCGCACAGAATCGCGAATATGCTCTCCGCTCTCTCTGCCTTCAAGTATGGAACGAAGAGAATTCCCTTGAAAATACTCCGGAATTTCCAATCCAGCGAAATCAAGAATAGTTGCGGACAAGTCGAGTAACTCAACCAACCCATTGGCTTGAATGTTTTCCTTGATAACACCTGGCCAACTAAAAATAAGCGGCACTCGAACTAAGCCTTCGTAGAAGCGACATCCCTTTAGGATGAGTCCATGATCACCCAGTGCTTCTCCGTGATCGCTTGTGAATATGATCAGTGTATTGTCCTTCTGTCCGCTCTCTTCAAGAGCCTGTAATAAACGGGCAAATTGATCGTCGATTTGTGCGATCATAGCATAGTAGAGCGCTTGCTCTTTTTTACCATCAAACTCCTCTGGACTTCGATACACCTTCGACGCTTTTTGAAAATCGACTTCGCTTAAATAGGCATGCGTATCACGGTCCGATTCTTCATGGTGTGCACCTGGCATGTCGTCGGGATCAAATTGATCGGCGTAGACTTTAGGTGGAACAAAGGGCGGGTGAGGATCGTATATATTAACGGTAAGAAACCAGGGCTGATCTTTATTCTGATCCATAAACTCAATGGAGCGGTCCGTAGCCCAGGTCGTTTGATGAAATTCCGGTGGAACGTTTTCGGGACTCTCTCGAAGCGCATCAAGGTCTCCTCCTTTTTCTTTTACCCAATCTGCATAATCGTGCCCTTCTTCCCAGTCGTCGCGAGGCGCATGACTGAATTTCCAATAACTGTATCCATCATCGAGCCTTGGCTCGGTTCGCAAGCCAGAGCTGGTGAGGTGAAATTTGCCAACATTGCCACAGACATAACCTGAATCAGCTAATAGTTTCGAAATCAGAGGCGGGGCATCGGAGGGCCAGGTGTCGTTTCCGTTGCGAGTATTGTGAACACGACTCGGGTATAGCCCCGTCATGAAACTGGATCGACTGGGTGTACAAATGGGACTCTGGCAATAGGCGTGGGTAAAGGCGATACCTTCACCTACCAATTGATCGATACGAGCAGTTTTAACATAGGGATTCCCTAGGGCACCGATGGTGTCGAAGCGCTGTTGATCCGTGCAGTAGAATAGAATGTTGGGGCGAGACATAAATACCTAGTGCTTGGCGACCCCCGGCATATTGTCAACGAATTGCGCATCCGTCCGCTTGAGTTCTTTGATCATAGCCTTTCGATATTGGAGAAGCACCTGCTTATAGTTGCTATCGAAGGCCAGGTTTTTCAATTCCTCTGGATCGCTAATGACATCATAGAGCTCCTCAGTTTCACCTTCAACCAGGGTTCGTACGTATTTGTAACGGCCCTCACTAAGCATGACATACCAGGGCACTCCCACATTGGGTGGATGGAAGAGTATTTCAGGCGCGTCATTTCCAGGAATACGGTGTGTATTCGATCCAAACTGACGAGCGGTATGAATCATTACCGCCGGATGTTTCCATTTGGCTTCAGGATCCAGCAAAAGAGGGGTCAAATCAAACCCGTGCATTTTCCAGGGCATCTTCAAACCGGCCAATGAGAACAAAGTAACCGGTAAATCTACACCACCTACTTGGGTATCAACCACCGTTCCGCGACTACGATTGGAATCGGCCAAGTTGGGAGGAAGCCGGACAATTAAAGGAGCAGCGATCGACGCCCGGTAAGGAGCCATTTTGCCCTTGTAGCCATGCTGACCCCAGGCGAATCCCTGGTCAGAGGTGAAGACCACAATCGTATTCTCATCCTGTCCCGAATCCTTCAAGCTCTGCAAAAGTCGGGCAACTCCTTCGTCAATAGCGAGAACGCCTTGCTGATATTGCCGAATCCAATCTTTTAAAGGTTTACCGGGAGTGTCCACCATCCCCACTGGCGTAGGTCCAACGCGCTTCTTTTCAACCGGTATTCCGTCTGGACCTTCTTCCCACAATTCCCACTTGTTGGCGTAAGCCGGTTTCCCGGGTCTGGGCGGATAAATATCTTTAATATCAGGTGTATCGGCCTTGGCATAATCATCTAGATGACGGTCAGCTGGCGTAAATGGTCCATGAACCGCGCCATAACACAACCACAGGAACCAAGGTTTAGTTTCGTCACGTGTTTTCCCTTCAATAAATTCAACCGCCCAATCCGTGTAGTTGTCGGTCGAGTATCCCTCCACCTTAACGGGCGGCTGTCCGTTAATTTCTATCAGTTGATCATAATAGTAGTTGGGAGCATTCGCAGGGTAACGGGGTCGATTCCAAACCACTTGGTAATCCCAGTCCCGGCCAAAACCCGTGTCCGTTCCAGTATGCCATTTACCAATTTGCGCCGAATAGTAACCTTGCTCACGAAAGGATTTGGGCCAGAATTGACATAGTTCAGGGTCGTACTCGCATCCCGGGTACTCCCCTTCCATACGCATGGATTCAATAGCATGTTGATGTAAGCCGGTAAGAAAGGTTGCTCGAGATGGCATGCACCACGATCCGATATAAGCATTTTTGAAAAGAACTCCTTCTCCGGCGAGACGATCTATATTTGGAGTATCCGTCCAGTGATACGCATCAGGGTAGGCACTAACCGTTCTTGTAGACTGATCGTCTGTGAAAATGAAGAGAATGTTAGGACGATATTTAGCGGCTGCCATTACCGCAACGATCCAAAAAGTTAGCACAAGAATTAAGGTTTTCATAAGGTGGGTAAGCGGAATAGAAACGGAGAGATTCGAAGAAAGAGGTTTAGAGGAGAATACTGATGTAAATGATTACAAACACGAACAAAAGACGTGCAAGGACGAATCCTGATTAAAAGTAGTATGTCCCATACTCGTATAAGTAGAAGCTGCAAAACGGTACTGCATCATAACCTCGCCATATTAGAAACCACATTCGCGTGAAAAGCTGCGAGAGTATACCCACCTTGAAAACGCGTTTCACCTCTCCTGCATTGTAAGCCCAATCCAGGATGAGGCCAATTAGAGCAATCAAAGGCCAGATCAGTGACTTAAAGACCAAAACAATCCTCGCGCTGATACTCTTCGTATTAAACCAGATAAATCTGCTTCCTAATTTCCGAATAAGCGTCTCATCATTGCGAAACCAGAACCACGGATACCAGGGCAATATAAGTGGACAGCTAAATGAGATGATTTTGTCATACATGGATTTCTTTTTAGCCGCCGCCGAAACAACAAAACAACTGGGATCAAAAGAAACGACACGTTCCAATTTCTAACCGGTGACCATAAATATTTATTTCGCAGAAAAGGCCCGAAAGAAATTTCCTCAAAGTCATCCTCCATTAAATACAGTCAGGACGTAGAGGCTGACTTAAACCGTCGATAAATCGGAATCACAAGAAGGAGTACCGAGATACTTACAAAGAGTAAAGAGATAGGCCGTGTGACCAAAGGAAGATAACTTCCATTGGAGGCCATCAGGCCGGTCAGCAAATTTTCTTCTGCAACAGGGGCGAGAACAAATCCAATGACAAAAGGTGCCAGTGGAATCTTCAGCCGCTCGAACGCGAATCCGATTAGACCGAACAGCAACATGGTCCAGACATCAAACATGCGAGTGGCCAGTGCATAGGAACCTATAATACAGAAAACCAGAATAACCGGCATCAGCAACCCACGAGGAACCATGGCTAGTCGGGCCAGGTACTTAACCGCGAATATCATGAAGAAAAACATGAAGACATTCGCGACAAACATCGTACCCATAATCGTGTAGACCATCGTGGGGTTCTGTTGAAACAGAAGCGGACCGGGTTGCAATCCGTGCACGAGTAGTGCCCCCAATAAAATAGCATCGATCACACTTCCCGGAATCCCCAACGAAATCAGAGGGATTAAAGCTCCACCGATAGTAGCATTGTTAGCGGATTCTGCAGCCACCACCGCAGTTTCAGAACCTTTGCCAAATTTTGCTTTTTCTTCAGGATTCGCAAACGACTTAGCCGCACTATAAGCGGTCACCGATCCGATATTGGCTCCAATCCCAGGAAGAATACCTATCCAGGTGCCAATGACAGAAGATCGCAGCATATTCAGAGTTTGATCCTTCCAATCCTTCAGTTTAAAAAGCATGTCCCGCCGCTTATTCACCGGAATCACTTCGATCTTCTCGTTGATCCTACTGATATCCGAAATGATCTGACTGATTGCGAACATGCCGATAAGAACAGGCAGTAATTTTAGGCCCCCATTTAATTCTACAAATCCAAAGGTTAATCGTAATGCACCCGTTGCTTGGTCCACTCCCGGAAGGGAAGCAAACACTCCGCATGCGGCAGAAAAAAATGAACGACTCATCGATTTGCCGCCAACCGAAGCAATGAGCACAAGCGCCAACAAAACCAGAGAGAAAAAGTCAAAGGGACCCAGTTTTGTTGAATATCGAGCAATCGGTGCGGAAAGCGTTATGAGGAACATCCAAGAAATGAGGCCACCTACAAATGAAGCTGTGATACCCAACCCAAGCGCCCGCCCAGGCTTACCTGCCTTGGCCATTGGATAACCGTCCAGGGTTGTCATGATGGAGGCCGGAGTCCCCGGCATACGTAGCAAGGTAGCAGTGATCAATCCTCCGCTTACAGCTCCGACGTACATGCTGATAAGCAGGATGAACGCTGCAACGGGATCCATGCTGAAAGTCAGCGGCAAAGTGAGGGCAATCAACATGGCACCAGTCAATCCGGGAATGGCCCCAACGGTGATTCCCAAGATGGTTCCACACATCATCAACAGAATACCCTGAACACTAAAGATGTAGTTAAACGCTGATTCCAGTCCGGCCATAATTTATCACGGTAATGAAACCATAAATAACTGCGTAAAGATTAGATGGACGCCAAAGGACATCAACAGGGATAATTCGAATACAACTAATAGCTTTCCTCTATTCAAACCGACCAGGACCAAACCGGTGACTGCAACAAAGAGTGCAGTCGCGGGGATGAATGAAATCCAACCCATTGCCATTCCAAGCACGTAGAGAAATACCAGCACGAGTGACTTCCAAACCAGATCGAATCGAGAATTTATATCTCCATTCACGTTTGCTTCAACCTCTTGAGGGCGAAGGTAATTTCGAATTACTCCCAAGCCAAAGACCAGCATGGCGCCGAGGGTCCAGGCTACTACATTCGGCAGACTAACACGCTCAATAATCGTCATTTCAAAAAATTTCTCCATCCGAGCTTGAATACGGTCGTTCAACTCCTCTCCCACGATTACATTGGGAAGGATACTGAGCTCCGCCAGACGGCCACGAACATACTCGGTTTCCATCGCCTTTTCCAGGATCCCGGAGAAGTAGGATATAATTTCGGGATCAGTACCTTTGGGAAACCACCAGTATTGCAGATTGCTATTACTGACATTGATTCCCAGTTCCATTAACGTGGGAACTTCAGGAATTCCAGGATCCCTGTGCGTTCCAAACGTGGCAAGCGGCCTTAAACCATTTTCCTTGAAGCGAATATACTCAGACACGGAAAAGAAAGACGCGTCGATATGCCCACCCATAACCGCGGAAAGCCGGGCTGCACCTCCACCCGAGGACACAAAGCGAAATACCGCTCTTGGATCGGCGTCCTCAAGCATGAGCCCATGAAAATGAGTCGGCAAGCTCATCGTCACTCCAAGCTTCATCGTTCCAGGTTGCGCTTTGACGTCCGCCATAAATGCATCAAACGTTTGGTAGGGCGAATCTTCTGCCACCACAATCACTTGAAACTCCTCACCTGTCGCTCCCACAGGCTCAAAAGCGTCAGGACCATGAGGAGATTGTCCGGTAACGAAAGATGTGATGATGGCTTCATGGAGACATAGCATCGTGTATCCGTCATTACGTGCTTCTTTTACATACCCGCTTCCTATGGTCGTCCCTCCGCCAGGCTTGTTCACCACCACCAAAGGCTGAGGCATAAGATTATTATCTTTGATCCCTTTTTGGATGATACGCGCAAACGTATCGGTTCCGCCGCCTGGATCATAAGGAACGATAACCTGAATGGGTTTCGATGGAAATCCCGTTTGTCCTTCACCTCCGCTAGCAATACTTAGATAAATAACGACCCCGATTATAAGGATTGTCAGGGTATGCAGACCATATTTCAGATAGGAGTTCACCATGGGGGATAACCAAACGAACTGCAGATTAGATTTTACTATAACGGATGTGTCGAGAAGATCCCGACAACAACGATGAAGCACCTCAATTAATCAGCTCCCCAACAACCGATGGACCCATTTACCTACAGTTAAAATTAATCAATCAAACTCGAAAGTTGAAGAGAAACTTTCGTTTCAGTAGGTTGCCCGTTTTCCATTGCTGGAATAAACCTCACCGTCTCAAGAACGCCAACCAATTTATCAGCTAACGGCTTATCCTTGGTATTGATATATTCTACGGTGGTTGATCCATCCAGATGGATAACCATATCAGCTTGCAGTGATTCAAATTCTTTTTCTGAGAGCAATGAAGTAATCGAATCTAAGGGAAGAGAACGGAAGAGCGCAGGCTCCGAATGACCTTTAGAATCTTTGTATCTTCCTAATGAATACTTAAACGCTTCTTCTTCACTTATCATTTTGAGTTCCGCCGAACCGTTGTGAGGAATTTCTTCGCCTTGACTGTAAAGATGCATATCAATTCCTAACAGACTGAATGCCTGCGGCAGGTTTCTAAAAACTCCTCTAACTTTGCGAACCTTATCCGGTTTAAGCTGCCCAACCACTTGAATCAATGGCCGCGCGTCTGGTTCCGTTCCAGGAGAATCTATACGTGCAACCAGAACTAGATAACATCCTTTAAGTAATTCCTTCGATTGAAGTTCCACCACTATTTCGAGTGAATCTGAATAAACAGTCGGATCCCTTAATTTATCTTCAAGTTCATTGATCAAACGTTTATAGTCGTCGACTTGCCGATAAGAGTGCGTCTCGGAACCAGAAGTCCTTACACTAGAACTCTGCCTCGGTTCTCCGTTCCCAATATCAACCCGGTCGATTTCAAACCGGCTAATCGTATGTTCCGCATTACGGTACTTATCTCTTACAAGTTGAGAAAGGGCTTCATTGTAAGCAGCAAGTTTGACTCTCAATCCATCATTAAAGGGTTCAGTTCCGGCGAGCTTCAAATTCAGTGGTTACAAAAACGAAAATTTGCTTAAAAGCTGCATGTTATCAAGTGCTCATGGATTTGCAGAAAAATCTGCAACTCTGGATATCTTAAAGGATGCAATTCAGGAAGTCGCCGACGGAGCTACTTGTTTCGGCGATGACAACACCAAAATTCTCAATATCGCGATTAAAAAATCGAAATCATCAAGGTCTTCAGAGCTATTAACGGGAAGGGAGCGTGAAATACTTCAACTAGTTGCTGAAGGGCTGAGCACTCGGTTAATCTCTGAAAGCTTAATATCAGTATTAAAACTGCTGAAAATCACCGCACAAATTTAATCAGTTTCGGGTTTAATTCCTCGCCGCTTGCGGCGTATAACATACACAAAACTACATGATGATAGACAACTCGCACTCTTCTGATACCTCGCCCCTTGGGGCGGGGTTGTTCATTAACACGCAATGGGACTAAAGATCCCGTTTCAACTAAAAGTGAGATCTCGTATGCCTTAAGACGAAAACTGTCAGCGAA
>Ga0114999_10003641_pt1 | contig 19171 bp, 17 predicted proteins | sample ArcticOcean_MG_C_3_FD_89820 | JGI IMG/M metagenome (GOLD analysis project Ga0114999, IMG submission 89820) | Marine microbial communities from western Arctic Ocean - ArcticOcean_MG_CB8_126 | ecosystem: Environmental > Aquatic > Marine > Oceanic | place: Arctic Ocean: Canada Basin | collected...
GCACATCGTGAGTTCCAATCTGTTTCTCCATTGGCGACTTCAGCAACGCTCCTACATGGCCGGGTCATCTGCGAACATCGTGCGACCCAAACCCTTCCCCTGGGCGAATACGCTCCCCAAACAAAGACCCGCCATCCCAATCTCCTGTTGGCAGGTGATTGGGTTGATACGGGCTTACCACCGACCATTGAAAGCGCCGTTCGCAGTGGCTTCAACGCGGCAAACATGGTTCACCAAACATAAAAAAGCGCGGGCAAGTAAACTTGCCCGCGCTTTGATTACAAAAATCAGATTATAAGTTCTGCCCACCACGCACCAAATACCAAACTTCCTGTTGACGCTTACCTGAGCGGGCATTAAACCGATCAATTAACAAGCGTTCCCCATCGGGCTGAATTGTGCCTATAAACTGATTAAAAGTAATATACGAATAAAAGATGAGCTGATTTCCAACCCGCTTAAACGTGCCATGGTCTGAGCGTGGTGCCGCAGGCCTCTGTGGAATATATGTCAGAGTTTGCCAGGTATTCCCATCACGCCCCATCCCTACAAGCTGCAAACTTCCCGATACCAAAAGTAGGCGTTCTGGTTGTGCATTTGGGTCATAGACACCCGTAATCACAACTTTTTCAAGGCCAAATATGGTTTCTTTTGCCGCTTCAATTGGCGAGAGAAAACAAAACCCAACTAAAAAAAACAAAATACGAAGTGTATGTCTCTGTTTCACGGCTTACACCTCCTTGATTTCCAATACGAGAAAGTTGGCATTACTTTACCATCGGCACAAACCCACAGAAACTTCATTCTTGTGTGCCAATCCACTTGGATACTTCAGTATGCCTATCTCGACCTACATCACCATTTGTTTCAACCCGCAGCCGTTCACCAATTCCTAAAACATGTAAGCCGCCACCGTCTCTTACCTGCACCCACACAGTCCCCCCATGCACAGACAATATCGTTGTCGCATTCAAGGTGACCCGCAGGTGATAAAGTGCGCCCTTAGACCCCGTCACTTCGGCAAGGGGTGAGGTCACCTGCAATGTCGGATCCTGCACTTCTACCCAAATATTACCAACGCGCAGATCCAACCGAGGCGGTCCTGTTGTGGTTTCATCGGTCTGGCCAATTTGTACTTCAGTTTCAGACTCCACCTGGAGTTGCCCTGCATCATTGGATAGAGCAACAGAGGCCCTGCCATCTGATTCCGTTTTGATTCGATCACCCGATTTAAGACTGTTTTCGTCTAACGACCGAATAGCCTCTCCTGTCATTAATAGTGCTTTTCCTGACAATATTGCGGCATTTCCAAGTTGCGATGACCTACCCATTGCCTTCTTAGACTTCCTTGGAGACACAGCCTCAAAGTCTTCCTCTTCATCAGCCACAATAGCTTTGCCATGCCCAGATGCTGTTTGTGACGATTGGGAGTGTCCAAACCAGTAGACCACACCATACCCCACTCCCAAAACAATAAGAACCAATAGCCCCCCAACACCATACCTTCTTTGCTCAGGCTTTTTGTTAGGTTGGGTGTACGGTTTTCCCACAGACAGAGGTATTTCATCGGAGGTCCCGGCCAAATCAATGTCGGTTTCTTGGCCCGCAATAGACCCCAAATAGGTATGCAGGTCCCCCGCTTCGTATGACAAACGTGCCCGATCCAAAATTTGATGCTGGAGCATTTCAACCTGAGCATCGTCAACTTCTTCGAGCGTGGTTTCGTCATCTTCAAAAAGTGCCGCACGTCGCTCAGACAGATTGCCTAAAATCTTTCGCCGCATATTAGCGGGTGCTGAGCGCATGGCCAATATGAGATCCCAATGATCTACACGTTGTAACACACGCTGAAGCTCACGGTCTGGCAGTTTAACAAGCGATTCAAAACCATACAGATGATTCTGTATATACCCCGTCGAATCGGGGTCTTTTTCGTACATATACGTTAAATTTCGACGCACATCAGCTGGGTTTTGAATATGATGCAAGATTTCGGATACAAACTCGGGGGAGGCTTCAAAATCAGAAAGCCCAAGGGTGTCGCGCAAAGCAACCATCATCTCTAACTCTGCCCCCCTAACCGACGTTCCCAAACTGCCCAATTTTGAACCGCTATGAGATGTAGAATTTCACTTTGCAAACCGTCCGGCAATCGTCGAACAATATCTGCGTGCTGAGAAACGGTTACAGGACGCAAAACCAGTGCCTACACATCGGCAACGCGCACCGGAAGCGCGTTAATTTCAGCGGTTACTTCTCCATCCCCAAAGTGTGCTTCCAAATCACTAAGAAGTATCTGCTCAACCAATGACAACTGATCACGAGCAAGGTCTCGAACCTGATCGACCTGTCGCAAAGAAATATTGCGGAGCGCTTCTGGCAATACGGCAAAAAAACGCGCCCTTACCGCCGAAGGCAAATATGCACCAACAAGCGCAAGCATCCGTCCCAATTCATCTGGCGTCATAAACAACCTCAAGTTACTGGAAAAGTTCGATATATTTCAAACCCGTTCCTGTATTGAATAACACGACGCGATCTGTTTCGTTCACCCAATTTTGGGCAATTAACTTCTTCAATCCTGCAAGTGTTGCGGCCCCTTCAGGAGCTGGAAATATGCCCAGCGCACTGGCCATTTCAGGAACGCAGGCCATCAATTCCTCATCGGTAACAGAAACCGCGCAGCCATTGCTTTCACGAATGGCCTTGAGCATCAAGAAATCACCCACTGCACCAGGAACACGAAGCCCCGACGCGATAGTTTGAGCATCCAGCCAAGGTTCAGCTGCCTCAGCGCCAGATTCATATGCCCGCACAATGGGCGCACAGCCAGCAGCTTGAACAGAAACCATGCGGGGCCGTTTGCCATCAATCCATCCCAACTGCTCCATCTCGTCAAAAGCTTTCCACATACCAATAAGCCCTGTCCCGCCACCCGTTGGATAAATCACCACATCGGGCAGTTCCCAGTCAAATTGCTCGGCCAACTCATATCCCATTGTCTTCTTGCCTTCAACCCGATAAGGCTCTTTCAAGGTGGAGATATCAAACCACCCTTCGGCTTCTTTGCGCTGGGCAACCATCTTCCCACAATCCGAAATCAAGCCATCAACAAGTTCTACATGAGCACCCAAAACCACGCACTCGACATAATTTGCAGGTGGCACATCCTTTGGCATAAAAATATGCGAAGACAACCCCGCACGAGCCGCATATGCAGCAGTTGCCCCGCCCGCATTGCCTGCCGATGGGATCGCAATCGCTCGCGTCCCCAATTCTGCCGCTCGCGAGATGGCTGCCGACATGCCCCGAGCTTTAAAAGAACCCGTTGGATTTCCACCCTCTTCTTTCACAAAAAGATTTGGCACGCCTATTTTTCGTCCCAACGAAGAGGCCTGCAACAAAGGCGTGTAACCCTCACCCAAACTTACGCAATATTGCATGTCCTCAACGGGCATCACTTCTTCATATCGCCACATGGTGGGGATACGGCCAACAAGGTCTTCACGTTTCACCTTTTTTTTTACAGCATCCAAGTCATACCGTGCAAACAGTGGGGCTCCAACATCGCTCAAATTCCACAGCCTATCTTTTGCATACGATTTCCCAGTTTTAGTACACACCAAGTCCATCAGGAACCCCATACGATACCACTCCTTTTCATTCATAGAATAACGCCAACATTACCAAACAAACGACAGATGCGCCAACATGCAGACATATTATGGGTTCACAAGCCCTCAGAGTCAAGCCGGAACTGCCTCCAATTCCAATGCATACTGGCGTAGCTTACGTCGCAATGTTGGCCTCGAAATACCCAGCAGATCGCAAGCCCGTCCCCTGTTTCCTGCAGTAATGTCCAAAACTTGGGCAATGTGCGTCTCTTCCAACTCGGACAATGTTGGGATATGCACCAAATCTCCTTGCACATTTCCTTCACCAACCCCCTGCAGATGCTCGACATCGACCACCTCTTGCCTACAAAGAAGCACACCACGGTGCAAAACATGATACAATTCTCTCAAGTTGCCTGGCCAATCATAGGCCAGCATCTGTTCAACGGCCCCGCGCGACACCCCTTTGACCGACCTACGCAATTGCCCATTCAGCTTCCCCACCATTTTACTGATAATTTCGGGTAGATCTTCACGGCGCTCTCGCAGGGGTGGCAAGCCAATCGTTACAGCACCCAAACGATAGTGCAGGTCCAACCTAAAGTGACCTGTACCGATCTGGGATTCGATGTCACAATTTGTAGCAGCAATCACCCGCACATCACTATGGACAAGTTGTTGTCCACCCACACGTGTAAATTCATTGCGCTCCAGCACACGCAACAGCTTGGCTTGAAATGCAGCAGATGCATCACCAACTTCATCCAAGAAGAGCGTGCCCTTGTTTGCCTGCTCAAAACAGCCTTGACGTTGGGATACTGCGCCTGTAAATGAACCGCGTTCATGGCCAAACAGTTCACTTTCGGCCACACCTTCTGATACGGCAGCGCAATTCAAGGCCACAAATGGTCCAAATCGCCCTGACAACCTGTGTATTTCTCGAGCGAGAAGTTCTTTGCCAGTCCCACTTTCTCCTCGAATCAAAACAGTGGTATCGGTTTTGGCCATCAGACTGGCCATCCTCAATGCCATAATCATATCCTGGGAAGCACCAATGATCATCTCGTCGCTTGGTTTCCCTTTGTCGAGAATCTCTGGTTGCCAGGCTTGGATCTCTGTGCGAGTTTTTTTCAATTTATCATGGATATGCCTAATGTTTACTGGCATGACCCAAAAGTCTTCTGCCCCCAAGTCCAGAGCCTGCTGAAACCGCTCCGCTTCAAAACAGTCACCTATCACCAGCACCCGCGCCCCAGAGTCGACTATGTGCATTAAGTTCTGGAAATCCCTTTTAAGCAAAGAATCTCCTACCAGAATCAATTTGGGCTTCCCCACTTTGAGATAAGATATCCCTTCATCAAATGTTGTTGCTTGAACCCACCTTTTGGGCAAAGCTTCCACCGAATCACCAAACCAAGCCTTCGTGATTATTGCTTCACCGATGAGCAGAACGTCACACATAGCAAACCTCCTGTATTTTGGGTAAAACTTCAGATTAGGTACACAAACCCAAGGCAAGAGGCATGCCAAGCAAATAAGTCGTTGTTTTTTAAATACAACAGAAAATATATCTAGGAAAGATGTCTTCTAAAGAACGCCAAATACTCAGGTAATGTCTTATAGGACAAGACAAAAAAAACGGTGCCTTACACAAGATAAGGCACCGTTTTTTGAATGGTGTTGCAGGTTATGGAATTGGGATCACAGCATTTAATGAAGGATCGCTGATCTGCCCTGATAGATTGGTAGACACGCGGTAAACATAGGTAACACCACCTAGAATAGACGTATCAACATAGCTTGTACCTGTCTGACTCAATGCCAAGGTCGTAAACGACGACGGACTGGAAGAACCATCAGACAAAGTTGCACGTTGGATGAGGAAACTATCAAAGCTCGCAGGTGTTGTCCAAGCCAACGTCACATCTGGTGGCGTTGCACTGGCATTATAATTAGCACTCAAGTTTGTGGGGGCTGCCACACTTGCCCCCTGTGTTGCAGTTGTCAGCGTCACACTGCTTGACCGAGAACTTTCATTACCATTGGCATCAAACGCAGAGATCTGGTAGATGTAGGTGGTATTAAACTCTAATGAACCGTCTTCATACGTCCGACGAGTTGAATCGATCGCAGCCAATGCAGTAAGGCCCGCATTGGCACTTCCAACCGCTCGATAGATCACAAAACTCGACAAACCCGTCAAATTACTTCCATTACTGTCTTTGCGAGGCGCACTCCAACTCAACTGAATGGTTGTGGAACCATTCAGTACCGCAGCAAACGGGCTGGGTGTAGCTGGCGCACTGTCATCAACTAACGTGGTAGCTGAGGCAAAGAGTGACGGGTCACTTGAAACACCACCCGTGCCAATAGCCTGAACGCGGTAAACAAAGGTTTGACCCTCTGCAAGAGGTGAATCGACAAGGCTTGTTTTAACCGACGAAAAGGTTGCTAAAGCCGTCGTTTCCGAAGGATCCGTATATTTCAGTACGCGATACCCCGTCAATTCAGACTCTGTATTGGCAGACCAAGTCACCGTAATTTGACCAATGCTGCCTGTTGCCGTCACATTGCGTGGTGCGGCCAACACAGGAGGTGCTTCGTTTGCTTGCGCCGAAGCAAAGTTTGAAGCGTCACTTTGCAAATTATTAACACCAACAGCACGCACCCGATAAACAAATGTCTGCCCGGCAGTTACAGGGGTATCCACATACGTGGTGAGGATCGACGGAATAGTCGCATTGGGACTTGCATCCGTAGGATTATTAAACCGCAGCACCTCATACCCAGTCAACTCTGGCTCCGTATTGGCATTCCATCTGAGAGTGATTTTCTGCACACCACTGGTCGCTACCAAATTTGAGGGTGTGGCCAAACCTTTTGTTGTCACAGATACCGATGCAGACCGAGTCCCTACGTTGCTGGCACCATCAACTGCACTGACCGTGTAAAAATAGCGTGTCAACAATTCGACAGACGTGTCTTGATAGGCAGCTTGTGTCGAAGAAATGGTCGTCAAAAGCACAAAGGAATTGCCGGTATCGCGTGATCTGAAAATTCGATAGGAAACCAAACCTGTAAGATCACCGCCATTGCTATCTTGGGTAGGTGGTGTCCAAGTCAGTGAAACAGACTTGAAATTATTGTCGTCCAAACTGACAATTAAGTCTGTTGGTGCCGCAGGAGGTGTCTCATCCTCCAAAGACTGACCATCTTTAAAGGAAGAAACGATGCTGCGGATCAAGCCAAGTTCTGGGTCTTGAATAACTGTTTGGATCTTATAATAATAGACCGTTTGTGGTACCACACTTTGATCGATATATTCAGTTTGTCCAGTTGTAAATAAGGTATCTGCAGTAATTGTATTAAATGTTCCAGTAGTCGTTGTGGACCGAAACACCAAATAACCTAGCAAATTGGGGTCGTTAACAGCAGTCCAACTGACCACTATTTGACCAATAGCCCCTACCGCCCGAAGATTTGCGGGAGCGGCCAAAATCGCAGTACTTGACCCGGAGAATCCAGCCACTGACGACCGACTGCTCTCATTACCACTGGCATCAATAGCGCTTACCCGATAGAAATATTGGGCTTCAGGGTCAAGCTGCTCACGATCGGTGTACTGCGTTCCGTTTGCAGTGGAAACAGTAGCGACCAGAACAAATGCATCCGTCGAATTTTTAGATCGAAATACTTTATATTCCTGAACGCCTGTCAACAACTGGCTTCCCACATCTGTTAATGGTCCTGTCCAAGCCAAAGTAACCTGAGAGGTGACTTCATCAAGCACAACGGACAAATCGCCCGGTGCTGCAGGAGGCCGGTTATCAACTTGGACCTCGGCACTCACAAATGCCGATAGCGCACTCGACCTGTCGGCAAGGTCGATCGTGTTCACTTTATAAAAAAAGACACTAGAACTACCAGAAATTAAGGTGGAGTCGATATAGGTCGTGCGACTGGTCGTGAATGCTGTGTCTGCGGCTTCTCCCGTCAATCGTTCAAAGTTTCCCGTAGCAGAAGTAGACCGCCAAACACCATATCCCGCCAAATTGGTGCTATTAATTGCATTCCAAGTTAACCGAATTTGCCCAATGTCTCCCACTGCTGCGATATTGCTGGGCGGGCTCAATGCTTCACTACCTTGAAAACTGGGATCAATGGGATTTGCTCGCTCCCGGCCACATCCCCCAAACCCAACGACCAAAGTAACAACTCCCACCAAGCCGACTTGAACCAATCGGCTCCAAAAACCATAAGTCATAATGTTCTCCTCGCCCCCACGGGGCAACAAAACTTTCTGTTGTTATTTTGCCCGTTAAAACATTCTTTTTAAGGCCAATCCCACCTTTTTTTGGTGGACGTCACTGGACAAATCAATTTTGATACGTCGATCAATTTTGGGAATATTATTGTCGATGCCGCTGTGAATGAGCAGACGCAAACCACTCACCAACAAAATAGCCGACAGCCCCACACTCATTTGACTCTTGGTATCCCGATCACTTGCACGATCAAACAGATTATTGGCATCTTGCGCATTGCGAGCAAGTCTATATGCCTCATAGATATCATCCGCATCGCGTTTAAAATCAACCGCTTTTTTTGCCATCAACACACTGCTACTTAAGAATAAAACACCAAATGTACGGCGGGCCGTAAAAACTGAGCCTGCTTCAGCACCAGACGCTAGGCAAGTTAACATCAGCGCAAATACAAGCACACAACTGCAAATCTTCTTCAGCATAGACAAGCTCCTTTGACATGTTAATTCGAGAGATTAGACGAATACACATGCACAAAAGTTTCGCCAGAAATTAGAAAAAAGAACGAATAAATGGAGAGTAGAAATCAAATTAGGTATGTTCCAAACCTGCGGAAGGGAAATATCTCGTAGGCAAACAACGGGGTATCTTGAGTATAATAAAAGCTCTCAAAAAAAGCAACCCACTAATCAAACTTTCGGTCTTGGTCAGACTTCTCCCAAGACCGAGACACCCGAATTAATCGCGTGCCCAATAGCCGGTCGTGAAGTGCGCGTTTTTCTTTGTCCCAAAACATCCACAAACCGCTTATACCCAACGTAGCGACAAACAGAATATAATGGAGGACAAAACGCCCAATAATATGCCAAAGAGAGAGTTGTCCGCCATGAACTCGACCCAATTCCAACCCCATCTCTTGCATCCCGGCAGTTGCCCCAGACTTACTCAAACGCCAACAAGTCCAAAACATTCGAAATATTAAGTAAATGACAAAATATTCTCCAACACCTACAAGGGTTGAAATCGCTTCGGGTTGCGCCGATATAATCCCAGTTACAAACCCGTGAAAGGATTCCCACAAACCCGTCACATCAGACCAAATATCATTACTTTGCGCTCCTCCTCTCCCTCCCCCACGTCCCCCGCCCCCCCTCGCTGGGGGGCATCTGGTGGAAACAAATACTGCACAAATTTATTTTGCCCCAAAGGTGTGTAAATCACTTTGACAATAAAATACAGAACGATATAAGGAATCGTGACTTGGATTGAAACATCAACAAGACTTGCCCCCAATCGTCTAAAAAAACCAGGTGCTATATCTACCCGGTCTTCATCGGCCGTCAAAGCTGCAACATCTACAGACGCCAGCCTTGCTTCAATTTCTTGCGTGATAAGTTGTTCCCGATCGGGAAAGTCGTCTCTGTCAACATGGGCAAGCACGTCTTCTAATTCTGACAGAGAGTACCTTGCAAGGCGTGTCCGAAATACTGTGTCTGCGACCGATTCATCCATATTAATCTTTGCGATCTGCCAACGAATAAATCGTTGGAATGAGTACCAAAGTGACCAACGTTGAGACAACCAATCCACCAATCACAGTAATGGCCATGGGAGCTCGGATTTCCGCGCCTTGTCCAACAGGAAAAAACATCTTTAAAAGGACCATCATGGCATTGGCTAAATCAGGCGGAAATATCCCCCCCAATGTGACATTTGCACCGGCAATGAAGGGTTGGAAATCAAAAATACCCAAAGCCATAGGCAATAGACCCAAAACGGTCGTTGACGTGGTCATCAAAATGGGGCGTAGCCGCACTTTTCCCGCCTCTTCAATGGCCGCCATTTTATCCATGCCCTTATCACGTCGAAGCATATTGATATAGTCAATCAAAACAATGGCATTGTTCACCACAATACCTGCCAACATGATCAATCCAATAAGCACCACCACACTCACAGTCTGTCCAGTCGTGAGCAACATCACAACAACGCCCACAAGCGCAAAGGGTATAGCAAACATAATTACAAAAGGATGGACAAGAGATTCAAATTGAGATGCCATGACCAGATAAACCAAAAAGATAGCCAAGCCAATGGCCAACATCATGCTCTGAAAAGAACGCTTTCGCTCCTCATTTTGGCCACCCACTTTCATTGTAAAGTCAGCGGGCAAGCTAATAGCTCGGATCTCCCGCTCAATATCTGCTACCACCTCACTCAAATCACGCCCCTCAAGGTTGGCCGAAATGATCGCCACACGCTCCTGGTCAATGCGGCGAATTTCTGCAGGGCCCATCTCCACACTCAAATCAGCAACCACCGACAAGGGTACGGGTGTTGCTGCATTGGTTGGGCTGATGATCAAGCGTTTCAAATCATCGACATTGCTGCGATACTCTTCTTCGGCACGCACACGAATATCAACCCGTCGATCCCCTCTTGCAAGTTGCGTGGCCACTTCGCCCTGAACTTGATTGCGTATGATCTCACCAATGGCATTAATCGTCGTGCCCAGTTGTGCAACGCGCTTGCGATCAAATCGGATTTGCACCTCAGGGGTGCCGCCCTCTGCAGTCGTCTTAATATCTGCAAGCCCAGGAATGTCCTTCATACGCGAAGTCAAATCTCCTGCCAGCAGTTGCAAGGTCTGAAGATTATAACCACCAATTTCCACCTCGACAGGCGTCTTAGACGAAAAAAGAGACGGACGTGCAAATTTGAAATCCACCGCCGGAATTTCTTGAATTTGTGCACGTAATGCTTCCATCACAGCCGTTTCCCGCTCTCGAATAAAACCTTCGTGCAGCACCACATTCACCACACCCATATTTTCCCGTTCTTGACCCGCATTCCCCCCCGATGCACCGCCTGTACCTACCATGCTATAAACAACCCTCACGGCAGGTTGCTCACGCACAATGCTTTCAATGGCCCGAACGGTTTGTGTTGTGGCTGCAAGAGGCGTACCCAGGGGCATTTCAACATCGATGGAAAATTCCCCCTGGCTCATTTCGGGGATCAGCTCACTCCCCAAAAATTGCCCCAACGACAGCGAACCACCCAAAAGCATAAACGCACCCAAAAGTACCAAAAACCGATGCCTCAGTGCCCATCGAATGACGCTTGGATAAATCCCATATGCCCGACCAACCACCAGGTCAAAGGCCCAGAACAAAGGCCGAAAAAGTGCCAACACAAAACGTCCTACACCACTAAAAACTTGACCAAACATACCGATTATTTTGGCTACCCCCACAGAATTGCTCCGTCCCAAATCTTGGCGACGGCGCTCCACATCGGCAAACTCACCCATCCAGTTAAACTGTAAAGAAGCCAACATGGGTATCACTGTTAAGGCAACCAACAAAGATGAAACCAACGAAAAGGTCACAGTGAGTGCTTGGTCGCGAAACAACTGCCCTGCAATTCCTTCGACAAACACGATCGGAACAAATACACAAATGGTGGTCATTGTTGAAGCAACAACAGCTTGCGCCACCTCCCCTCCCCCCTTGATGGTCGCCTCACGTGCTGGCATCCCCTCGTCCCGATATCGTTGAACATTTTCTAAAACCACAATCGAGTTATCCACCAACATCCCAACACCCAACGCCAAACCGCCCAAAGACATAATGTTCAAACTGACATCAAACACATACATCAAGAAAAAGGTTGCGACCACAGAGATCGGAATTGACGCACTGATAATGGCTGTGCTTTTGGGGCTTTGTAAAAACAAATACAGTACGACGATAGCCAAAAACCCGCCCAATATTGCGGTATTCAAGACTTCTTGCACGGAGTCTTCTATAAACAAAGATTGGTCGGCCACCACTTCCATACGGGATTCACCCAACAACTCACCCGACTTTTCCTGGAAAGTTATGACGGCATCTTTTATAACACGTGCCACAGTTACAGTGTTTGCATCCCCTTCTTTATACAAAGCAAGTTCAACACTTTCTTGCCCATTAATGCGGGTAATAATCTTGCGCTCTTTGTTGCCCTTTGTCACACGCCCCACATCGGCCAGAGTAATTATAGCATCTTGACGCTGCCCAACAACAATATCTTTAATTTCCTCAATAGATTGAAATTCATTGATGGTGCGTACCAAATATTCAGCTTCGCCATCTTTCAGTTGCCCACCTGTTAAGTTGACGTTCTCTTGCGCCTGTCGATTAACCACCTGAGACAGCGGGATGCGCAATGAGGCCAACTTTGGTTGATCAATTTCAATTTGAATCTCTTCTTCTAACCCCCCATTAATGCGTACAGCCGCCACCCCTTCTAAACTTTCAAGTTCAGGTTTGATTTCTTCTTCTGCCAAAAGGCGCAATGCGATGAGGCTTTCCTCGCCGTAAAGACCAATGCGCATAATAGGGTCAAGGGATGGGTCAAAACGCAACAACACGGGTTTATCTGCACCTTGGGGCAACCGAACACGGTCTAACTTTTCGCGTACATCCAAAGACGCGAAATCCATATCTGTTCCCCAGGCAAATTCAACCACCACATCCGAAATGCCTGCCCGAGAAATGGAACTGACCCGAATAACATTATTGACAACGCCCACCGAACCTTCAACAGGTTCTGTAATGAGACGTTCCATTTCAGAAGGAGCTGTCCCTTCATATTCGGTGCGTACAGTCAATGCCGGATACGTGATATCTGGCAAGAGATTAATAGCCAAACGACTAAATGCCACCATACCAAAAATAACGGCAGCAACCACAAACATGGTCACTGTTACCCGCCTACGTGTTGAAAATTCGATCAGTTTCATATCCGTTAATTACCCCGCCCACCACGTGCTGGAAGGATGCCTTTTTCGCGCATTTCACCGACAAAGGCACGCAATTTTTCTGGGTCTTTTGCCAAACTGGCGTCCTTTGCCAATCGCGCATCATATTCTTTTTTTGCCTCAGGTGTCCGTTGGATCATGGCGATCATGCGTTGGTTGCGATCACCGCCACCCTGCGCGCCCTCTCCGGCACCACCACCTTGCCGCCCCGAACGCGCCTCCGGTTGTCTTTCTCCACCGCCAGGAGGTGCCGATGCCACGGGGGCACTTCCCCCAACCACGCGAACCGTCGCCCCAGGGCGCAACCCTTCTTGCCCAACAGTAATAACCTGATCGCCATCTGATAAACCAGAAAGGACTTCCAAGCGCTCACTGTCCGTAAAGCCAATTTCTACTGTTTTTCTTTGTGCTTTGCCCATTCCCGTTTCTGCGTCAGATTCATACACAAAAACTTGGTTGCCAGCCCCTTCAAGAACCAATGCCTTTTTAGGAATCACAAGCGTTCTTTTACGGGTTTCTGTAATGATATAAACAGAGGCAAACATACCTGGACGAAGCAGCCCATCTTTGGGTCGAGGCACTTCTACTGTAACCTTAACAGTGCCACTTTCGGGGTCAACGACAGGGCTAATCATTTTTACAATACCCTCAAACCCCCTATCCGGAGCTGCCTCAACCGTAATACGTGCCGCTTGCCCAACGACAATTTTTCCAAAATCTTTTTCTGTCACTTGAATGCGAGCCACCAATGGATCAAATTTGGCAACAGCACCTACCACCTGATTGTTGGTCACCATGTTACCAACTTCAATATTGCGCAAAGTCATAACACCTGCAATGGGCGAAGTGATTGTGGTATAGCTCAAGCTCAATTGCGCTTGTTCTAACTGTGCTTTGGCGGCTTCTAATTGCGTCTTGGCATTCTCAAAACCTTCTTTGCTCCCTAAGTTACGCGAGAAAAGTGCCGACTCTCGATCGTGGCGCTGTTGGGCTTCGCGAAAAGCCACCTCTCGTTGCAATACGTTGATGCGTGCACCATCTGAATCAAGACGCGCAATAACGTTGCCTACCTTCACCGGGTCACCTTCTTCTTTCAAAATGGCGACCACCTGCCCAGTGGTGCGTGAACGGATCTCAACCCACCGTTCGGCTTCCAAGGCGGTATTCTTTAAAATATATTGAGAAATATCTGCGCGAAGAACAGACTCCACTTTCACCGGGGAGGCTGCAGCAGACCGCCGACCGCCACCGGCTTGTTGAGGAGCCTCTTCGGCCCCACCGCACGCTACAAATGCAGTCAACAATCCTATACAGAAAACCTGCCAATAACAACGAACCATCTGTCCTCCCTTGACCATCTAAAAAGAAAGTAAATAATCACTCACTTATGAGGCAAAATAAAATAATCCCCTGCACAATACACAAAGAATTTATATACCACCAAATATATAATAAAAAAAATACTCATTTATCTGACTTAGATTTTGCTTGCCCGCTCTCAGAATGCAATCGGCGAGCTTTGTCTTTTGCGGCAATCAATTCATCAAATTCCGCGCGTTGTTCAACCGTGAGAATCTCTCTTATCTGTGCCCGTGTTTCCTTGCGAATCATTGAAAGCTCGGGGCGCATCGAACTGTTCAATTCGATCATGCGTTTGCGTCCATCTTCAAGCACCGTATTTAGCTGGGTTCTTTGTGCCTCCGTCATATCAATTTGCTTGATTACGTCGGAGGTGCGCACGCGCCGTGGTCGTTTGGTCTCCTTGGAAGCCATCGTTTCGTACACGGTACCAGATACTGCACCAAATAAAAAACACAGTACCAGCAGGCTCCAAAAATATGAATGCTTAATGAACATTTATACGCTCTTTACCGCACATTGTCGGTGAGAATCAAATCCAGTACCGCATCGTTAGAAACATCTGACTCAGTCAGTGCAACAACTTGCGCAACATCTTGGTCCAAGAAACCATGCAAGAAAGCCTCTGCATCGGTATGCAATGGGTCTTGTCGTAAATGGGTCAAAAAAGCCATGCCACCAAGCGTGAGCAAAATCATAGCTGCAACAGCAAACTTTGATATACGGCCGCTCCAAGAGTACGCCAAATGGCTTGTTTGAGTATCTCCTGCAATAAGGGTCTCAACACGCCTTAAGAAAAAAACGTCGGGCTTGACGGGCTCCCATTGACGAAAAGCCTGTTGCAAGCGCGCCAATTCCTGGAGGTGATTGCGTGCTTCAGCCGATTCTGCCAACAAAGCTTCAACTTCGGCCGTTTGTTTTAGATCTAATGCCTCATCTAAATACGCAGACAACAATTCACCATCAGAATCTAAATGATCGTCCATAAATTATCCTTCAATCCAAACCAGACAAAACTGCTGCAATGAGACGCGCTACAATTCTGTGTTCAAACCGGATATGAGTCCATGAAGAACACATGTAACGGCCTTAAAACCGCAGCATAACGAAGATTTGACGATGGCACACAGCGGAATGTTCCACCGGGTTGACGTGGCGTTGTGGGAATGCGTTCAAAGAGAGGAACTATTGGGGAGTTGGTTCTGATGTTGCAATCGCAATGCGCTTGATCCCAGCCCCTCGGATCACATCGTAAAAACGCATAACTTGACCGTGAGACAAATTGAGATCTGCCTGAAGAACCAAACCTCCAGCACTGTCGATCTCACCAGACAACCCTGCTAACTTTACACGTAAGTCGTTTTCTTTTATTGGCTTATCATCAAAATTCATAATGCCATCGGCATCAATATTTAAAACAAATTTTCGTGTATGCTGCACTTTTTCGGCATTTTTCATTTCCGGCAATTCGACCTTCAAGGCATCCTGATCGACAAAGCGTGTTGTAATAATAAAGAAAGTGAGTAAAAGAAACAGAACATCAATGAGAGAGGTTAAATTTATCGAGGGCCGTCGCGGAGGGCCATTTTGGAGTTGCACTACGCGTCCTCCGCGTTTTCGCTGTCTTGAAATCCACGCAATTTTTTGAGCAATGTATTGGCGTAATTTTCGATCTCTAAAATCAGAGTTTCAGTTCTGTTACTATAGAAATTGAAACATACCAAAGCTGGAATAGCAATAAACAAACCCGCCGCAGTGGTAAGAATTGCCTCAGCTATGCCACCGGCCAGCAAATTTCCTTGCCCCACACCCACCTCAGAAACATCCTGAAACACCCGAATCATGCCCAATACCGTCCCTAATAGGCCAAGAAGCGGCGACACACTGGCAACCGTTTCCAAGATAACCAAGCCTTTTTGTAAAGATCCCATCTCTTGCCGGCCCTGATCAAGAATGCCCTCTCTCATTTCTTCGATGGGCAAATTTCGGTTGTCCAAACCCGCGCGCATCACACTGGCAAAGGGACCTTCGTATTGTTTGCAAACCGATAATGCCAACCCAATGTCTTCTGGACCTTGGATATTTTCGATCACACTGACAATTTCTGGCCGAATAATTCGCCCTCTGCGCAATGAAAAACCGCGCTCAAAAGCAATGGCCAAAGCCAAAATCGAACACACCGTGAGGGGATACATCATAAGTCCCCCCTGCGTGAATAAGTCCCACCCCATACGTCCCTCTATTCTTGTGGTTGACCCCGCCAAATAATAAACTGAAAGTTGCCTGTGATTTCCAAATAATCATCTGGAAAATCTTTGGGCAACCCCTTAAACGGTGCGGATAATTCTACGGCTTTCAAACTGGTATTCTTCAACATGGCACTGCCCTTAAACCCCAACAATTCGGGCCCTTCTAAACGCCCATCCCGATAAATGCGAAACGTAAGCTGGGTTGTCCCATCTATCAAGCCCAAATCAAACGCGCGCGGTGGGAAAATATGATGATCGATTTGGCGTTTCAAATAAGCCATATATGGCGCAAAATCCCAAGCATAGGTGCTTAATTGAAGGCCTCCTTGCTCTAGAGCACTGGTTGATGTATTTTCATAGGGCACGGCCTCTTTTGGCGCTCCGGACCGGCCAAATACGGCACGCTCTTCGGCTTGTTTTTCTTCTTTAGGGTCTTGTTTTAGAATTTCAGAAAAGTCAAACCCTTCGTCTGACAATATTTTATCAATCTGTTTTTCGACTGCTTTGTTTTGCTGCTCTGCGGATTGACTCGCAACCTCGGGCGATGCTACCGCTGCATCGAATATTTCCTTGTTGAAAGAAACACCATCTGAATAAGGTACAACACCTTCAGGCAATGCCCTATCGAGCAGATCTCGAGCCACCTGATTTTGGTGTGAGGCCAACGGGGTCTCTGGCGGTACCTCTGCGGGCAGGTCCTGTACATCTACAAATTCAAAACGCACCGGTTCAGAAATCGGTGGTTTTGAAGAAGCCGACGGAATCAGCACGGTCTTTTGGAGGGTCCCCCAAAACACAAAGAGAAGTACGTGCAGCAACACGGCTGCTGAATAAGCACGCACCGAAGGACTTTTATACCAGGAATCAGACATATTCATGACAGAAGGAGAAGGCATTTATTACCAAGGACTCAATATACGATAAACACTTTCATAGACAAACACCAAGCAGAATGCTCTTTTGACGGTTAAAGCAGTAAAATCGTTCCAAACACAAAAAAACCCAATGGTTACCCATAGGGCCAAAACGGACAGATTACCCCAAGTCCTTATCAAAGACAATCAATCAGCGGCCGCGACATCCAAGGCTGATGCCATTTGCCGGCGCCGCCGAACACCTTGCCACAAAGACAAGCCCCCCACATAAAAAAAACCGAACGAAAACAACCCCAAAAAAGGAATTGGAAAATACAAACCTTTAAGCGAGGCGTACACCATCGCTGCAATCAGATAACATCCCAAACCCACTTCAAAATAGGACATGAGATTTTTTCGCAACCCATATTGCTTACCCAACCAACCATCACCCTTGCCCACGACCTGATACTTGGGTGTTCGATAAAACGCAGTCTCATAACCGACAAGAGCCTGCAAAACACCTAGAGAGTTATTGAGGGATACGCCCATACCAAATGCCAGTACCGCGGGCAAATACTTTAAACGGGTCTTCCAATCCTGATAAATTTCACTTTGTGCATAAATATAAAACCGCGAAATAACGCCTGTTGCACCTGCAAAGAGTGGCAGATCAACCAACAGAACCCGATACCAACCCAAATTTTCCCGCAACACAATGGCAGGAAAAATCAGAATTGAAACAATAGCCATAAGCAGATACGAGAAATTGGTTAACAAATGGAAGGCTGCCTCTCCTTTAACCCGCCAAGGCAAAGAACTGGCCAGCACAGGACCTAGAAGTTTCTTTGCAGTCTGCACAGACCCCTTTGCCCATCTAAATTGCTGCGATTTCCATGCGTTTACCTCAACCGGCACCTCAGCTGGCGTAACCACATCTTGTAAATATAAGAATTCCCAACCTGCCAATTGCGCCCGATAACTCAAATCTAAATCTTCGGTCAACGTGTCGTGTTGCCATCCCCCCACCGCTTCAATACACAATTTGCGCCACACACCTGCAGTGCCGTTAAAGTTGAAAAACAAGCCCGCCCGACTTCGAGCACCGTGTTCCATAACAAAATGGCCATCCAAATAAATCGCCTGCACTTTGGTCAACAATGAAAAATCACGATTCAAATGACTCCAACGTGCTTGTACCAACCCAACCTCTGGGCGCGTAAAATGATGCACTGTCTTTTGCAAGAAGTCTGTCGATGGCACAAAGTCTGCATCAAAAACCGCGACCAACTCCCCTCTTGCTAAGCGAAGACCTTCCGCCAATGCGCCCGCTTTATACCCAACCCGATCTTTTCGACATACCAAAACAATGTCCAATCCCGTCTGTTGTAATTCTTGGACGCACCGAGAAGCAATAGCCGTTGTTTCGTCTGTTGAATCGTCCAGAACCTGAATCTCAAGGCGATCCTTTGGATATTCTAACGCGGCTACAGCTCGGATAAGTCGTTCTACAACATACATTTCATTATACACAGGCAGTTGCACGGTTACACGTGGCAGCGCCTGGAACCATGTGTTCAACTTGGGTACTCTGTCATGATATTTAAAATAGAGCCGCACCATAATATGCCGGTGTAAACTCACAATCATGAGCAAACCCAAAGATACCGTATAAATGGCCAACAACAGCGTTTGCCACCAAGTCATGCCGTCTCCATTACGTCTATTCTCAAAAATGGCCAATGAATCATTAGGATTTAACAACTCTGCCTAAGCGAAATATAGACCACATCCCTCTTACGTCAAACCAATTTCCAGAAGATGTTAATAAACAATAGATTAAAAAAATGCCCGCACAACGGCGGGCAAAAAGCGATGCAACAAAACCTGATTCTTACAATAGATAAGTAATTGAGCAGAATAGATTGTGCAATTTTTTTATATTAGTTGAATGCGCTATATCCAACTTACTCCCGTTCAATATGAGATGCTCAGTCTCATTCGCCGCAAGAGCGAAAAGCCAGCA
>Ga0114999_10003642_pt1 | contig 19167 bp, 16 predicted proteins | sample ArcticOcean_MG_C_3_FD_89820 | JGI IMG/M metagenome (GOLD analysis project Ga0114999, IMG submission 89820) | Marine microbial communities from western Arctic Ocean - ArcticOcean_MG_CB8_126 | ecosystem: Environmental > Aquatic > Marine > Oceanic | place: Arctic Ocean: Canada Basin | collected...
CAGTACACGGTGGTGCAGAACCGGGAAGCGTTTGCGTTTCTCGATTCGCTGGCTTCTGATGGTGAGGTGACGTATGAGACTGCGGGTTCGATGAAGGATCGTGCTCACATCTTTATGTGTGTGAAGTTGCCTGCGGGTACGAAGGTGGCTGGTGAGGAGTATGACATTTACATTGTGGTGTCGAATTTCCATGACGGGTCGGGTGCACTGCGTATTGACGTGACTCCGGTGAGGGTTGTGTGTAAGAACACGCAGGTTGCTGCGTTTGGGCAGGCGATTCGGACTTGGCGTTTGCGTCATACGACTTCGATTATTGATCGTTTGGAGGAGGCTCGGAACACGTTGGAGTTGACTCGGAATTACAACGAGGAGTTCACTCAGATTATGGAGCGTTTGGCTTTGGAGGAGATCACGAGGTCGGAGACGGTGAGTACTTTGAACAAGATTTGGATGCCGAAGGGTGATCTTCAGATCAGTGAGGTGGGTGCGTCGGTGCTTACGAATTTGGAGTTGTCGGACACGATTCCGGAGGATCATCGGCATACGAAGTACGGGTTGTTTAATGCGGCGACGGAGTTTCTGGATTGGAAGCAGGATTTCCGGTCTTCGACTTCGGTTAGTCGTGCGGAGCAGCAGTTTGGTCGGATTGATAAGAACACGAAGGTCAAGGGAGATCTCTTGGCCGTACTAGCAGGAGTGTGAGTATGAGTGATACAGAGACAGAAATTAGTGAAGAAGAGGCGGTAGTGGCAGCGGCTGAAGCTCTTGTTGCTAAGCGTGAAGCGTTTGCGTTGAACGCCCATGCTTTGGTGAATGTGTGGTTGGAAGGTGATCTTCCTGTCCCGATGTGGTCGGGGTTTACGTTCTATTCGAATGCAACGAATCTGAAGGAACGAACGAGGGCTCTTGGTGGTTATCGGACGAAATCATCTGATGATTATTCGTTGACGATCAGCCGAAAGGTGAGTGACTTGAGTTTGAAAGTCGTGGTTTCTCATAACGCTGTATGTGAGAAGAAGGTGGTTGGTACTGAGATCAAGGTTGTTCAGGAGCGTGTTGGTGTAGATACACGTCGATTGGAAGATGTGTCGAAGACAGTGGAGAAGGTTGAGTGGGTTTGTCCTCAACTGTTGGGGGAGGACATTGCTGATGCTGTTAGGTGAGTGGTTAGAAGCAGGCGGGGTCTTGAATGTGATCTATACAACCCCTATTATTGAGAAGAAGGCGAATGGAACACAGCAAGTTAGAGGCAGACATCTTGATGCCGAGTGGGCGACACGAAACTTGGTTGCAGCTTGGGCCAAAGATTGTAGATGAAGAGGATCTTGAGGCTTGGAAGGTTGAGCTTCAGGAGGAGCTTGATGCTGAGGCGATAGCTGCTTTCCGTGGGACCGTGCTTGCGGTTAGGGAGAGGACATGAATGAGATTCATCTGATGTGGGTTGATCCTGGGGTAACGACTGGGATCGCTATTTATCGCCGTTGGGCTAATGGTGTAGAGCGATGTGAGTGGAAGCAACGGAAAGGGTTGGCTTCGACGTGCAGATTTATTGATGCAAAGGTTGTTGCCAACATGCACCTTGGATACGAGTCGTTTTACATTGGTGAGCGCACGACCAAGGCTGAGGTAGAGAATGTGCGTGCAGCTACGGACATTATTGGTTGGATCAAAGCTAGCCATGCGATGGATAAGTTCTGGACTCGGCTACCTCTCCTTGATCAGCATCCTCGGGAACGGACACCCAAGGTCATCACTCCTGAAGTGGTGGAGAGGTGTCTTGGTGAAGCACCTACGGGGCAGAAGCACGCAATGGATGCTGCCCGTCACATCGTGAGATATCTCGTTTCAACTAAACGAGATCCGACTATTAGAGAAAGGTATGCGGATGCAACTTGACTACCAGTACGAAGATCATGCCTTTATTGTTTCCTCCGTAGGTAGCGAGGATGTGGGGGCTTTGGCGACGATTCAGATGTCTCATCGTGCTCGTTCTGATGGGTCGTATGCGGCTCCGGCTCGGTATTCGCAGGCGTATCAGTTGGCGATGTTGATTCCGTCGGACGATAGGTCTGATAGTGCATGTCAGATGATTGCTCAGCTTGTTGCTCAGCGTGATCGTTGTTTGCATTCGTCGGCTGCTGTTCATGTGAAGGAGGAGGGGTATTTCAAGTTTCAGTCTCAAGCGGGTCGGACTATGGAGGAAGCGATTTCGTTGATGATCCATGATCGCACTGGTTTGGGTAAGACCCGTTCGGTGCTTAATGGGTTGCAGTCGTTGTGTCCTCCGCATCTGATTGTGTGTCCGAAGATCGCTAAGGATGTGTGGCGTGATGAGATCCATGAGGTTGATGAAAGCTTCAAAGTATTAACCATTGAAGGTGACTCTGCGACACGGCGTGACTTGTTGGCCCCTGACAAGCTGAACACGCATGACTTTGTGATTATCAACTATGACGTGTTGAAGTCGCACACGGCGTACTCCAGGTGGACAAATCAGAAGACAGTTGAAGGAAAATGGCGTTGGCCTGAGCAGCTTGAGATGCGTGAGCTCAACATGGTGGATTGGCAATCAGTTACCTTCGACGAGGCGCACCGCATCAAGGACCCCACGTCGATACGGACACGATGTGCATGGATGCTTGCCAATAACGCTAAGCATCGGTATGCGTTGACTGCAACACCTATCACGCAGAACCCTCTCGATCTGTGGGCGCAATGCCGCACTATCTGGCCTGATGAGTTTCAGTCGATGAACGTGTTCAGGGACAGGTTTCTTTCATGGCATCCCAATCCTCACGGTGGCGTCATCATCAACGGGTGGACACCTACGGGGAAGGCAGAGTTTGAGGCGTGCTTTGGGTGGCGGATGATTCAACGGGATTACAAGGATCAGATCATTGTTAATGAGCTGAAGGATTTCCCTGATGAGTTGCCTGCTCGAATAGTGCATGTGAAGCTGGCACCTGAGCAGCGCAAGGCGTACAACACGATGGTTGAGTCGTGGTTTGCTGAAGATGAAGATGGATCTAATTTCACGATCGCTGATCAGATTTTAGAAATGGTGATTCGGTGCCGGCAAATGGCTAATGGCGCCTTAGTGGTCAATGGATCGGGTGAAGTAGTGGGGGTTCGTGCTCCTTCGACGAAGCTGAATGCTTTGGCTGAGATTGTGGGTGATGCGTCGTGTCCAGTAGTGATTTACACAGAGCATGAGAAGTTGCATCCGATGATCATATCGAAGATGGAATCAATGGATCTGCGGGTGGGTGTGCTTTCGGGCAAGATCCCTGACGAGATGAGGACGGCATGGATCAAGGATTTCCAGGAGGACAGGCTTGACGTGCTGGTGTGCACTACAGGAGCGGCTTCGGAGTCAGTGACTCTGACGAACGCTGGCTTGCTCATCTTCTTTCAAGAGAGCTGGAGCCTATTGCAGATGACTCAAGCTCGTGGCCGTGTGAGGCGTATTGGTTCTGAGTCTTCTGTCCCGACGATTGTGTTGAGGGCAGAGGACACGGTTGAGATGAGGGTCGCTGATCGTTTGTCCTCGAAGGCGGCTTTTCTTGATGAGTTTCTTGGGCATGAGGACAAGTTGCGTGATTTATTGAAAGGTGTTGTTGATGAATGAACCAATCAGTTACGACGACAAGGACATTTTGTCGCACATGGAAGATGTTCAGTACATGGGGCAGACGCTCGACAACAAGGCTCTTGGTCTAGCTATCGCCGAGATCACCAAGCTACGGGCCGAGCGGGAACGGCTGACTGACCTCGTGGAAGTCCCCAAAACTTGGGTTAAGGCCGAGTATCCAATGCTGCCGTTTGAGTCCTATGAGAAATACACCAAACGAAAAAAGGCAACTGATGGCTGAATTTAGAGTTCAAATCGAAGCTCATTACGATCAGGAATGGATGTGTCAGCTACGCCCATCTGAAATCTCAACGTGGTGGGCTCGTGTTCCCGTGAGGTCAGATGATGGGCACAAGAATGCCGTTTTGAAAGCCATCATCAAGGAGCGCCATGCCTAGACGTAGGACAACGCATGAAGAACGAGAAGCCATGCTCAAACCAATCAACCATGGCACCACAGGCGGATACCAAACCGAGCTTTATCGGGGTATCGAAACATGTCGTGAATGCAAGGATGCGTGGGCTGCCGATCAGCGACGACGCAAGCGAGCAAACAAACTGAATCCTTTGAGGAAGAAAGATGGTGAGTAATGAAGGTGAGAGCGAGCAATTTCCGGAGCTACCTGGACTGCCAGAGAAAATTCCGATGGAGAGAAGACTGGCAGTACAACGGTCCGACGAGGCCGGGGGTGATGGAGCTTGGTTCGCTGACGCATCATCTCGTCTACTCCGAGATATCACAAAGAGTAACCCTGGGTCCGTCCCTTCCCTTACACGTCAACGTAATAGCACCAAACTCTCCGGAAGCGTTGGAGAACCTGAACGGTTCGATCGACCCCGAAGCAATCCGCAACACGGCGATGGAATGGATTGAACAGAAGTACCCGTCAGATCCCGGAGCCCAATCCCAAGCGATAACCGAACACATCCCATACGCCATAGCGATGACAAGAAACCTTCTCGCTTGGCTCGACTCAAACAAGTTCTTCGAGACATGGGAAATAGTGATGATGGAGCAGCCAATCGAGATGAACGTCGGCAGCAACGTGCTCTCAGGAACCCCAGATTTAGTGGTACAACACCGTCTCGTAGGGAACCACGGAATCGTTGACTACAAGACGGCAGGCAACCTCTCTCGTGGACTCCACGCAGCCGACTGGCAACTCCTCGCCTACGCCTTGCTCTGTGAATCCATCGGACTTGAGCCGTATTACGGAGTGCACCTACGGGCGAAGAGGATCAAGTTCAACAAGAGAGCTAAGCCTCCTTACGTAAACGATGAACAAATTCGGTTTAACAAAGTGAAGCTGGAACGAGGGTTGGAGAACATCGAAGGCTTGATAGATCGTATTCAAAAGGATAAGCTATGGCTTCCTAACCCAACCGGAATGTGTATGGGCAGCTCGCCGTGTCAATTCCTTGATGCGTGCGAAGCAGCAGATTCCGCTCAAGACTTTGAGTACGTGTTGGGTACTACTCATGTGAGGATCAATGACAACAGCAAAAAAGGCTCTACCACTGGTGACCCAGGAGAAGCGTAAGCTCTACCTCCACATCCACGGATGGTTTGGAGCCGGCAAGACATGGTTCGCAGCCACTGCCCCAGGACCAGTACTCTTTGCAGACGTTGAAGGTGGCGCATGGGACACACCAAACCCGAAGGTGCTATGGGATGACGTAAAGGACGACCTTTCTCAACTGAAGGGTCACAAGGATCTCTTGGTCATCAAGAAGCTCTCGACTGAACGTGAACTCATCGGAATGATTGAGATGTTGATGGCTGGGAAGTATGGTGACCAACCCCACCCCTTCGAGTCGTTTGTGTTGGACTCGTTGACGATGTTCCAGATGAAGCTCAAGCGTGAGGTGCAGAAGCCAGGCCATGATTTCAACCCCGATGTCAAAGTCGATTGGGACGGATGGAACCGTCTACTCAACCACATGCTTATGCGTTGTGAGGATCTCATCGAAGTGAAAGACCCAAGCCATAAGAAACCCGTCAACGTCGTGCTCCTATCAGGTACGGACCGAGAGCAAACCTTTGCTCGTCCACTACTCGAAGGCAACTTCCGCAAACGACTGCCTGGGATTGTAGATCTTCATGGGTTTATGCGGAGAGACAGGGTAGATGGCAAAAATGTTCCTGCCCTCTATTGCGAATCAACAGATCTGATCGATGCCAAGAATCGGCTCGATGCAGTAAGCGAGAAATGGCCTGAGGGTCGGATTGTCAACCCGACAATTCCGAAGATCCTGACGGCCCTTAACGAAAGGTGAGCAATCACTATGGGTATGAAAGATATCGCAGAGAACCGTGAGCCAGAGTTTCCTCCAGAGGGTTGGACTGGTGGCGTCGCCGTTATGGATGTCCGTGCAAAGGAAACAGCAAAGGGATTCCCTGCGTTTGGGCTTCAACTTGTTGTAGTTGAAGGACCAGATACGGAGAAATCCTTCTGGGATAACATCTTCTTCTCAGCCAACGCACGGTTCAACGACCAGTCGTTTGCCAAGATGGAAGCGGCAGGACTTTCCAAAGAGTTCTGGGACAAAGACCCCGAGCCTGATCCTGATGTGGTGAATGCTCTACTCGGCCAACGGTTTGACGTTCGAGCTACGTGGGATGAGAACAAGGATGACGAGACACGACCGTGGCTTCGTTGTACCTACATCCCGAAGGCCAATGACAATGCTGGTACTCCACAAGGATTCTGATGGAGTACACGCATGATGCCGCTGGGCTGATTGCGAAGCAGGCAGATGCAAGAACCCTTCGGAAAGATCTTCACCCGGCCACGATCATGTGGCGACACGGGAAAAGGCAACCTTCGAAGCGTTCAAGTGGACGGTTGCATTACGTTAACCCGTTCCGTGATGACCACAGCCCTTCCCTCGACGTGTTCAAATCAACCACGTCGGGGGAGTGGCGGGTCGGAGACTTCGCCGAGAACTGGGAAGGCTCATGTATCGACTTGGAGCAACGGTTTAGTGAAGAAGACAATGGACAAGCTATCGAGAACTGCCGTGAGCATTACGCCTGGCAGTTAGAGCATGGGGTGAGATATCAGGTGAGCGATAGAAAGGGGGGCGATTTTCAATGGAAGCCAGCGGAGCACAATGCGATAGCGGCAGAGCGTTGGCACATCGCCCAAGAAAAGGTAAAGCCATGCCTGCCTACGGTGGGGTGGCTACGTGAGCATTTCGATATAACAATCGACAGCAAAGAAAACGTGTGGGCTCCCTCACATGAGGGTGACGCTGTTGTCGCTTACATGTTGCTTTCTCGCATGGACGGCAAGAAAGCTGGCTACAAGTCAAAAACCATCAGGTATCGCTCGTTCGATTCTGAGATCAAAGCGATGGATGACAACTTCCCTATCCTTTTGGTCGAAGGACAGTCCGACACCTGGATCATGGAGTACATGTTTGGACGAGACTACGCCATCGTAGGTTTCCCTGGTGCAAGCCAAAACCCGTCGAAGATTCTTGTAGACATACCCTTACGTGATCGCAAGATCATCATTGCTTTCGATGGTGACAACGCTGGTGACCTAGCTAGAGAGAACCTTGCTGACTACCTTCACCAAGAAGGTGCTGATGTATGGATTCTCCCGATGTACCACAACCGAGACTGTGCTGACTTAACCGAGAATGAACTTCTCGAATTGATGGAAAATTGGCAATCGCCTTATCAACCATCACTCCACATGACAGTGCTTGATGGGTCGTATTACCGCATTGGATCCCAAGGTGCGACCGGCTTGCAAGTTTCGTCATGGGTGCTGAACTTGGAGAGGCTTTACATTTCCGATCAGCCTGGCCTTTACGGCTATTCAGGCACGATCAATGCGAACAACCGCAAGTTCAAATTGCTCTCCACTCAGTTCACAATGACAGGAATCAAAGACTGGTGTCGAGTTCATAATCTGTCATGGATTGGCAACGCCACAGACATAGAGAAGCTCGCAGCTTTACTTCGCCAACAAGCTATGTTTGTGCCCGTGGCACGCATGACCACTCGTGTTGGACTCCACGAAGGCACCTTTGTCTGGCCCCAAGAAAAGATCGGGCGAGGCGAATGGACTTACATCCCGCCTGACATTGGCGTTGACATGAGCCAATCACTCAACCTCTCTTCGCTACCTACGAGGGAGAAGGTGGATGAAGTGATGACGAAACTCATAGAACTGTCTGATAAAAACATCACGGTTCCCATCCTTTCGTGGCTTGCAGTGTGTCCTTTGCGACCCTTGTTTGAGAGATTCCCAGTGCTTCACATCTCTGGCATGTCTGGATCAGGCAAAACCACACTCACCCAAGTGATGACATACATGTTCTCGGGTTCGATGGGACTTAACTACACGTTGACCTCAACTACCCCGTACGGGATCTCGATGATGTTTGAGGCCACCAACAACTTGCCCATCTGGTTTGATGAGTACCGATGGGGAGCCCGTATCGACTCGAAGATGTTCCTCGACCAGTGCATGAGAGATGCCTACACCGGGCAATCATCGGTACGTGGTGATGTTGCTACAAAAGGACAGAAAGTCACACACTTCCGTACCGATACACCCATTATTTTGACGGGTGAAGACACCATCACTGAACGCTCACACCTAGACCGCTCCATCGTGCTACACCTCACAGCAAGAGCACAGAACCCCGAAGCTCTGGAGTACTTCAACTTCCAGACACCTATCAACCGTTCCTACTTAGATTTCCTAGTAAAGAATGGACACACCCGAGAACCCATCCTTACCCAGCCACTCTCCCTCGAAGGCGGCTTCACTTCATACCTCAGTGATCGTCAACTACGAAACATGTGGGTACTCAGGTACGGAAACTTTCTTCTCAATGAATGGCTTTCGTCAATAGGTTCCCAAGTTGTTGTGCCCCCAATGCAATGGGAAGACCTCATTGACAATGTTGTTGGAGAGGTGACGCAGGAGCCTTTGTCGGAGTTGATTGAGTGGGCGCTCGACATGAACCACACAAACGCTGTAGTTCTCAAGGATGGGCTAATCGTCATTCACCCGACAGAGTTGATGAGGCTTTCGATGTCTCACCTTGGACCTCCCATCAACTTGCCGTTCTCAAATGGGCGTGCTCTTACTATGCACCTGATAGACAGCTACGGAGCAAAGGTTGGGATGCACCCATCGAGCCACAATTCTGAGAGAATGATTCGTGTCTATACAATGGAGATAGAGAAAGTGTTCCCTTTGCTCGACCAGTAGTCGCATGGGGGAAGGTAAGCCTTTCCTTTCCCCATTCGCTGACACTGGACGTAACCCCCCGGCATGGCACTCACCCCATGCCGGGGGGTACTTCGATCTAGACTCAAGAGATGCAGCATCCCGCAGGCGTTCACGTTCGCTCACCCTTTCGTAACGGCTCACCGATCAGACGACCTGACCTGCCGCCACGGATCACACTGCACTCAACCGAGACACCTACGGGGACAGGTAGAGCAGTCATCAGCCGGCTTCAATGGCCGTACCACAACCTGGTGGACATCGAGCAACGTGAGATCCTTAACGTGGTGCCCTGGGAGCTCTCCGCCTACTCATTGCGAGGTGCCTCGTACACAGGTGGCACTGAAACGAACCATGCTGGCATCAACATCCAGATGTCAGTTGTCGGGTACGCATCAAGAATACATCGCCTCTCAAATGCTGACCTAAGGTGGTTGGCTGAAGACGTGGTGAAGCCTGCCATGGACTGGGCCGAGGTCCCCAACCAATGGACTCGGGCCTATGGGCCAAACGAAGGCATCGTTTTGGCAAGCACTAAGAGCCCGATCAGGATGTCAAACCGGGCATGGGAGAACTTCTCCGGTGTGAGTTACCACCAACAAGTTCCCGGTCAAGACCATTGGGACATGGGAGCACTCAGTTGGCAACAGTGCATGGCATATGCTGGTGCAATGACGCCTACTCCCTTGCCTAATGACGATGAAACTGCGCAACAGATCCCAGGAATGACCTCTCCATTGATGATTGGTTCCACTGGCTCTGCTGTTGCAAAGCTCCAAAAGTTGCTCAACACATACTTCAACAACGATCTCGAAGTTGATGGAGTCTTTGGAGCCGCTACCAAGCAAGCAGTTCAAGAAGTGGAAGCCATCCTCAACATTAAGACTGATGGGGTGTGGGGACCAAAGACTGCTGGACAGTATGAAACCTGGTATGACGAGCTTGCCAACGCTGTCGTATTGGGGTTAAAGGCTGAGGGTCTAACTGCCGATGAGAAAGTAGCAGTCAAGGAGCTTCGACAGTTAGGTAGAAAAGGTCTAGTGGCTTTGCAAGCAAGCGAAGAACTTGAACGGATGATTACTAGTGCTTATTCAGCTCTGGGAGTTCAGGACTCCGCATCAGAAACAGGCATGTTGGACGCTGTTCGGTTGATTAGTCAGAAACTAAGGGGTATCGAGGGCGATCGTGCAAAAGCACTCGCCGCTATTAAATGATCTTCGGCTCAATGGTTTCTACCTTTCAATCCTTGGGCATAGTTGCTGGTTCTCTTATCGCCATCGCCTCATTCATCACCTTGTTCATCAAAAAAACAAACAAGCTGGGAGAATGGTTAGCTAAAAAAGGCCGCAACTTCATGAGCAAGACAGTGGGCCAAGCCCTAAAAAAAGAACTTGAGGCCACCAACGGCGGGTCTGGGTTCGGAGACAAGATGAATGGCCTGGCTAAAGGGCACGTTGAGATGAAAGAGAATTTCCAGAAACTCGACTTCAAAGTCAATGTCATGATTGAAGAAATAGCCTTAAACAAAGCTTATGTAAACCGCTACAAAGAGCAGGAGAAAGATGGCAGCGAAACTTGATGATCCAGATCTACAACTGAAATATCTGTCACTCATTCGAAAAGGCAAGCCACGAGGTAAGGCAGCGAAAGAGTGTGACATCTCATCTACGACTGTTCGTAGCTACGAGATCAAAAACCCTGAGTTCCGTGAAGCAGTCATGGACGCTGAGGAAGACGCCTTCGATCCCATCGAGGGAACCATGCGGTCACTCGCCAAAGCTGGTGACGTGGGCATGATGAAGGAATACCGTTCGCTCAAGCGCCGACGTGAAGCTGCTGAGAACCGCAAGCAAGTCATCGACCACCATCACACGGTCAAGATTGACGCCACTTCGCAGGTTCGGGAGCTAGTGCAAACCCTACGGGAACGTCGTGATGGTGTGGCTGTCCTCGAAGGCGGCGTTGAAGTTATCGAATTGGAGCGTGCCGAATGAAGCGCTGGCTTGCACGCCTGTTCTGGATATGGATTGGATCAACGGCAGCGGTTATTGCGTTGGCTTTGGTAGAAGCCCAGAAGGAATCTGAACGCCCTGGAATCCAGCCTGAGCGGCGCCAAGAGCACCCAATACATTCTGTGCATTCGGACCAATCTCATACCCTGGATACGGTTTCAGATTCGAGATTGTCTGCCATTCCGGCAGGCCTTGAACGCCCTGATCCACAAGATCGTCAAGTTGACCTTTCTGCATACGACGAGCCCCATTCACCAGATACCAACGCTGCTCCTCCGGAGTTGCACGTCGTCCAATCTGAGGATGAGTCAACATAATCAGGTCAAGTTGGGACAGATCCCAAACCATACGGTCTTGGATGTCAGTAAGTTCCTCGGGGCTTAGATCCTTGTCAAAGTCGTAGACCTCAAGCTCACCATCAACAGCACCAAGCTCCATGAGTGCAGCAATACGGGTACGACCCAGTTCCCCGATCACATACATATTAAGTTCGATATCGCTCATCCCTGCCTCCCGAGCATCTGCCCATAGGCGGCTGTGTTCATCCCTAAACGGTTGAATCTCTTGCCATGTCTCCTCGGTCAAGCCGTAAGCCTGGTTGATTCGATCGAAGAATGCCTGATATTCCTTATCTCGCTCTGCGGTGTCGTCCTCTGGGTAGAACACCGTGCTCTCGTAGACGCCACCAATGCCTCGTTCTTCAAGCCAGAAGTTCGGGGGTCGATCATCCATAGAGAGAGCCAACGAAATGGCTTGCTTCTCAGTAAATGGCTTGCCAGACAGGTGCTCAAACGCTGACTGCATAATGAATAGTTCATCCATTCGTTCAGCTTCGCTTCGATCTCTCGTCTCAAGAATGGAGACAGGGATACCAAGTTCGTCAGCAAACTCCTTCTTCAAACCAGCCGGCAAAATGCGTGCCATCGCATCTGATGGATGCTTAGCAAAGTAAAGAGCTGACAAATACTCGTTGGTCCGACCGACCTTACCGGCATCTACAAGCTCAGTAAGAGTTGGCGGGTCATAGCCCGATTCTTTAAGCTCACCCAGCAAATCTTCGTAGTTCTGGGTTACACCTGCAAGATACCGGACTTGTTGCTCATCATTGAGCTGGTACACCTGGGCACCAAGGAACGTAGAGAGCCAGCGCACACCATCAGTAGGGCCTATGCCCTCCTGATGCTCAGACACAAGCCCCTCTTTAGCTTCATCAAACCCTGGAATGTCAATACCAGTGAATTCAGGGACTCGATACCGCTCCATCTCACGCATCAACTTCGGAACCGTAGGCAACAACACCTCAACAAACTGCATTACCTTTGCGTACCCAGAATCAGAAATTGGACGTTGAGTAAACAAATCCTTCCCCAACGCAAGCTCATAAGTGTTAGTCACAGCAGACGATGGACCCGACGCCAGCAACCCAAGAGCTGATTGCACGTTTTCCTGATAAGTACGCTGACCGATACCTTCGGGAAGGAGATAATTCCCTCCAGGGATTGTTCCAGCAAGACCAGCAAGCTTACTTACTGTGTCAAAGGCGCTCATCAATGGTGTTTCATAGCCGTGGAGCATCATCTTGTCGGCTGAAAACATGAGGTTATTGTCTTGTGCCCAGTCTGGGGTGAACAAGCCTTGTTCAAGAGGGTTGCCATCAGAACCCCAGAGCCCACCCATTGTTGAGTCAACAAGACGTTGCCCGTTCCAAACACTGCCTGGCTGGCTGACCAGGAGGCGTGCCTGAAGTGCAGTGTTCTTACGCATCCATGTGTAGAAGCGGCTACCTGAGCGAAGGATGTTGTTCTCGAAGGGGGTGAGGTCGGAGTAGTCGAAGAGGTATTTCTTGACTCGGTTGGCTGAGATCATCGGAGACATGCCTTTGTCAAGGCCGTCAATGAACATGCCAAGTCGAGCATTGTTCTCGATGAAGGTTCCAAATCGTTGCCCTATGCTAACGAACTTGTTATCTACGAGCTTGTTGGCAATGCTGCCTTTGCTACGTCGTTCAGTAAATTTAGCTGCATCACCTTTGATGTCTGAGAAGAACGAACTAGAAAGCACGCCGTTCTTGCGTGCCATTTTGATCTGTGCAATCTCCTTCTTAGAGAACCCTTTGAGCTGATTCTTAGCAATAGCATCAGCAATCCCTTCTTCCCAGTCCAAGATCCCCACCTTTTGCATGTGGGTGATGACTGAGTTGTTGAGGTTCTGAAGAACTTGGGCATGTCTGAGAACCATAGGGTTTTTGACCCCAGCCATAGCCATGTTGAAAGCATTACCAAGAGTGTTGCGTGCGTGGAAACCAGTACCGACAAGAGGAACAGTGGCATGTGCCGCCCAGATGGTGTTCCACTCATTGAGCAAACCGAGAATTGGGCCTTCAAAGGCTTCGCCCTTGGTTCTACTGACAACATCGTCGAGGAAGCCAGCTATGTCATGCTCAACGATGTATACCCCATCGGGAAGTGGGATAATTCGATGAGTGCCCCCTCCAAGCTCGTTGATTAGAGCAGGGTCATCATCTGGCGCAATAGATTTTGACATCCTCTCATTTGTTACAGGATCATCCCATTCGTAGGTCTTGTAGTAACCCTGGGCCTTGCCGCGTTTAGTTGGTGCTTTAGTTGTTGTAACACTGCCTTTGATAACTGGTCGAACCATGTTGCCGGTACGCATGTCAGGCATGGGGTAATCGGCCAGGTCATTGAGCATGTCGCTCATGATGATGGCTTGTTTGTGACCTGACATTGTTCGCATGGCAACATCGACTTGATCGGTGTCATAGAACTTGGTTGCCCAAATGAACCCTTCGGGGACATCCAAGTCCTTCGAGGCTTCTCGAATCATGCCAGCGATAGCTTCGTTTACGTCAGCACTACTGCGAAGATCGGTAAAGAGTTGGCGTCCAAAGAGTTCTTTACGGCCAGCGATAGCTGATCCAATTGAAGAATCAGCATCAGTTGCTTGTCGTTGAGCAGTGCTAAGTGCCGTGCTCACGTCATCTGTCCACGGGTTGAACAAGCTAGAGATACCAGAAGCGGCATCTTCTAAGCTGTCCGCCCAACCATTATCTACGAGGTACTGCTGGACCCTCAAAGGTGGCCTTGATCCAAGCTTTCGGATGAAATCAAACTCTGGAGAGCCAGCATTCTTCCACTTGTTGAGTTGATCATTAGTTCTCTTATCGACACGACGATGCTGCATGGATGACATGCCTTCGTCAGCATTCCCTATCCAAGCAGCAAGTTGTTTCTCGTCAATGGTCCCCATAATCTGCTCGGCCGTGGCTTTTTTCAGGTAGTAGGCGTCGAGCATCCCGATCATCTCTTTGACATCTTTCATGCCATTTATGCCCATCTCTTGAAGCACTGGAGTGCGTTTCTCAAGAGTGTCAAAAGATCGGATTCGGTTCAGGATCTCATCAAGATAATCGTGGGCTTCCTTCTTTGAGAGGTTGAAGTTGCGCTGGACTTGGCGAAGCGCACGACCATGTTGCCGAGTCATCACACTATTAAATTCGGCAAGCTCATTCATCATCGTTGACGTTTGAACACCTGACACTGCTCGGGCAAGCTTGGCTTCTGCGTCACCCCAACGGTCACTAATCTTGATCGCAGTGTTCAGCCCATTACGAGCCTTACTGAAAGCACCCTTGCGCCAGCCTGTGAGATACCCCTGTTGGATGAGCTTGTAAGCACCACCGGCTGTCATCTCCCCGGCTTTGAGCCCCTCAGGGATCTCACTCAAAGGAAGGTGCATCCCTTCTACTGCCTCGTAGGTTTCTTCCAGCTTTCTGAACGAGCTACCGACAGATCCTTCTGGCCCGACGCCCCCCAACGTCGGTTTGCTTGTGGGTTTGGGAGCCTTAACCGGAACCGGACGAGGGACTAGAGATAGACCTTCGTAGCGTTGCAACTGGTTAGGTATACGTCTCTGTGGAAGCGGCGGAGTCTTAAGTGGGCCATGGCTGTAAGGCACTGGGAGATTGGGATTAGGTGGTTTAGGAGGAGCTTGTCCTAGATGGATACCTTCGTCACTAGCCCAAGGCCAGTTTGCTCCAGGTTCAACCTGGCCTTCAGGAGAGACACGATTAACGTCTCCAACATCTGCTCGACCTGGTTGTAACAAAGCGATATCAGGGTTACGGGCATAAGCATGTTCGATCGCCGAAAACTCGGCGTCGACACCCTTGTGCCCACTCAAACGCAAAGGCTCCGAAGTCGGGTCCCAAGCATCTAGCTGATCCTGGACTGCCGCACGCTGGTTATCGCTCAATCGGAGAACATAGCTATCGACTTCCCGAAGAACAGCATCAACATCTCTGGCTATAACACCTACGGGAAGCTCAGCAACATGCCCTGGACCCAACCGACCAAAGAACTTCTGAGGACCAGCAGGGAGAGCCTTCAAAGGCCCAGGGTTAGCCAAAGCTAGTTGAGGGTTAGCCAAAGCTAGTTGAGGGCCAGGCATGAGCTCACCAAAAATCTTGGGGCCAGGACCCAAGGCCAAAGGCTCAGGGAGCGAACCTGGGATCTTTACTACTCGTTCAGGCTTGAGCACCTTATAGAGAGCTTCTTTAACTTCGTATGTAGACCCAATGAGAGCCCTGCCACCCTTCATTGGGGTGCGAGCCTTCTGCATCGCACCTCTAGTTAGAGGGATGCGATGGTTAGCAAAGAACGTGCCGCCGCCTGCCCGGTGGGCGACAGCATCAGCAGTCTTTTTGATTTTGCGAGTGCTTCCAAACAACCCACCAGTTTCAGGGATGGCATCCATGACATCCTCGAAGTCCATGGTGCGCCCAATCCGAAGCATCTCTTCAACAAAGTTGCGTTCATTAACCCCAAACCCGGCACTCTTCCAAGATTTGCCTGACTTGAGTTGGGTAACAATGCTCTGAAGTTTGGCTCGCTGGGCCTTGTCAAGAATGCTGACACCTCTGCCAGCCGATTTAGCCAAGAGAAGTTCCAACTGATCCAGTCCATCCCTGGATGCACGACCCGCTATGCCCCCGCCACCTGCGGTGACATAGCTCAATGGGTCTACCGCCATCTGGCCGCCCATTTCGAGAATGTGACCTGGGCCAAGCCTGGAATCCTCAGTTAAACCAAGCTTTCCCATTCCTGGAATTTTGGAAAGAAACCCAACTGGGACACTAAAAGCGTCGCTTTCGCCCCAGTCAGGATCAAGTCCAACAGCTTCTCGAAAACCCACCATTCCGTCGCCATCAATGTCTTTATGGGAATAGTCGTTGGGTTCCCCAAGTTCATCTTGAGCAAGCTTGTCAGTTGCCTTATCAACTGCCTGAGAAAGATCTACCCCAGTGAGTTTGCCAAGAGCGCCGCTAGTAGCCCAGTCACCCAATGCTGCGGTTTCGTCAATGAGTTCCCAAGTGCCAGAGAGAAGACGACGAGCAGCAGCACCATAATCACCATCCGCAATATCTGAGGTCATGCCAATGCCCCACTTGCCTGGCTTCATCAACTGATTTATTGCACCAGTGAACCCACGCTTGAGAAGACCCGGGCCTTTAGGTTCAATGTAGAGATCCTCGAACGAAGTCGTTTTATCCAGAATCCCGATAGATGCTCTAAACTCTGGATGATCTCGAAGCTCATGAAGGATCTTCTGACCAAGGTCATTGTGCTCGGGAGATTGATCGTCTTTGACTCCAGCGATAGCTACCGAAGCAAGCCGTCGCCAATTTTGATTCTCTTGAAACTGACCAGTTGACAGAGATTGAAGATCCCGCTCAAACCCCTCATCCCAAGCCTTCGCAGCTTGACGTTCTTGAAGAGCCTGCTGTCGCGCACGATCCCTCTCAGCCTGTTCACCCTGACGCTTGTTATCCCGATTCTTAACAAACTCCAAAAACGGATCACTTCTAGCTACCTGCGAAGGAGCCACATGCTGCGATACCCGAGGTGCTAAAGAAGAGGACTCACCAAGGCCAGTGGTGTGTTTTTCAACGAAATCGGCACCGGACATAATTAGATCAACCCAGGTGTAAGAGCAAACTTCTCACGGTTCAAACGGTCAATTTCGGCTTGAAGTTCTGCCGCATAGTTTAGGGAAGGTTGAGCAGTTGTAGGATCAGCGTTACCTTTTCCTGGGAGCCTAGAAGCATTCTCATCCCAGAATGGGCGACCAGTCTGTGGGTTGATTGCGTCATCTTCAACTTGAGTGATAAATCGGTTGAATACGTCATCTTCGGCTTGAGTGCCATCAGATGCGTTAAAGCGTGGCTGCAATGCGGCTGCGCCAGCGGCTGCGCCAGCAGTCTTGGCACGAGCAGCGGCATCAGCCGCCAGCTTCGCAGCATCAAGTCTCTGAAGTGCTTCGCTCAGCCCTGGAATAGCGCTATCTGATTGAAGGGTGCGGGTGACTTTAGGTGGTGGCGGTAGATCAACGGCTCTCAACCGACCCATTGGATTGTTCTTAAAGAACTCTTCAGCTCCAGGGGCTGTTGGGTTGTTACTAAACCAAGCAATTCTAGCTGCGTCTGGATTCTCGGTCAGGCCGCCAGATGAATTGTCAGGTTCGGCCGAGTCGAGCTTCCCAAGTAAACCTTTTAGTATGTCCTTCCCTCCGGCGATAACGGGACCTGTGTCCCCCACTGTGGGACCCACCCCCAGAACACCTGGAAGTTCAGCATTCCATATCCGTTGAAGCCCACTTGGTTTATCAGGTATGCCATAACGGCCTTCAACATCATCTAGTGAATCTCGAAGTCGTTTCAATTCAATGCGCTTGGGATCGTTCTCTTGAATTCGATCAATAGCTTTGCTGGGATCAGCAAGCATATCTTCCAAGATTTCTTTCTCAAGAACTTCTATTTCTGCCAAAATCGGTATGTTCTTGTCTATCGAACGTAGACGCTTGTCTTCGTTTACTTTAATAGCCAACTCTTCACTTCTTGAAGGACCCGTTGGAGACAGAGAATCAGAAGGATCAGAAGGATCAGAAGGATCAGAAGGACGCTTGTAGTCATCGTCCATGACATCTCTGCCAGTAGCAGCAATGCCAAGAATGGACTCAACATCCTTAGAGCTTAGATCCTCTATTTGATCGTAAAATGCCTGGAATTCCTCATTGGGATCCCACAACATCTCCGATTCGTTATCTTCGCTAAATGGATTTGCCAAGATGTTTTGGTTACCTTCGCTGTCCATCCATATAGTTTTAGGGATTTCGCTAATGCTTGAGATCTGACCACCCTGATACAAAAAGAGAGTCGTGTTTAGGGAACCAGCCAACTTGAGTAGTTCTGGATCAATTGCTTCGTATTGCTCAGCCCATTCAGCCATGTCTTCGCGAGCTTTGTCTGGGTGCACACCCCGCTCTACAAGCTGAGCGAATCGGGATGAGTATTCGGCATACCAAATAGAATTTGCTAGCTTGTTAGATAGATCTGGATTAATTCCAAGCTGGTCAACTATTTGCCCTATTGCTGGATCACCTTCGGGATCACCTTCGGGATCGTCCCTGAAGCGGAATGGAAGCTTGTAGTCGCCAAGGCGTGGCAATTTGTCTTTGCCATCACCGCTGCCACTACCGCTGCCACTGCCACGGCTACTGCCGCTGCCGCTGCCGCTGCCGCTGCCCCCGAACTGAGCTTCCAACGCATCTTGCGCCATAAGGATCGAACGATCCATTTGCTGAGCATGTAGCGGCACAGCAGCTTGAATCGACTTGAGGTATGCATCAGTTGCTTGAGTTGAACGATCTAGCGAACGCTGGTGTGTCGCAGCCATCCGCTGAAGGACATCATCAAGCCCAATCTGGACCGCTGTTCCGTAATCAGGGTTGCTTTGCTGCGCTATCGAAGGCTCACTTGGAGCAGGCGCAGGAGCTGCCCCTACTGGCTCAAACAGGCGAGCCCCTTGCGTCCCGAACTCTGCTGCCATAGCCAGCATCTCTCGGCGGTCATGTTCGATACCATCGCCGACATTCCAAACAGCGTTATCGACTGACCTGTTGTCAGTGTTAACGATAGGAACACCGAACTCGTCATATTCAAGTGGCATCAGTAAACCTCGGGATACTCATCTTCTAGTCGTTGCGCAGCGATCCGTTCCGTAGCCGTCATACGCTCGTCGCCGGTATCTCTTGTAATCCCCAGGTCTGTTTGAGTGCGGATGCGTCCATGGTCACCCTGTTGATCGACCATCCGAAGTCTTGCTTCTTCTCGGCGATCAATCATGTCTTTTTGAAATTCGTCGGTGTCACGGCCACGACCTGATCCGAAGTACATGCCTCGACCTGCTGC
>Ga0114999_10003643_pt1 | contig 19166 bp, 14 predicted proteins | sample ArcticOcean_MG_C_3_FD_89820 | JGI IMG/M metagenome (GOLD analysis project Ga0114999, IMG submission 89820) | Marine microbial communities from western Arctic Ocean - ArcticOcean_MG_CB8_126 | ecosystem: Environmental > Aquatic > Marine > Oceanic | place: Arctic Ocean: Canada Basin | collected...
GAATCCGCGGTTACGTCTCGACGCTCCGCAAAAACGACCTGAAAATCCTGGACGGCATCCAATCCGCCTTCCACCAGTCCCCCAACCTGCCAGCGCACATCTTCGTCACTGGGTAGTTACCAACGGACATATAAAAATGCTGCGCCGCGATCAGCGGCAGAGCCTCGCCTCGTACGTGAAGTCGCAGCTTCAGTTGTGGGACGTCGAGACTGGCGAACTAATCGCCCAGAGCAAAGCTATTCCGTCGAGACCGACGTCGTCGTCAATTCGATTTCTTCAAGATGGGAAAACGGTCGTATCCGCGAACGGGATGTCCGGTGGCCGCGAAGTCCGCATCTGGTCGGTCGCCGACGGCGTACGAGAACTCACCTATCGCAAACCGAAGATGATTCGCGATTTCGGCATAGCCGGGGCGCCAATGACGACGTCGGACCAGCTTGTCACTCGTGTGGCGGTATCTCCGAATGGCCAATCGATAGCCGCCAGGGGGTCGTATGGCATGGCCGATACTACAACGATCTTGAAGATTTGGCCGACACGCGGTGCGCCGCGACGCCGCGTCAGTCACGAATGGAATCGTTTCTATTTCAGAGATCTATGCTGGTCGCCGGACGGCGATTCTGTCGTCGTGCTGCTTCCGCATCGTGAAGAATCTCACACGGCCCAAGGCAAACGATTTGGTGGAATGGCAGGGAAAGGACTTGTCATCGTCGTTCGCGACGCGAAAGATCTCGACAATGAGATTTTCCGAAAACATTATCCCGACATTCCCGCAAATTCCGCGGGGCTGATGCCGATCTCCGGCACGTCGTGGATTGCCTTTCCGGGACCGCAGGGGACTGTAATCGTCTTCGATCTGTCCAGTCTCAAAGAAAAGTTTCGGTTGAAGGATTCTCCCGCTCTCGTCCGCTGCCTTGCGGCGAGTCGCGACGGTTCACTTCTGGTTGCCGGAGGTTCTTCTTCGATCGTGATCTGGACAATGAAGACTCGTGACGTCTTTGCCCGCAGTCGCATTGGGTCGCATTCGCCGCACGATTTGGAGTTCTCACCCGACGGAAGCAAGCTCGCGATTGCTGCGCATAATCTTTACATGTGGGACGTCACCAAATTCAAACGGGCCGACCCCGTCGGACAATAATGGGTCTACTTCCCATTCAGCCTTCCCATGCTCTGGCGGCAGGGTGGCCGGGGCTGGAGTTTTTACGAAGCCCCGGATGTTCTCTAACCCAGCAAACAAAGCAAAACCACGGCTTCCCTTCGGTCCAGCCTCGGCCACCCAGAAACCGCTAAGTCAACGCCTCAATCAACTCACCACTCGGCAGCATGCCAACCGATGTGAGTTGCGTGGTGCCGATGCCGATTTGTTGTAGGACTGTGCGGAACAGGTCGGCGGGGGTGACGGGTTGGGAGGCGGGGTGCTCGCCGTAGCGGTCGCTGCTGCCGATGATTTGGGCGGTGCGAAAACCGCCGCCGGCGACCAGGCCGGAGTAGCATTGATTCCAGTGGTCGCGGCCCGATTTGCCGTTGATTTTCGGCGTGCGACCGAATTCACCCATCGCGACGACGACGGTGTCGTCCAGCATGCCGCGTTCGTCGAGATCATCGAGTAGCGTGGACATTGCCTGGTCGAGCATCCAACTGTGGCGGTCTTGTAACTGTTGGAAGTTGCGGTCGTGCATGTCCCAACCGCCGTCGCCGGTATCTTCTATCGGCTCGACGTGCGAACTCCAATTGACCTGCACGAAGCGAACATCGGCTTCCACCAACCGCCGTGCCAACAAACAACATTGGCCGAAGCGAAACCGTCCATACTTCCGCCGCAATTGGTCCGGCTCGCGGTCGAGATCGAACACTTGGCGGGACTCGGTCGAGGTGAGCAGCGAAAACGCCTGTTGGTAGAATTGGTCAAGCCGGTCGAACGATTTCGACTTGTCCAACCGATCACCCAGCCGATCGAATTCCGCCAACAGTTTTTTCCGCGCGGCCAGTCCGTCGGACGTTTGGCCGTCGATCAACGTGAGTTGTGGAATTTTCACACCCGCTTCGACATCGTAATCCAATCGAAACGGTGCGTGCAGCGAACCGAGCGTTCCGCCCCCTTCGCCGGCGATCCGTCGATGCCCCTGATGCAGATTTCCGCCCATCGTAACGAAGCGGGGAACCGTTGGCTGAAAACCGAGCACGCGAGACACAACCGAACCATGTGTCGGCTGTAACTGTCCCGGAAGCACTTGTCCGCTGAGACTGATTGCGCCGCGATCACCACCGGTCAATCCAATTGTGCCGGCGACGCCGTGATCGTTCGATGTGCTGTGCAGCGAACGGATGACTGCGAGTTGATTCGCCCGCCGCGCTAATTTGGGCAGCAATTCCGAGATTTCGATGCCGGGAACGGCGGTCGCGATCGGCGCGTACGGTCCGCGATACTCGAGGGGTGCCTTGGGTTTGAGATCGAATAGATCGACATGACTTGGGCCGCCCCACAGCCACAGCAGGATGACCGATTTGGCACGTGGTTGTTCTTCCCGCGCCGCGGTCGCTTCCATTTTCAGCAAATCGCCGAGCGAGAGGCCGACCGCACCCAGCGCACCGGCCCGCAATAATTCGCGGCGGCTGACGCCGTTGCAATCTTTCGACCAAAGTCGCCCGACATTGAGCATTCTGCACATCCCCGACAAGGTGGTCGTGGAAACCCATTTTGTTGGTCACGGTTCCCCATCTTCGATTGTGAAGTGGAACGCGTGAACGGGTCTTCCTTCACCGCGAGGATGGCATATCGGGCGGGGAGCGTCAAGCAGTCTTGCAACTGTCGGCGGCAATCCGGTGCCGGTCATTCAGTGTTACATAACGGACACCGTCAATTCGAATCGAGTCGGTGATGTTGTAGTCGCCCGGCTTGAGTGACGTCGGTAGGCCTGTGCCGAGTGTCCATGCTGTTGCGAAGCAGTCGATCGCACAAGAACATCTCGGCGACGTTCGTCGGCTGACATTGTTGTTTGAATTGGTCATGGCCCGCTCCTTTTGTGTTTTATTCTCTTCACTAGTTAGATACCGTTTCTGCTCGAAAACCGGACGGTGTTTTTGGAGGGATTTGGATTGGCAATTCAGTGTGGGCGCGTAGGGAAATCCGGTTTCTCGAAAAAACCGGGTTTCTTGGCGCACAAAGCGCTTGTGGAAGGTTGTCGAGAGGATGAAGATGGGTCTAAAAACCAATGGAGCGATTAAAAATGACCAGACATCTGTTGACCTTCGTCCTACTCACCGCTTTTTCGTTTGAAGGCGTAGCGTTGGTGGTTGCTCAGACGCCGACTTCCAACGCGCAGAAAACCAAATCGCCGGCGGCCACCAAGCAGAAGAAACCACGGCCGCCGTTTCGATGGGTGAACCGTTTGCCGAAGAATCATCATCCGCGAATCACACACCACACGTTTCGTAGCCCGTCGATGAAGACCGACGTGGGGTACTGTTTGTATCTGCCCCCCGGTTACGAAGACAAAGCGAACGCGACGCGGAGTTACCCTGTTGTCTACTACCTGCACGGCGGTCGTCCCGGCAGCGAAACCCGCAGCATTCACTTGGCGAAATACATTGATGATGCAATGACCAAAGAGCAGGTCGCGGGAGCGATTTACGTGTTCGTCAATGGCGGTGTGGTCAGCCATTACAACACGCCCGATCGAAACTCGATGGGCGAAGATGTTTTCATCAAGGAACTGATTCCGCACGTGGACAAAACGCACCGCACGATTGCCGACCGCAGCGGTCGCGCGATTGAAGGGTTCTCACAAGGCGGGCGGGGTACGGCGCGGAATATGTTCAAGCACCCCGACCTGTTTTGCTCGGCAGCACCCGGTGGTGGCGGACACGGGACCGAGAAACGGATTTCGGAGAACGACGGTCGTGAGAACGAATCGCTCAAATTCGCGGCCGGCGATAACACGTATGACCTGGCACGAAAATACGCTGCCAATCGGAAGTTGCCGTTGCGAATTCTGATTTACGTCGGCGATGAGGGATTCAACTACGAGAACAACCTGGCCTACATGAAGTTTCTCGATTCACTTGAGATTCCCTACGATCGGCTAATCATTCCCGGCGCGCCGCATAGCCCGAAGATCATTTATGGGAAGCAGTCGCTGGCGATCATCAAGTTCCACGCCGAGAGTTTTCGGCAAGCCGCCGCGAAATGACGCAATTGCTTTTAACGCAAAGATGCAGAGGTTCGCGAAGAAAAGACTGGACGACGGGTGCAGGACGATAGAAGTCTGAAGCGCAAGCGAAGGAGCAGTTAGGGGTCGTATACCCACCCGCGTACTCCTTCGCTTGCGCTTCGGGCTGCTATTTGCGCCCTCTGCATCTTTTCGTTCAAATCGAGCGCGAAAATTGCCTCGTGTACTCCAGCCGAACTGGGATTGACCGTTTGCGATCATTCGGTGAGAATCCCGCTCCCATCGGTAGGGACGCGGGTTCACGATCTTTCTCCAACCTTGGCGTTGATCTGAAATAGACGACTGTGCTGGTGAATTTGGCACAGTCTCTGCACCGGCTGCTTCGCAACCCGCTGGACTCCCTGCCTGCCTGCTCCGCGCAGCCAGAGTGCGCGATTTCAACCTGGAGAAACAACATGGCGGTCTCGGAACCAATCAACAACACAAGCGAAATCGCCGTTGCGAATGAACGTGCGACGGAAATGCAGTCAAGCGAAAACGACAAGGCAAGTCGCTGGTCGAAGGGGCTTGAACCAAGGGCCGTCGGCTGGCTGGCATTTGTGCATTTGGGAGTGTTGGCGGCTCCATTTTTCTTTACCTGGAAAGGTCTGCTGCTGGCTTTTGTCGCGCAGTGGCTCACCGGGTGTCTTGGAGTCACCTTTGGTTTTCACCGGTTGCTGACGCACACAAGTTTTCGCACGTATCGGCCAATTCGCTGGATGGCGGCAGTGCTGGGAACGCTGGCCGGTGAAGGACCGCCATTGATGTGGGTCGCCGCGCATCGCAAACACCATAAGTTCAGCGATCAGGACGGCGATCCTCATTCTCCGCGCGACGGTGGCTGGTGGGCCCACGTGCTGTGGATGTTGCCACGCAAAGGCTCGGGATATTGGACCACGCTTTATATGCGTTACACGCCCGATCTGGTCAAGGAACCGTTCATGCGGTTTCTCAATCGGACGTTCCTGCTGTGGCATATCGCCTCGGGTGCCGCGTTGTTTACGGCGGGATGGCTCGGCTGGGACATGTACACGGGCATTTCCTTTCTTACATATGGAATGTTCGTCCGCCTGATTATCGTTTTGCACATGACGTGGCTGATCAATTCCGCAACGCATATGTGGGGATACCGAACCTACGAAACGACCGACGACAGCCGGAATTTGTGGTGGGTTGGCTACTTGTCTTACGGCGAAGGCTGGCACAACAACCACCATGCATTTCCGACGCAGGCGGCACATGGCCACAAATGGTGGGAATTGGACATCACCTATCTCACCATTGCCATGCTGGAAAAACTTGGTCTGGCGTGGGATGTGGTTCGAGAACGCCCAGGCGGCAACGTGATGATCTCGCCAAATGAACAGGTCGCCGATTCCTCTGAAGGCGACGCCGCGACCGACGAGGAGCGTTCAGCCGCGTGACACAACGGATGGCGGGGTGTAAGCGAAGCGTCGCCCCGACCGAGTGCTTCGATGCATTCCCGTATGACATTGCCGACGCGCACGGTTGTGGAATTGATGTGGGTCGGTCCCCACATCGACGGGGCGACGCAAAGGCTTACGCCCCGCCAGCCGTAGTTCGCCCCAATTTCCTCGCTCCCTTTCGTGACAGCCTTTGCGGCATCCCTTGTTCTGGCAGATCAAAATGAACGCATTCCATCGACTTATGGCTGTAGTGTTCCTTTTGGTTATCGTATCCGCCGTTTCCTCATGTGCTCAGCCGACACGATATTCTGCCGGGATTGGTGGGAATCTCCTGCCAGTCGCAAAGGCAAAAGATGGGACTTGGATGTTTGCCCCATACGATGAAGTAATGAAGATGTCCAATTCTGACCGGAAGCGCTTTATGCGTGAGTTTGAGGAGCTGGATACAAACTGATGGTGGTTGCCGCATTAAAAGGCCCTCAACCTGACCCAGTGCTGCCGGGCGGGTTAGCTTGGTTGTTAGCCGATTTTCCCCCGCAACTCTTCCAGCAATCGCACCGCTGTGCCGATGTCTTTTTTCTGGCGTTCGCGGTCTTCGGCAATTTCGCGTTCGATTGTCAGCGGGCCGGTGTAACCCAAGTCGTTGAGCGTGCGGAGGTAGGTTTCCATTCCCACATCGCCCTCACCGAGCGCCACTTCCTGCCCCCATTCCACGCCGCGTTTACCGTCGGCTGCCCACGTTCCGTCTTTGCAGTGAATGCTGCGAACGTAACTGCCCACCTGCTTCAGCGCTTCGATCGGATCGCCCGTGCCGTAGAGAATCATGTTGGCGGGATCAAAGTTGATGAACAGGTTGTCGCGATCAACGTCGGCAATGAATTTCAGCAGATGCTCAGCACTCTCTTGCCCGGTTTCCAGGTTCAACTGTTGACCGTTCGCCTTCGCGTGATCGAGCAGGTCGCGCGTCACGTCGAGCAGACTGCTGTAATCGTCACCCGGTTCCGGAACGAAGCCGATGTGCAGCGCGATGGTGTCGCAGCCGAGTAGTTTGGCGAAGTCGGAAATTTCCTTCATTTCCTGCAAACGTGCGGTCCGAGTCTCCTGCGGAACCAACCCAACGGTGCGGGCCGTCGTTTCAATGTCGGCATAGCTTTCTCCCTCGAATCCGCCGAAGACGGCCGTAATGGCAATGCCGGCCGCCTGGCATTTCGCAAGAAACTCCGCGGCCACTTCGGGAGTGCGCGTGTTTTGATGCGGAGCATGGACCTGCACGGTGGGAATGCCAAGTTCCTGTGCCACGTCCAAATGCACGCCCAAACCAGCATCGACAGATGCGAACACGCCAATCGGCCATTTTGCCATCGTTAAGCTCCGAGAAGTTAATCTTGATGTGGTGGATTGTTAGTTCAGGTGCCACTGGCGTGTCGCCAGTGCAGCGTGATAGGCACTGGCGACACGCCAGTGGCACCCTTTGAATCGGGGATTCGCACGATACGAATGCGAACATCCTACCCGTTGTGCAGTTGTTTCTCCAGCGTTGCCGCGGCGCTCAATCGTGACGGTGCGGTTGTTGATTCGGTGACGACTCCAATAACCGCCGCCTGCCTGTAACCCGCATCGTGCAGTTTGTTGAGGATTGCGTCGGTCGTGTCTGCACTGACGCCAATTAGCATGCCACCCGATGTTTGCGGATCGAATAGCGCGTCGTAACCGGGTTGCCCCGCGAATTTGTTTGCGGCGAGGTCGATCCTGTCTGCCGTCTCGCGGTTTGCTGGATCGAGCGTGCTACGGATTCCGTCCGCGCTCAGCTCAGTGAATCCATCCAACAACGGCAGCTCGGCAAGTCCCAGCTCGGCGTCGACTTTGCTGGCATCGAGCATTTCCAGCAAATGGCCCGCCAATCCGAAGCCGGTGACGTCGGTCACCGCCGTCAGCTCGTACTCGCGTGCGATGGCAGCAGCTTCCGCATTACTTCGAAGCATTGTCCTCAGCATCGCATCAATCCACTCCGCGCGACATGCGGACTGCATGTGAGCGGCCAACAGCACGCCGGTTCCCAGCGACTTGGTGAGAATGAGGCGGTCACCCGGTTTCAGGCTGGCTTTGGAAAACGGCTTCGCGCCCTCTAAGTCGCCGACCACGCTGTAGCCGATGATCAACTCTTCGCCTTCGGTGGTATGCCCGCCAAGCAGGGCGGCATCGATGGCGTTCAGTTCGTGCAAGCCGCCGGCGACCAACTGATACAACAATTCTGCCTGTTGATTCGCGGCTCCCTCGGGCAAAGTGACCATCGCCATCGCGCCCAACGGCCGCGCGCCGGTCGCCCAGAGGTCGCTCAAAGAATTCAGCGCCGCCACCCGCCCGACAAGATACGGGTCGTCCAGAAACGCGGGAAAGAAATCGACAGACAACACGTCCGCCGTCGCCACCTTGGGATCGAGTACGGCGGCGTCATCGGGCGGGTTGAGTCCCTGTTTCACATACGGACTTGGCGGAACGTCGAGTCGTTCCAAAGCGGCGGCAAGAACGTTGGCCCCAACCTTTCCGCCACAGCCGCGGCAGCGCATTGCGACCGGACTTCCATCGGTCGGCGAAGTGTCCGTCGCGTCGCGACGTCCGGCCATCTCTGCCGACATCGGCCGATAGTCCTGAAACATCCGCATGAACTTCCGGTCGATCCTATCCTTCCACTTCCAGACCCAGCCGCCCTGAAATGAGAATCCCTTGAATTGTCCGATCGCGCGACCGTCGCCGGTGGCCAGCATCGACAGAAACCCGCGCTGCGGGTCGTAGCGAACGAGTTCGTGGTCGGCGAACGTTCGCTGAATGTTCTCCCACAAGATTGGACCCTGACGAACAGCGTACACGCCGGCCTTCGGCAGCGGATTCTCGATCAACGTCGCCGTATCGCCCACCACGAAAACCGAAGCATCGGCCGTCGTTTGCAGCGTGTTGTGGACTGCCAGAAATCCATCGTCGGCTTTCGGCAGATCAAATTGCTCCAAAACCGGCGGCGGAGAAGCACCGGTTGCCCAGAGTACCAAGTCCGCCGACAGCGTCTCACCGTCGGCTAATCGAAGTTGACGATCGTTGAATTCCTGCACCCTTGCGCCGGTGACCAACGCGATTCCTCGTCGCTCGAGTTCCGCGTCGGCCAGCCGAATCGTCTTCTCATTGTAGCCGGGCAAGACGGTTTCACCCGAATCGATCAGAGTGACTGCGGCATCGACTCCCCGAGTCTTCAGGAACGCTTCGAGGCAGAATGTCACTTCAAGCCCGGCGGCACCGGCACCCACAATCGAAACGCGTAGTTGATCGCTCGATTGCGCGGCATCGAGCCTTGAGTTCAAACGGCGCAGAAACGTCGCCATCGGCTTGATGCTCAAGACATCGGGATGGTCCCGCCATACCGCTTCTGCGCTCGGTACCGAGCCGATGCCGATCGATGCAACATCGAAGCGAATCGGCGGCCGATCGTTGAAGTGCACCCTTCGCTTTTTGGAATCGAATCCGACCACCTCAGAGACGATCAATCGCACGCCGCAACTTGTGGAGAAACGGTGCAGATCGATTTCCATGTCGTCCGGCTGGTAAAGGCCGGCCAATGTTCCCGGCAGCATTCCGCTGTACGTCGCCCGGCTGAAGGGCGAGACCAGCGTCAACCGAACGTCGGGGATCGGCTGCATCCGCCACATGCGGACCACGTGCAAATTCGTGTGTCCGGCACCGATGAGGACCAGATCGCGAGAGGGAAGGGTGGGCTGCATACCGTGTACCTGTGAAGCCGCGATCGACCTATGCCTGAAGTGCGGCGATGACGCGGTCCCCCATCTCGACGGTCCCTATCGAGGGGCCGCCAGCAGCGATGTCGGCGGTGCGGGCGCCGCTGTCGAGAACCGTATCGACGGCCGATTCAATCAGGACGGCTTCGTCTTCCAGCTGCAGCGAATGACGCAGCAACATGGCCGTTGCCAGAATTGTTGCCAACGGGTTGGCAATGCCTTTGCCGGCAATGTCGGGAGCCGATCCGTGAATCGGCTCGAACAATCCCGGCCCCGATTCACCCAGCGATGCAGAAGGCAGCAGCCCCAACGATCCCGGCAGCATCGAGGCTTCGTCGGTTAGAATGTCGCCGAACATATTGCCCGTGACAACAACATCGAAATCTCGCGGCCGCGAGATGAGGTGCATCGCCATCGCATCGACGAGGACGACATCGTATTGAAGATCGGAGAATTCGTTGGCGACCACATCGGCGGCGACACTCCGCCACAACCGTGAAACCTCCAGCACGTTCGCTTTATCGACCGATGTGAGCCGCCCACTGCGTCCACGGGCAGCCTCGGCCGCCACTCGCACCACACGGGCGATTTCGGGCGTCGAGTATTTCATTTCGTTGTAGGCTTCTTCGCCTTCGCTGTGTTCGCGACGGCCGGACTCGCCAAAATAGATGCCGCCGGTTAATTCTCTTACGAAGAGAATGTCCACGCCCTCGACAATTTCGCGTTTCAGCGGCGAAGCATCGAGCAGTTGTGGTCGGGGCGCAACGGGCCGCAGATTCGCAAACAGCTGCAATTCCTTCCGGAGAGAGAGTAACCCGATCTCCGGACGCGTCTTCGCGTTGGGGTCGTCCCATTTCGGTCCGCCGACCGCGCCGAGCAGAATGGCGTCGCTGTCGCGACAGGCCGCCAAAGTGTCGTCGGGCAACGGCGTCCCGAAATCATCGATGGCGTTGCCGCCGATGGGGCGGGAAGTGTAGGAAAACTCATGCCCACATCGGTCGGCTATACCGCGTAGCACACGTTCGGCCTGCGCGACGATTTCCGGTCCGATTCCATCACCTGGAAGTAATGTCAGTCTTGCTTGCACTGTTTGCGTCGCCTTGGCGTATTCGCCTGTTGAATCTCGTAGAATCGCTCAACTGTCACAGAAAAACATCGTTTTTCCATCTGTTATCCGGGGCGTACTGTACTCTCGAATTGGCAGAATTGCCAGTAACTGCAATTGCTGTGATCGGATTCGTTACCCGCGATTGTTACCGCAAAATGCGAAGAAGATGACGAGTTCATCTGAATCAACGATTACGATCATTGTCTGGATGAATCGGTTTGTAGCGGTTAGAGATTCGCGAGAATGAGCGCAATCCGGTCAACCCACCAGCGCTGCGATGCACCGGCAAACGCAGTTCTCCTTGCGTCAAGACACGCTCTGACAGGGCCGATAAAGGAGAACAGCTGCCTTTCGCTGCACAAAGGACCTCAGGCGGTTCCCATCACTCTAAACGGCGTTTGTTGTCCGTGGTGCAGGCGAGACAACCTCCAGCGACGAAGGCACATCCCATGCTCAAAAGCTGCTTCTTTTCCACCGGCCTGTTCGTAACGCTGTGGGGCGTTTCATTGTTGTTCATCGATCAACTTGTGCTCAACGCCACCAAAGATGGCGAACCGGAAAACGCGATCAGCGCGATGGTTAGCACGGTCACGCCGCAAAATCAGAAATATCTCGATCCCCCCGATTGGGCCGCCTTCAGTATGATGTCGGTCGGTGCCGTCACCATGCTGTACGCTATCGCACTGCCCAGAAAGGGTGGGTGAGGCAACACCCCGTCCGTGGCGATGACGCCCCGCGCCCTCGTCAAAGGTGGCAGCATCCCGTCGGGAAACCAACACCAGAAGCCCAAGCAAAGAACGTGAATACCGTTCTTCGCTTGGGCTTCTGGCGTTGATGTGCTGGTGATTCATCTTTGGTTGCCTTCCTCCCGGCTCGCACATCGCCCATCATCTCTGCGCAACAATTCCGTGCATCTGCCGCCAGTTTGCCCCTTGAAATCCCTCTGGGGCGTCCCCTATTATTAACAATGGTTAGCGTACTAATTAACAGGGACTGTGGGGGACTGTAGGTGTTACGACACGATTTTGAAGACAGTGTCGGTTACTGGATTTGCGCGACGTCGCACATGCTGCGTCGTGCGCTCGATTCGGAATTGGCTCGCGAGAACATCACCTTTCGGCAGTGGGAGGTGCTGGCCTGGATTGCGATGGAAGGGGAACTCTCGCAGGTTCAGTTGGCCGAAAAACTGGGAATCGAGGCCCCCACCTTGGCGGGCATTCTCTCGCGGATGGAACGAGACGGCTGGCTGCAGCGAAGCTCGTGTTCCAAAGACCGCCGCCGCAAACTGATCAATGCGACTGAAAAAGCGGAAGCGGTGTGGGAACGGGCGTTGGCGTGTTGCCGGCAGGTTCGCGCGCGCGCCGTCTCCGGGATTTCGGAAGACGAACTCACCCAACTAAAATCGATCTGCGAACGAATGCGGCAGAATCTGGATTCTCCAGTGGAGGTCCTGGCCGAAGCCAATGCCACGAGTTAATCGCGGCGAGCAGCCGGCTTTAAGCCGGTTGTTGCTCGCAGATTCACGGTGCACCGGGTTGCACTGGAACCAACAAAGGGCTGACGTCGATTACTCGGTACCGTAATCGGCGGTTGACTTATAAAAAGAGAAACACGACATGCAGGTTTTCCAGTTCGCTTTGCCATTCCGACGGACGATTTTCGGGCCTCGCGGCGCTGCCCACCGAATAGCCATCGGCACTTTCGGGTCGTTGTTCGCCGGGCTACTGCTTTTCTCGCTGACCGGCTGTGGCAGCGAGGATGTTGCAGCGGGTCGCGCTGGCGGACGGCCACCGGCGCTGGTCCGCATCGGCCGAATTGAGCAGCGCAACGTGACTCCCCGAGTGACGGTTGTTGGCAGTGTTGTTCCGGTTCGCACGAGTGTTGTGGCATCCGGGGCCAACGGTCTGGTGGAGACGTTCCACATCGAAGAGGGAGACTTTGTTCGCGCGAACGAGCCGCTTTCGGAATTGCGGATCAAAACAACCGACCTGGCCATCGCCGAAGCCCGATCCGTACTCGAGGAACGACAACGCGAGCTGGATGAAATGGAAGCCGGCTCGCGGCGGGAAGACGTTGACGAGGGCCTGGCAAAAATGAAGGCAGCCGAATCGGTCATGCAGAACATGGCCAAGAAAATGGCGAGGTCGAAATCACTGCTGGCGCGCGGTGCGATCAACCAGGATGAGTTCGACGATGCCCTGCAGAACGACGAGGGGAGCCGTCAGGCATTTCGGGCCGCCAAAGCAACTTACGACAAACTTGTCGCCGGCCCCAGAAAGGAAGCCGTCGATCAGGCCCGCGCCCGTCTTGAAGCGCAGCAGAATCAGGTGAAGTTTCTGGAAGCGGAAAAACTGAAACGCATTACCCGCGCGCCGTTTGATGGCTTCGTTGTCAAAGAACACACTTATCGCGGCCAATGGCTTTCCAAGGGAGACCCCGTGGTGACGTTGGCGCGGATGGATGAAGTCGATGTGATTGCCAACGTCGATCAGCAGGACGAATCGCTCGTTCGACTTTTCGACGACGCGCAGATCAGAATCAACGGCATCTCACAGCGAGATTGGGCGGGGAGAATTAAGGCCGTTGTTCCTCGCAGCGAATGGCAGAGCGGCTCGCGCGGTTTTCCCGTCAAGGTGCGACTGCGGAATTCTCGCATCACCGTGAAGGGGGTCGATGAGGACGGAAGCGAGTACACCCGGATATTGCCGGTGCTGAAAGAAGGCATGATGGCCCAGGTTACCTTCAGTGGCGCACCACTAGAGGCTGTCCTCGCTCCCAAGAACGCCCTGGTTCGCACATCGCGCGGTACCCAGATGTTTCTGTTCAAGCCGTTATTGGTTCCGAAATGGTCGGTCCGGTCGGGTGAAGAGATGCTGGGCAACGTTATTGCGGCCAATGAGAAAGAGGCAAAGGACAAGGCCCAATTGCAGTTTGCAGTCGATAGCGATGCGGCGTTGTCAGTCGAACAAACGACGCGGCCGCGCTGGGAGATCCGCCGCACCGTCGGCGCAGACGAGAAACCGGAATTGTATGGTTATCTGGAAGCGGACAGCGAAGAACTTGCCGCAAAAGAGGCTCGCAAGACATTCAAGCTGTCTGCCGACATCGCAATTTCGGTGTCGCCACAACTGGGGTCGGTGCGACGAATCGTCGTCGAGTTGGGCATCAGCGACGGTGAGATGGTCCAGATCCTCGGCGAAGAGGCCACATCGGGTTCCTTTGTTGTGACCGAAGGGGCCGAACGCCTGCAAGATTACCAGGACGTCCAACTACCGCGAGAGAAACCAAGTCAACCTACCGCGCCCGGCAATGCCCCCAGCGAGAAACCCGAACCGCCGCAGTAATATCAAACGAACATCGCTTGCGGTTTCGCAGTCACCTAAAACGGCAGTCACCTAACACAAGAGTAATTCCGTGGGCCTGATTCAATTTGCCATCCAAAACCCGGTCAAAGTGGCCGTTGCGGTCATTCTGACAGTGATGTTCGGCATGATCTCGCTGCTGGGTACGCCGGTGCAATTGACGCCCGACGTGTTGGAGCCGGAGATTACCGTCACCACCGTTTGGCCGGGCGCGAGTGCGCAGGAGATCGAACGGGAGATTATCGACGAGCAGGAAGAGCAACTCAAAAGCGTCGAAGGTCTCCGCGAATTCACAAGTCAAAGTAGCGACTCGCGCGGGTCGATTGTGTTGAAGTTCGAGGTTGGCACCGATCTCACCGATGCACGGGCGAAAGTCAGCGACAAGCTCAACCAGGTTCCGGAATACCCGCAAGACGCCAACGAGCCGGTCATCACGACCGTCAACGCCAACGCCAACGCCGTCGCCTGGTTCATCCTCAAACCGCTCGCCCCGACGGTTCGCGAATTGCACGCGTTTGTCGTGCAGAATCCTGAAATGGTCGATGGCGAAGGGAACAAGACAAATTCCGCCAGTGTTGTGAAAACGCTCATTCGCGGCCGCGCCGAACACCAGCAGATCGATCTCACCAAACTCAACAAACTGGCCCAGACGTATCCCGCGTTGAGCACGTTTGTCGTCGGTAAGAACGATCCGGCGAAGATGCGGAAATTCGCCGAAGACATTATCGAGGCTCGTTTTGAACGCGTGCAGGGCATTGCCAACTCCAACGTCTACGGCGGACGCGAGCAGGAATTTCGCATCGTCGTCAATCCCGCCCGGTTGGCTTCCTACCAGCTGACAATTGGCGATCTCCGCACCGCCGTCCGCCAGCGGAACAAGAACACTTCGGGCGGCGACATTCGGGAAGGAAAACTGCGCAACGTCGTGCGAACCATCGGCCAGTACGAGTCGCCTGACGAGGTCAGCGAGACGATTATCGCAATTCGCGACGGCCGGCCGATTCGCGTCGCCGACGTGGCAACCGTGGGGCTGGCCTACAAAAAACCGGACGGAGTCGTACGGCAAAAGGGGTTGAACGGGCTGGCGATCAACGCCCAGCAGGCTCCCAGCTCCAACCTGATTGAAGTGATGGGACCGCCGGCGAAGGATCTCGACCTCAACGGCGATGGAGAATTGACGCAACTCGAATTGTCGGAAGCAAAACTCCGCATGGGCGACAGCATTCGCATTGCCGCAGCGGAAATGAATCTCGGCATCCTGAAGCAGCGCGGATTGATGCTGGAGCAGGTGTACGATCAGACCGAATATCTTAACTCAGCCACCGACCTCGTGCAGCAGAATATTTTTGTGGGAGGTGGTCTGGCGATTCTGGTGTTGCTGCTGTTCCTCCGCAGCCCGCGTTCGGTGTTGATTATTGGGGTGACAATCCCCATCAGTGTCATCGCCACGTTCATCTTCATCCGCGGCTTTGGCCGCAGCATCAACGTCATTAGTTTGGCTGGCATGGCGTTCGCCGTTGGCATGGTGGTCGACAACGCGATTGTCGTGCTGGAGAACATCTACCGGCATTACGAGGCCGGCGACACTCCCGAACAGGCGGCCGCAAAAGGGGCCACCGAAGTGTGGGGAGCCGTCCTCGCTTCAACGCTGACCACGCTCGCCGTGTTCATCCCGGTGATTTTCGTGGAAGGACAGGCGGGGCAACTATTTCGCGACATTGCAATCGCCATCAGTTGTGCGGTGGGCGTGTCGCTCATCGTTTCCATTACCGTCATTCCGACCGCGGCAAAAAGAATACTGCGGCGAAGGGCAGGGCAGGCCGGTCACAGCAAAAAACAAAAGAGGTCGTTCTTAACAGACGGCTTCGCGCGCTTTATCGACAAGTTGCTCGGGATGAGGGGCAGTGTGTTTTTGCGCGTAATGATTGTGGTGACGTTTGTGACCGGATCGATCTTCGGTGCCTTGGTGCTGTTGCCGCAAAGGGAATACTTGCCCGAGGGGAATCGCAATCTGGTCATCGCGATTCTGCTGCCGCCGCCCGGCTACAATGTCAACCAGATGATTGCGCTGGGCGAAAAGATTGAGGCAGAAATTGCTCCGCACTGGGAGGCCGAACCCGGCTCGCCGGAAGAGGCGGCGCTCAACGGCCCGCGAATCGACAACTTCTTCTTTGTCGCCCGTGGTCGCATGCTGTTCATGGGTGCGAGGTCCGTCGATCCGTTGCGATGTGCCGAATTGGTGCCGATTCTGACCCGCGCCTCATCGAATGCGCCGGGGGTCATTCCCATTGTCAGCCAGGCTAGCCTGTTCGACAGTGCGTTGAGCGGCGGACGAAACATCGACATCGAAATCACCGGCCCCGACCTGGAAACACTCGTCGCCCAGGGGCAAAAAGTCTTCGGCATGTGCATGCAGGAGTTTCCCATGTCGGAAGGGAACCAACTGCGGCCCATCCCCAGTCTCGACCTTTCCAGCCCCGAAGTGCACGTGCTGCCGCGCTGGGAAAAAGCGGCCGAGCAGGGCATATCGGCAACGGCGCTCGGTTACTCGGTCGATGCGCTGATCGACGGAGCCTTCTCCGGCGACTACTGGCATAACGGGACCAAGATCGATCTGGTGATTTACGGTGCCGACGAATACGCTCGCCACACGCAGGACTTGGGCTCGCTGCCGATTTCCACACCCGCCGGAAATCTGGTCAACGTCTCAGCGATTGCCGACGTCCGACTTTCCAACGGTCCCGAACAAGTCAACCACATCGAACGGCTGCGGGCAATCACGATTCAGGTCAAGCCGGCTCCGGGTATTCCGCTGGAGCAGGCGATGAACATCATCAACGAAAAGATCCGCCGACCTTTGATGGAAACGCCGGCGTTCGAGGGCGGGCTGTATCAAATTCGGCTAGCCGGAACCGCCGACAAACTCGGACAAACCGGCCGCGAATTGCAGTGGAACCTGATTCTCGCGCTACTGATTACCTACCTGTTAATGGCTGCGTTGTTCGAGTCGTTTTTCTATCCGCTGGTGATTATGACCAGCGTGATACTGGCTCTCGTTGGCGGGTTTGGCGGATTGGCCATCCTCAACATGTTCACATCGCAAACGCTCGACATGCTGACGATGCTGGGGTTCGTCATTCTCATCGGCACGGTGGTCAACAACGCGATTCTGATCGTGCATCAGGCGCTGAATCATATGCGCAACGATGGAATGGACGAACGGCAAGCCGTCGTCGAAAGTGTGAGAACGCGCATCCGGCCCATTTTTATGAGTACGCTGACGACGGTTCTCGGCATGTTGCCGCTGGTGCTGCCGGTGCCAACAATTGCAGACGGGTCGTTGATCTGGGTTTCGGGTGCGGGCAGCGAATTGTATCGCGGACTGGGAAGCGTCGTGCTGGGTGGATTGATTGTCTCAACAGTCTTCACGCTGGTACTGGTACCGGTCGGCTTCAGCCTCGCCCTTGATGTAAAGAAACTGTTCGCAGGTCTGTTTGGGTTCACCAGAAACAAAGAGGCGCTGGCGACCGCGGCAGTCACAGCATCGACTCCCCTCGCGCTATCGCAGCCAACCGTCGAGGGGAACGCCGACATGTATGCCTTCGACGAAGAACCAAGCGGCAACGGAGCCGACCACGAACCGAAAGTACCCGTGGCCGAGCAACCAGAAGAAGGTTCGTAGTAACCGCATTCATGCGGTTCTTTCCCGCGCGAAATACTTAGCCGACGGTGAATACACCGGCGGCCAGTGTGCAATTTGATCAAGGCGTTCAGGTCGCTCGCACGCCGACCCGGCGTGTATTCACGGCGGGCTGAGTAGACGTGTTACTTGCCGTCTTCCAACTCCAGCGTGCACCACAAACTGGGGTCGTGGGCGAAGGGGAACTCCGGCCCCACGCTGAGAAACTGATCGCCCAGTTCCGAATCTCGCACGGCGTAATAAAACCCCAACCGCGAACTGGACGCCGGGTCGTAACCGCTGAGAACTTCCGCCGGCAACCAGACTTCCAGCCGATAACCGTCGGCCAACGTCTCGACTGCGGTCAGAATCTACTTGGGATCGGCCAACGGCGCATCGCCGCGCGCCCGTGCAATCGGCAATTGCACCGCTGTCGGTTGATCGCCGCGCGGGCCGCCGCCGTTTGGAAGAACAGAAAAGTGGTGACAAAACCGGCTCGCGCGGTGAATCGACTGCGTATTCCGCGTATCGATCCAAATCTGCAAACCGTCCGGCTCAGTTGGATCGCTTGGTTTACAAGCCGGCGAATGCTGCTTCCCGCGAACTTCAACGCTCACCCCCACGCCCGCCTCGTTCCACGCCAACCGCAACTCAGCAAACGGCACCGCCCCGTCCAACTCACCCACATCGGGCAGCGCACACGCCTTCGGTAACTTCAAGAGCTTGCCCCGCTTCCCGGGCAATCGTGGCACACGACCAACCGGAAACGAATAGCGAAACAAAAAGCGATGCGGAACGGTCGAAGTCATAATGGAATTCACAGCAGGCGTTCAATTGTCAACTTAACAAAACCAGCCCGCAGCGCAAGCAAGGGTTTTGGGGAAGTGTCTATCGTATTCGTGGACGATGCGATGTCCAGTGAGCAGGCGACACAGACCACCGCAAGAGCGATTCGCCAGTGTTTGCAGCGTGGTCTGGCGCGTTGTGGCTACCGATAGATGCGACAGTTCGGCAAAGACTTCGAGAGCATCTTCACGCCGTCGTCGGTGACTTTCGTACCAGACAAGGACAAGTATTCGAGATTTTTCATCCCGCGGAGATGCACCAGACCATCATCACCGACATTCGTACCGTCGAGTCTTAAGAATTGGAGACTTTTCAGACTTCCGAGCTGTTTTACTCCATTATCACTGATTCGCGTATAGTTCAACGATAGCCACGTAAGATTCGTAAGGCTACTGAGATCGCCCAATCCAGTATCGGTAATCTCCAAAAAATCGAGGTGCAAGTCTCGCACACTTGTCAGACCGCCGAGAGATTTTAGACCGTCGTCGCTGACTTCCGTATTGTTCAAGTTCAATTCTTGAAGGTTCATCAGCCCGCTAAGATGCTTCACCCCATAGTCGTTGGTTGCCGTGTATTCGAGTGACAACCATTCAAGATTCGTCAAGGCTCTGAGATGATCCAATCCCTCTGCAGGTGGATGTCCATTCTGCAAAACAGATGCTGGCGCAGATTCGAGAATTTGGTAAGACTCCGGCATGGACAGGGTGCCGGAGATGGAACTCGATCGGGATCAGTTGATCTCGCTTGTCATGCA
>Ga0114999_10003645_pt1 | contig 19163 bp, 15 predicted proteins | sample ArcticOcean_MG_C_3_FD_89820 | JGI IMG/M metagenome (GOLD analysis project Ga0114999, IMG submission 89820) | Marine microbial communities from western Arctic Ocean - ArcticOcean_MG_CB8_126 | ecosystem: Environmental > Aquatic > Marine > Oceanic | place: Arctic Ocean: Canada Basin | collected...
AAAGCAGAACCTGAATCCTGCCGCCTATTTCAGTTCCAACTTCTTCGAGCCGCTGAATCGATTACTTGAGATCTACGGTGCGACCAAAGTGCTGGTAGAGGGTGAGGCTCTGTCAGCAGGAGTACAGCGCGAGCCCTGGCGAGTGGTATTGCGTTGCACGCGGCTGCGGCCTTGCGCGGGAGATGATCGACATCGGTACAGCCAGAAACGCCGCCTCTCGCAAAATCGGGCTGCCGGCGCTCGAACTCGGTATCGGCATCTCGCACCTGCCGGAACGCCCGCTGTTTCTGGTCGACGAAGAGCGCCCCATCATGATTTCTGCCGCGATTGGGGACGCCGACAGAATCGCCACCAGCAACAAGATGCTGCGCGACAAGGTCAAACCGGCACCGTTTGCCGTGCAGGTGATTGCATCCGAAAGCGTTGCGCGGACGCAACACAACGTCAACGGCGTTCTCCTGTCGAACGACAGCTTTCGCAAATTGGGCTCTGAGATACAACTCCGACTGCGAAAGGTCACGATGCTTGAGAACGAGCACACGTTCTATGTAGGCCGTTACCCGGATCAGAAGGGCAAAGAGCGCGACCTCGTGATTCGCGAAGGGGCCGTCGCGCGCGTCGAGAGCGACAGTCTCGTCACGGGCAAAGCAGGGATTACTTTTATGAGGTTGTCACCAGCACCCGTATTGCAGCCCACGTGCTTGGTCAGTAGTTGCGAGGTTTCCTGCGAGACCCTCAAAGCTGTGGAGGTGGCGGGGTGAGGTGCGTCCGGAGGCTGCACCGATGAACGATCAACGACCCCACAAGCACCTCCCCCCACCCCGACTTGCGGATCTGGGCCTCCAGCCTTTAGTCGCAGAGGGTGAGCGACGCTCCGGCGAGCGATTGCGACGCCCCAAGCGGTTCCGTTTTCAATTGCTTGGCGACTACATCGCAGAAAACTTCGACACGATCTGCCCGGACGGCGGGACGCGGATCGCGGATGTCGGTGGCGGCAAGGGCATGCTCGCCTATCTGCTGGGACAGCATGGCTATGAGTGCACGGTTCTGGACCCGCAGTACCAGCCACTGCCGGACAAATACAGGGATCTAAGGACGGGGAAGCGGGTCCGGATCCCCACTTCCGCGGAGGTACCCCATCGAGCGGTCCCTTTCGAAACCGCGCACGGGCGCAACTATGACTTGCTGGTTGGCTTGCATGCCCACGGCTCGAACCTCGCGATGCTGGAATCGGCAGCGTGCCACCAGACATCCGTCGTGCTGCTCCCGTGCTGCGTCATCGGCGAACCCGAGGCACCTGCGGCCGGGCAAAGCTGGTTTGTCTGGCTCACGGGGCGGGCAACGGCGCTCGGACTCAAGGTCACCTACTTTCACCTTAACTTCAAAGGACAGAATATCGGTTTTATCGCAGCACGCACTTGACTTCTGTAGCTCGCCCATGGCTGTTAACCCGCTCATGGCTGTTAACCATCGGAGGCGCAGCCAACGTCAGTCTATCTATATCTAACGTCAATCTCCGCCATCGCTCTGTCCAGCACCGATCTGTCAATGCCGATAGAGCCGCAATCACTCGACGATCGACCGAGCCCCAGACATCTATCTTGCGTCTTGACACGCCAGTTGCTTAGCCCTTTGCGGTAACGGTGCTAGAATGCCCGGTTTTCCGATGGTGGAGGCGCAAACGTGGGCGAGAGCGGCGGCCGGAGTTTGTATCAAAAAGTGTGGGATGCGCACAAAGTAGGGCAGTTGCCAAACGGACAGCACCAGCTCTTCATCGCGCTGCACCTCATTCACGAGGTGACGAGTCCGCAGGCCTTCGGCATGTTGAAGGACAAAGGCTTGAGCGTCGCCTATCCGGAACGCACATTCGCAACCGTTGACCACATCATTCCGACGGACAATCAGGCGCGGCCGCTCGCCGATGACATGGCCGAGCAGATGATTCAGGTGCTGGTCGATGCGACCGCCACGCATGGCATTGAGTTCTTCGCGCCGGGCTCCGGCGATCAGGGGATCGTCCATGTCGTGGGCCCGGAACTGGGGCTGACCCAGCCGGGTACGACGATCGGTTGCGGCGACTCCCATACGTCGACCCACGGTGCCTTTGGCTGCATTGCGCTGGGCATCGGCACGAGCCAGGTGCGCGACGTTCTTGCGAGTCAAACCCTCGCGATGGACCCGCTCAAGGTTCGCCGAATCAACGTCAACGGCAAGCTCTCGGCGGGCGTTGGCGCCAAAGACGTCACGCTGCACATCATCCGCACACTCGGGGTCAACGGCGGTGTCGGATTCGCCTACGAGTATGGCGGCGATGTGATTGACCGTATGTCGATGGAAGAGCGCATGACCGTGTGCAACATGAGCATCGAGGGCGGCGCGCGTTGCGGCTACGTCAACCCCGATGCAACGACCTTCGATTATCTGCGGGGCAGGCCTCGCAGCCCGGCCAATTTTGAGGCGGCCGTTGAGCGCTGGCGGTCCTTTGTCTCCGATTCGGACGCGCGCTACGACGACGTTGTGGACATTGAAGGCGCTGATATCCCGCCCACCGTGACCTGGGGCGTAACGCCAGGACAGGCAATTTCCGTCAAGGAGCGAACACCTGACCCGGCACTGGTTGAGGGCCTTGCGAGAAACCTCGTAACCGACGCGTTGCGTTACATGCAGCTCGACGGCGACACGCCGATTGAGGGCACGGCAATCAATGTTGCCTTCATTGGCAGTTGCACCAACGGGCGGCTATCGGATTTTGAAGCGGTCGCCAACGTGATCACTGGCCACAAGGTGGCGGACTCGGTCCGTGCGATCGCGGTACCCGGTTCAGAGAAGGTGGACGCAGACGCGAGGGCACGGGGTCTTGACAAAATCTTTACCGAGGCCGGGTTTGAATGGCGACTACCTGGGTGCTCGATGTGTCTTGCCATGAATCCCGACAAACTGGTTGGCGATGAGATTTGCGCCTCCAGTTCAAACCGCAACTTCATGGGCCGTCAGGGCTCCCCCTCGGGGCGGACGATTCTAATGAGCCCGGTCATGGTTGCGGCGGCAGCGGTAACCGGTGCGGTCGCGGACGCCCGCGAAGTATTCGGATTGGAGGATTGATGATGGCTGATCTGACAAGGGTGGCGGGCCGTGGTGTCTACGTGAAAGGCAACGACATCGACACCGACAGAATCATCCCCGCACGTTTTCTCAAGTGCGTCACGTTTGATGAGCTTGGCCCCAACCTCTTCCGGGACGAGCGCTTTGATGAGGAAGACCGGAGCAAGAATCACGTCCTCGACGAACCCCGCTTCAGTGGTGCCGAGGTGCTGATATCGGATGCCAACTTCGGCTGCGGTTCAAGTCGTGAGCACGCGCCCCAGGCGCTGCAGAAGTTCGGCATCAAGGCGGTCATCGCCGAGACTTTTGCCGAGATCTTCCACGGCAACTGCACGACGCTCGGAATCCCCTGCGTACGGATGCAGGCGCAAGAGCGGCAGCGGTTAGCGGCCATCATTGACGCGGACCCGGAAGCAGACCTGGTCGTTGACGTTGAGGGATTGACGGTCACGTGTGCCAACAACCGTTTTTCCATCGAGATGCAGCTGAGCACGCGGGAGGCCTTTCTCGGTGGCTCGTTCGACCCACTTGATGCGCTGCTTGAGAATCAAAGCGCCATTGATGATGTCGCAGCACGACTGCCGGCGCTCGGCACCTAGCAGTCCTTGAGAAAAATGAGCGGCCGGCGGTAACGATTTTCCGGCGCGCCGCCTCCAAAGCGCAGTTTAACGTCTGAGCGGATCGGCTGATGCAAGTTCGCCAGGCCAACATCGCGAAAGGCGGCTCGGGGGAGCAGCATGGCCAAGAAGATAGAGATATATGACACGACCCTGCGTGACGGCAATCAGGGTGAGGGCGTCAACCTAAGCCTCGCTGACAAGCTGGACATTACCCTTGCGCTCGACGACATGGGCATCGACTTTGTTGAAGGTGGCTGGCCCGGGTCCAACCCCAAGGATGACGAGTACTTCGAGCGAGTACGCGCGCTTGCCCTCAGCCATTTGCAGATTACCGCCTTCGGTTCCACGCACCGCAGCGACGTGGAACCCGAAGCCGACGCGTTCCTGTCAAAGCTCGTCGCGGCAAAGGCTGATGTCACGTGTATTTTCGGCAAGAGCTGGGATCTGCACGTTGAGCAAGCGCTTCGCGTGACGCCGGAAAGAAACATCGAAATGATTTCGGGCTCTGTCCGTCACCTGCGCGAAGCCACTGGCAAGCCGGTGTTCTACGACGCAGAACATTTCTTTGACGGTTTCAAGAGCGATCCTGACTACGCGATCGCAACCGTAGTTGCAGCTTCCGAAGCCGGCGCAACACGGGTCATCCTTTGCGACACGAACGGCGGTGTGGTGCCACACGAACTTGCAGCCGCAATGCGTGCGTTGCGCTCCGTACTGCCTGATATTAAACTGGGTATCCACGTCCACAACGATGGCGGTCTCGCCGTTGCCAACACCCTGCGCGCGGTTGAAGAGGGGGCAATGCAGGTACATGGCACGGTCAACGGCGTTGGTGAGCGTTGCGGCAACGTTGACCTCACATCCATCCTCGGCAATCTGCAGCTTAAGCTTGGTTACGACTGCATTCCGCCCCAGAATCTCAGCGGCCTGACCAACCTGTCCCGCAAGGTCTGGGAGTTCTTGGGTATGGACGGACCGCTTGGGCAGCCTTTCGTGGGTCCCTCTGCGTTTGCCCATAAGGGCGGTGTCCACGTGAGCGCCGTGCAGCGCAATCCCGCGACGTACGAGCACGTTGACCCGGCAGCCGTCGGCAACGCCAGAAAAGTCCTGATCAGCGAACTGGCTGGTGGGTCCAACCTGAGGGCGAAGCTCGCCAATCGCTATCCTCAGCTTGAAAGCAAGGCCGCGGTGAAGTCCATCCTGGGCGAGATCCAAGACAAGGAGCACGCCGGTTACTCATTCGAGAGTGCAGACGGATCGTTTGATCTCATCGTCAGGCGTCACATCGACCACTTTGATGCGCTCTTCGAGCCGCTCTACTACCGGGTCTACACTCCCAGCAACGAGGGCGATGCGGATGGCCTCATCGAAGCGTCGGTGAAGGTCGCGCTCGGGGATGACGTGGTCCTGTCGGCCGCCGAGGGCAGCGGGCCGCTGGACGCGCTAAACAAGGCGCTTGCCAGTGCCCTGGTCAAGCCTTTCCCTGCGGTGCTTGATCTGCATCTGATCGATTATTCGGTACGCGCGATCAACACAACGCAAGAGACTGCCGCGAAGGTGCGCGTGCACATCGAGTTCAAATTCGAAGGTGAGATGTTCGGCACCGTCGGCGTCAGTGTCGACAGCATCAAAGCAAATTGGGATGCGCTGCTCGACGCCTATCACTATGCGCTGCTGCAGCATCGAGACCGTGTCGCCGAGTTACCGCGGAGCTAGTTCTTGTACCAGAACGTCGTTCTGGGGCAGGCACCGGCGAGCGGTGCAGGGATGCACCGCCATTTTCCGCAGGCCTCTTTTCTAAAGGAAGTGCGAGGTTTGCTTGCAAACCGACTGCCAAGAATTGTCAGGAGGACCATTTAGGGACAACAACGAGCCAGGGTGTGAGCGGACCCATCGCATGCGCATGCGGCCACTCAAGTCTGGTGTCGTCAGTCACGTACGCGGTTAGGCATTGCTGTTAGAATTCGTCTCTTTTTCAGTCTGGAGACGACATGAAAGTTGATGGCCACCTGACTGCGGACTGGAACCGCATACCGGAACAGATCAAACGGCTTGAGGCTGAGCGTTACGACGGCGTTGGCTCGGCTGAGATGAATCACGATCCGTTCTTCCCGCTGTTACTTGCTGCCGAGCATAGCGAAGAGATCGAACTGGCGACGGGCATTGCCGTCGCGTTCGCACGCTCGCCCATGATCCTTGCGAATCTGGGTCACGACCTCAACGCGTACTCAAAGGGTCGTTTCACCCTCGGACTGGGCTCACAGATCCGCGCGCACATCACCAAGCGTTTCAGCATGCCCTGGGGCAAACCTGCTGCACAGATGCGCGAACTGATCCTGGCGATGCGGGCAATCTGGGCGCACTGGTACGAAGGCGCGCCGCTTCGATTTGAAGGCAAGTACTACAGTCACACACTGATGACCCCCGCCTTCTCACCAAGTGACACCTCCTATGGTGCGCCGAAAGTCACACTTGCGGCCGTTGGCCCAATCATGACGCGCGTCGCCGGCGAAGTGGCCGATGGCCTCATTATCCACCCCTTCAGCAACGAAAAGTACATTCGCGACGTAACGCTGCCAGCCCTGGACGAGGGCCTCGCACGCTCCGGGCGGTCGCGTAGTGACATTGAGATTACCTACTCGCCATTCATTATCTCCGGCAAGGATGAAGAAGCGACGATGGCCGCGAGAACAGCCGCCAAAAATCGAATCTCGTTCTACGCATCGACGCCTGCGTACAAGAATGTCCTGGGTGTCCATGGCTGGGGCGGGCTGCAGCCTGAGCTGAACGCGATGTCCAAACAGGGCAAATGGGCCGAAATGGGCGAACTCATTACCGACGAGATGTTGAATGCCTTTGGCGTGATGAGCGCTCCCGGTGAGGTGGTCGGCGAGATCAAGCGCCGTTATGGCGACTTTACGAGCCGGACGAGCGGCGGCTTCGGCTTCGTTGACAAGGACGAACAAAGTTCGATGATTGCCGCACTTCGCGCCTAGAAACCAAACAGCCAGCACGATGTCATCCCTGCCACCTGCGGTGGCGTGGCGCGACGACCGACTTTGGCTGTTGGACCAGACGCGCCTGCCGCAGGTGGTGGTGGTTGACTGCATGGAGTCAGTTGACGAAGCCATCAGCGCGATTCAAGCCCTTAGGGTGCGGGGGGCTCCTGCGATAGGCATCGCGGCGGCTTACGGTCTGCTCATCAAGCTGGCCGCCGCCCCTGATATTCGCGCCGAGTTCGCGGCGCGGGCGGCGCGTATGCTCACCGCGAGGCCCACAGCAGTTAATCTGTCAGCGGCGGTCCTGCGCATGCGCGCCTGTGCCGACACCACACCCGATGGTGACCTGATACCGCGCTTAACCGCGACGGCCATCGCTATTCACGACGAGGACCGGGAACTCTGCCGGCGCATCGGCGAAGCTGGTGCACCGCTGGTGGCGCGGTATCCGCGCGTCCTGACCCACTGCAATGCGGGCGCACTTGCCGTGTCGGAACTCGGCACCGCACTTGCCCCGATCTACGTCGCGCACCGTCGCGGCGTAGCCGTGCAGGTGATTGCCGATGAGACCAGACCTCTCCTGCAAGGTGCACGGTTGACTACGCTGGAACTGCACCGGGCCGGCGTACCTGTGACGCTGATCACTGACAGTTCGGCCGCCTCGATGATGAGCGCAGGGCGGGTCGACATGGCCATTGTGGGGGCTGACCGGGTCGCCGCGAACGGGGATACAGCCAACGAAATCGGCACGCTTGGTGTCGCGATCCTGTGCAAGCATTTCAATCTCCCGTTCTATGTCGCATGTCCGGGCACCACCATCGATCTTGCAACGCCCGGCGGTTATGCCATCGAGATTGAAGAGCGTGATGCCTCGGAAGTGACGATGATCGGCGACACGGTCATTGCACCACCCGGCATCCACGTCCTCAACTATGCGTTTGACGTGACGCCGTCAGCGCTGATAACAGGATTTATTACAGACGCCGGCATCATTCGACCGCCGTTCGCCGATGGTCTCAGGCAGTTTGGTTGATGGCCGATTCGTCCCTGAATTCGTCCATGAAAAGTGCGCGGAGGGCACGTTTTCAGCCGTCTGTTAGCGGGGAGCTGGTCGAGGTTTCGTTGCGCGAGCCTCTGCAGGTTGTTATGAGGGTCCAAGGCAACGAGAATAGCGCCACAGCGTCGTGCACTCGCAGGAGGCACGCTGCCAGACAGGCAGCGCCATGTGCTCAGGGCTGACATTTTCGGTTGGGGTCATCGCCAGCAGCAAGCGACTGAAACAAAGTGTGGGCCGCATTAAATGGTGCCCGCACTCGAGAAATTAATGCGGAGAGCGTGGTGCAGAAGCGAAATCAAATTCAGGTGAATCAATGAACCAAAATAAGCCGATCATCATTGCACTCGTCGTTGTCGGCGTCGGCATTCTCGGGTTGCTTGCGTACCAGTTCGGGTTCAAATCAACGCCTGCACCGGAACCTGAATTGGTCGCTGTACCCATTCCGCGGCAGGTAACTCCGCCGACCAGGCCTGATCCCGAACCCGAGCCGGTCGAGGTACCTGTTTTCATCCCTGAGCCGGTTGCCGTGGTTCAACCGGAGCCTGCACCGGAGCCCGTCAAACCCGCCTTTGTCCTGCCCGTACTCGAGCGTAGCGATGACCTGACCCGGGATGCTGTGAGTTCGCTGAGTGCGCACCAGGGACTTCGAACCTGGCTGGAATCCAATGAGATCATCCGCAAGTTCGTCGCCTTCGTCGACAACGTTGCCGCTGGCGCGATTCCCCGGGAGCTCGCCGGTGCCCTGGCACCGAAGACGCCATTTCTCGCCAACCAGGTCGCAGAACGGATCTATGTGTTGGATATCGCCTCGTACGGCCGCTACGACGAGGTCGTCGACGTCCTCGAGTCGATCGATGCCGTGCGGGCCGCAGAGCTTTATGTCCTGATGCGGCCTCTGATGCAGGACGCGTACAAGGAACTCGGTTACGGCCAGCGCAACTTTGACAAGGTTTTGTTCCAATCGATCGGCCAGTTGCTCGAGACGCCACTCCTGACGCAACCCATCAAACTGTCACGTCCTGTGGTGATGTACGAATTTGCCGACTCTCGGCTCGAGGCCCTCAGCCCCGCACAGAAGCAGCTGATTCGAATGGGCCCTGACAATACGCAGCGTCTGCAGGTAAAACTCGGCGAGCTTGCCCGGGAACTGCGGGCAATCCTGCCTGAGAACTGAGTTGCCGCCGTGCCAGGTCCAAGCCCTGGCGAACGGCCAACATTTGAACGCATTTGAACGCATCATGACGTCATCGAGGATCCGAGCATGACCACCAACAACCTACCACTGTCTTCGCTCACCGTGCTTGACCTGACCCTTGCCCGCGCTGGCCCGACAGCCGTCAGGCTGTTGGCCGATTGGGGTGCAAACGTCATTCGGATCGAGCCGCCACCGCAGGGCGATGGCGATGTGACGGGCGGACGGCACAATCCAGATTCCCAGAATCTGCACCGGAACAAGCGCAGCATCGCCATCAACCTCAAGACCGAAGCGGGCCATGACCTCTTTATGAGGATGGCAACCAAGGCAGACATCATCGTTGAGAACTTCCGGATGGAAGTTAAATATCGGCTCGGCGTCGACTACGAGTCGGTCAAGAAAATAAACCCTGCCATCATTTACGCGAGTATCTCGGGCTTCGGTCAGACCGGACCGTACAGCAAGCGTCCGGGAGTTGATCAGATTGTGCAGGGCACGAGTGGGCTCATGTCGATCACGGGCGAACCGGGGGGTGGCCCCATGCGCGTGGGCATCGCGATCAGCGATACGTCAGCAGGCATGTTCCTCGGCCAGGGTATCCTGCTCGCACTGATACATCGCCAGCAGACCGGCGAAGGCCAATGGGTGCATACATCGCTCCTGGAAGCGATGCTGTGCAAGATCGATTTCCAGGGTGCCCGGTACACGATGTCAGGTGACATCCCTGACCAACAGGGCAACAATCATCCGACCAATTCGCCAATGGGTGTCTTTGACGCGGAGGACGGACAGATCAATCTGGCGGCGAGCACCAACAAGATGTTCCGCAGTTTCTGCCAGGCGATGCAGGCCGATGATTTGGCGGCGGACGATCGCTTCAAGGGGCCGGGCGGCCGCGTCGAGCATCGTCATGAGTTGTGGCAGGCCATGAATGACATCACCAGCAGCCGCGCCACTGAAGAGTTGGTCGACAAGCTAAACGAAGCAGGATGTCCCTGTGGACCGATTTACAACATCGGTCAGGCTTTCGAAGACCCGCAAGCGAAGCATCTCAAAATGGCGACACCCGTTGAGCACAAAGAACTGGGCGAGTTCGACCTTATTCGCTCGCCGATCAACATGTCCGCATTTTCAGCACGCAAACGCTTTGAACGCGCCGGGCCCGAACTCGGTGAGCATACGGCCGAGATTCTGGACGAGATGGGTTTCACGAGCGCCGAGATCGAGGGTCTGGCTACCGCCGGCGCTATCTAGCGAGCGGGCCGAGGCCCGAGACTCTGAAAAAGAGCAGGAAAGCACCTTTTTGGCACCCTGATAGGAGCCGGCTTAAGTCATCTGCCGGCCCACTGCGGAAACGGGAGAAACATGGAATTGTCCGTAGATGAAATGCAGCCCTACGAGACGCAGCTGGTTGACAGGATGCTGCAGCTCTATCTGCACGACATGGCCGAATGGTTCAAGTTTAATATCATGGACGACGGGCGTTACGGCGATCTGCTATCAACGCATCTTGCGGCGAATCAGCCGGTCTACGTCGCTCGCGTTGACGGCACCCCCGCGGGCTTCGCGCTCGTTTCGACCGATACTGACGAGTTGCGAAACGTGGACGACGACGTCAACGCTATCGAAGTGGGCTCCGTCGAAGTGGACTCTATCGACGTGGACATGGAAGAGTTTTTCCTGATGCGGGCGTTCCGCCACCGGCGGATCGGGGAGGCCTTCGCGTCACAGGTGTGGGCGGATGCGCCGGGGCGGTGGGTGGTCCGGGTTTTCACCGGCAATGAGCCCGCCGTGCCGTTTTGGCGCCGCGCGGTCGCCGAATATGCACATTCCTTCAGTGAGGAGCGCCGAATGGATTTTGCTAACAACGAGAAAGCCGAGTGGATCTGGTTCCGCTTCGACAATCGTCTCGTTTGAACCGCGTGTGAGACCTGGACCAGCGGAAGCTCTGGCAATCCTTCATAGAAACTAAAGCAATATGCTGTGCTAGAGTTCCCTGCGCGACAGCGCGGTAATCCGGTTTCCATGAGATTGCTGCTACAGGTTGAACAGCTTAACAGCGTTGACGCCCATAACAGCCTCGCGCCGCGTGTCACTCAGACCGGCAACGGATTCCCTGATCAGATTCGGGGCCTCGAGCGTTGAATCGATGTGCGGATAATCTGATCCCCACAAGATCTTGTCTTCCCCAACCAGATCCAACATGGCGTCAATGGTGCGTTCTTCCGGCTCCGCCACAAAATAGCAGTTGCGCTTGATGTAGTCGCTCGGCTTCATCTCGAGCGGCGTCGCCGACAGATTACCGAAGAAATTGTGCTTCTCGTCCAGCCGGTCCATCAGGTAAGCCGCATAACCGCAGCCCGCCTCAACACTCGCCACCTTCAGTGACGGGAACCGATCAAACAATCCATCGAGAACAAGCGTCGCGAGCGCCGGCATGAGCTGGCCGGTTGCACCGAGGCCAAACGTAAACGTTGCACCGGGCCCCGTGGCACCCCACGAACTGAAAGCCGCACCCGTGAAGCGCACGATGACATGCAGACACCCAGGCACGCGGGCTTCAGCACACAGCGACCAGATGGGATCGAATGCTGGCTGACCGGGACGCTTGTCACCGACGACCTCGGGTGGTACAAAAACGCCCTTGAATCCAAGCTTGAGGCAATGCGCCAACTCGGTCGCAGCCGCATCGACGTCATGCCAGTTGATAACAGCAATCGGCACCACACGATCCCAGACAGCGCTGAAAACCTCCGCTTGCCAGCGATTGTACGCACGGCAATACGCAGAACTGAGTTCAACGTCCTCGACGGGGAACGGCAGGATGCCAATCGTCGGAAAGAGAACACCTTTGTCGACCTGCCACTCGTCCAAGAGCTGCGCACGCTCGTGCGGCAGATAGCTCGCGGGCGGACAACCGTCGATGTACTTGAGTGGTGAGGCAAAAAGCGCGCGCCGGTCGATATGGGCGCCGCCGAGCGCCGCAAGCCGGCCGCTGAGGACCGGCTTCTCGCCAATGATCAGCGTCTCCACATCGTCTTTAGTCTCAATTCGAATGGCGCGGGGACGGAATTCCGGCTCGAGGTATTTTTCCCAGAGGTCTGCGGGCTCCATGACGTGTGAGTCACAATCAACAACGGGTTGGGTCAATGTCATCGCTCCGAAAGAGCCGCAGCCTGTGCGCGCTTCAGGGGTTTGAGCAGGTAGTCGAGGACGGTCTTGCGACCGGTCATAATGTTGACGGTCGCAATCATACCCGGAATAATCGGAAGAGGATTGTCATCCCGGCCAAGAAAGTTGCGCTCGGTTCGGGCCCGTATACGGAAAAAATGCTCGCCGCGGTCATCCGTTATCGTGTCTGCACTGATCAATTCCAGCACCGCATCGAGTCCGCCATAGATTGAGAAATCGTAGGCTGTGAGCTTGACCGTTGCTTTCTGTCCCGGGTGAATGAAAGCGATATCCGCAGGGCGTATTCTCGCCTCAATCAACAAACTGTCGTTGCTGGGTACGATTTCAATGAGGTCCATTCCCGGCTGAACGACGGCACCGATCGTGTTCACCAAAACCTGCTTGACCGTTCCGTCGACCGGCGAGCGGACCTCTGTGCGAGTCACCCGGTCCTGTAGTGCGACATTCGAAATCGTCAGGCGCGAGAGCTGGTTGCGCGCCTCGTTAAGCTGAGTCTGTGCGTCACTCATGAATTGCTGGCGGCGCTCGCTGATCTTTCGCTCAGCCTCAATGATCACGGTTTCGGCTTTGGGAATTGCGAGCCGGGTCGCGTCCAGTCTGCCATTCGATTCATTAACCGCGACCTCAAGTCGCAATAGCTCAACCCTCGACACCGCACCCGTCGCGACGAGGGGGCGAGTCATCTCCAGTTCCTCCTGGGTCAACGCGGCACCGCGCTTAAGCTTGGCTGCGTCAGAACGCAATTCTTCGAGTCCCTGGCGTTGCTGGGTAAGCTGCTGGGTCAGTATGTAAATTGCCGACGCCAGCTCTCTCTGGCGCGCCTCGTAGAGCTGGCGTTCCTGGTTGATCATATCCATCCGCGCCTCGGGGAAACCCGGCGGGAGCACGAACTCGGTTCCTGAGACCTCGGCCTCGAGTCGAGCAACGAGGGCGGACAGGGCCGCTGACGTGAGCTGGCCTTCATTGAATGAACTCGCAAACTGCGTGTCATCGAGTCGAATCAGATTCTGCCCCTCAGTGACGTGGTCACCGACCTGGGTCAGCACCTCGGCCAGAATGCCACCTTCGAGATTCTGGACGACCTGCACTTGCCCCGAGGGAATAACGCGGCCCTCGGCGCGCGCCACTTCGTCGAGGGTCGCGAACCTCGACCATACGAGGGCGGCGACAAGTACGACGGTCGATGTCCACAGGATGAGGTGCAGCCGCGTTGGCACGGTCTCAACCTCGGCCGCGTAGGTGTCGGGCATGTAGTCAACGTCGTCCAGCGGGTTAGCGGTCAATTTGTGGCTCCGAGGGAGCGCAATACGTCGTCTCTTGGCCCGTCGGCGACCAGTTGTCCGTCATGCAGCACAAGCAGACGATCGACGAGGCTCAGCATGGAGGTCTTGTGCGTCACCAGAATCAGGGTACGGCCGGGAAGCAATGGAGCCAGCGCCTGTTTGAAGTTCAGTTCAGCGGTGTTGTCCATCGCGTTTGTCGGTTCGTCGAACAGCAAAATAGACGGGTCGTTGATCAGGCCGCGCGCGATGATGATTGCCTGGCGCTGACCGCCTGACAAGTACTGGCCACGCTCACCGACAGAGAGGTCGTAGCCGTCCGGGTGGGTCCGCAGAAAGTCGTTGATGCCACCAATGGTCGCCGCGTTGATGATCGCCTCGTCAGTCGCCTGCGGTGCGCCGAGTGCAATGTTCTCACGCACCGTGCCGTCGATCAGCATGACGTCCTGAGGCACGTAACCCGTGCGCCTGCGAAGGTCCGTAGGATCGACCTGGGCGATGTCCGTTCCAGCCACCAAAATGCTGCCTTCGTCCGGTTCATAGAACTTCATCAAGAGCTTCTGGACGGTCGTCTTGCCTGACCCCATGCGTCCGATAATGGCGACACGCTCGCCCGCCGCAATGCTCAAACTGATATCCCGGACGGCAGGCATCTTCTGGCCGGGGTACGTGAAGGTCACGCCTTTCAGTGCAAACTCGCCCGTCACGGTTGGTCTGTGCAGAAAGCGGGTGGATGAAGGACGTTCTGTCGGTAGTCCCATGACGTGGTCGATCGCGCCGTACGCGGCCACCGAGTGATGGTAGCGCGTGAAGATAGTGGCAACCTGCGCCATTGGCGCGAGGCAGCGGCCGGTCAAAATCGTGCAGGCGATGAGTCCGCCGTCGGAAAGGGCGCCATCCATGATCTGATAGACGCCGACGATTACGACGGCGACGGTCGCGAGTTGCTGCACCACCTGGGCGACGTTGACGGCCGTCAGGGACAGAAGTCGGGAGCGTAGGCCGAGACGCGCCAGCCGACCATTGAAAGCCTCCCACTTCTGCTGCATCAGTCCCTCCGCGCGTGCGCCCTTGATGGCATCGAGCGAGCTCAGGGTTTCGATCAGCATCGCATGCTTGCGCGCCGCTTCGCTGAAACTCTGCGTGATCACGTCTTGCAGCGGCCGCTGCAACGCCAGACCAACAAGGACGATCAGGGGGATTGCGGTAGCAGGGACTAGCACGACAGGCCCCCCCAGGCTGTAGATCAAGAGCACAAACAAGAGGACAAACGGCAGGTCGATCAACGCGATGAGTGTCGTGCTGGTAAAGAACTCGCGGAATCCATCGAACTCCTGGAGGTTGTTGGCGAACGACCCGACTCGCGAAGGTCGTGCTGCAAGCTTGATGTCCATAACCCGGGCAAAAGTCGATGACGACAGCAGAATGTCCGAACGTTTGCCGGCGACATCAATAAAGTAGCCGCGCAGCGACTTCATGACGAGATCAAAGCCAAAGACCAGAAACGCGCCGCTTGCCAATACCCACAGGGTTTCTGTCGCATGATTCGGGACGACGCGATCGTAGACGTTCATGACGAACAGCGGCGTGACGAGCGCGAAGAGGTTGATCAGAAACGAAGCAACAAGCACCTCACCGTAAAGGCCGCGTGAGCGTTTCAGGACATGCCAAAACCAATGCCCACCCGGGCTTCCATCTGCCTCGTCGCCGTCGGCAGACGCACCGGTCGAATCGGGCCTCAAAAGCAGGCAGGAACCGAGGTATTGGCCGTCCAGTTCATTGGCGTCAACGCTGACGGTGTCCGTGCCGTCTCCCGGAAAACTGACGTCTGCACGACTCCCGTCAAAACTAGCAAGAACACAGGCATGGCCGTCACGCAGTTGCAGCGCAACGGGTAAGACGAGCGGTGAGATCTCCTGCAGGTCGCGCTGCACGAGTCTCGCCTTGAAGCCTGCTCGTTGCGCCGCGCGGATGAAGAGGTCGGGAGTCATTCGCCCGTCCGCACTCGGCAAACCTGCCATCAACCCCTCGGCCGATTGGGGCCGATGGTGGATCCGGGTCATAGCGACAAGACAGGCGAGCAGTGGGTCCCCGACGGCAACCGCCGGCGGCGCCTTCAGCGGTTCGACCGCGGCGGTGTGTTCATCACCCTCGCCTGCATCATCAGGACTGTCAGGAGAGGCGTTGCTGTCGCTCAAAAGGCATGCCTGTCGGGGCCGGTGGGGACGATTATACACGGCGCTTTGCCAGCCGAGGATGGCCGGACACCGGACTTTCGCGAGTTACAAGTCCTCGCTTGCAACCGCGCTCCTGACCGCGACGCTCGTTGCGCCGCGGACATCGCCATCCGTGTCGAGGAACTCGATGACGAGGCACGATGTCGCGGGTGCAAATGGAATCGAGGCGTCGCTCGCTATGAAAGAAGCGAAGGTTGGCGTGTCGGCCTCGCCAACCACAACAGATACCGGGTCGAACGTGGGCTCGTCGGGGTTGATGTAACAGCGGGTCGCCGGTTCGGTCTGGCAGGCAAGCGTCGTGACGGAAGGATGCGCGATGGTTGAGCGGACCCGGGTGGAGACCGTCCCCGGTGCACCAACATTGGCGGTCGCCACTGAGAATGCGGCATATTCGCCGCTCGGCACGTTGATGATGCCGGGATCGACTGCCGTCGCTACCAGCGCGATCATATCGACGACCGGTTCCGTCGATGCTGAAAAAGCCCGGGTATTGAGACCCGTGATCGTGGGAGCCACCGTGCTGTTAGTGCAGGCGAATTCGAATGCAAGATCAAACGGGTCGAGTGGCACTCGAGGGGTCAGTGTGAGCATGAAACTCTGCGCGCCGCCCGGGTCGACACTCGTCGTTTCATTTACGGCCCCTACCGGTCGATTGGTCATCGTGTCCGTGCGTTGATAGTCGAATCCAATGTCGAGTTCGGTGGCAAGGGCGATGCCGCAGCCGGTGCCTGCATGGTCCCCGGCGTTGATGATGGTGGCAAAGACCGTCGCCGCTGCGCCCGCCTGCACCTTGCACCTTGCGACTTGTCGGCAGAACGGAGGCGACCAGCGCCGTTTTGGGCCCCACTAGCAATGCTGAGACACCGAGTTCGTAGCTACCCGTGTCCGGCTGGGTGGTCGATGCGTTGGCGAGCACGAGATATTCACCCCGGGCAAGCTCGGCCGTTGCGATCGCATTGAGCCCCGCACCGCTGTCGTCGTCCTCGGTGAGGATGTCGAGAAGGGCACCGTCGTAGATACGGATGAAGGCATCGATGTCCCTCGATTGCGTCGAAATCGTGACCCGGCAGGCAAGTCCAGGCCCAGACGGTAGACGTCAACGAGTGAATCGTGGAGCGAACCAAGCAGTCGCCGAATGGTGCAGTCGGCCGCGCTGAGCGTCCCCGCGACCACTTCACCGGCCGTGATCGCCTGAACATCGCACTCGTCAAGCGCTGCCAGCGTTTGCGCCGGGACTGCCAACAGGATGCACGCAGAAAAGCCGGCCGCCGCCAGCATCGGCCATAGCCGGCGCTTCAGTTGCAATGGCGTCTCCACACCGTCCGATCCGGACGCCGATGGCGCAGGGATGTTCGCGCGTTTGGACAACGAGAGTCCTCCTGTCGATAGGACAGGCCGCGTGCCTCGCAAGACGCAGCAGGTGCTGACGTTCCCTCTACACAAAAGACTCAGACCGAAGGCGCAAATAGAATGCTCAGATTAGGTTAGGCCAGGTAGTTCCATGAAATGATCGGGTGCTTCAATGAGTACTGGTTTTCAGTATAGAAGTGCAAATTGATCACGCGAACTCCTATCCTCCAACACGCTGATCCATCGCCCAGAATCGCTTGACTCCCGTTCATCCCGCTCTCGCCAGTTCCACCAAAACGCAGACCATCCGTTGACCAGACGGCAGCGCCTGCGCGTCTCCAGTCCGTTAGCCGCCAATCGTTGCCGGGGGTGGAATCTGGTATTGTCTCGGCCCGCGCCCGATCCTCGGCTGCGAGTCGCTCCTGCCGGGTTCTTGCATGAGATTCAGTCCACACCTTTTGATGCTCTGTGCGCTCCTTGCGTATGCCCCGATGGGCCTTGCAAACAGTTTTGTTGATGCCGAGTACGCAGCCCAGGAGGGGCGATACCGTGACGTGGTCGAAATACTCACGCGGGCACTCAACGCACGCGAGTTGAACGCCCAGGGCGTCGTCGTGGGCCATGCCAATCGCGGCATCGCGTACAGCCTTCTGAACGAGTACGGCCTTGCTGCGGAGGATCTGAAAATCGCCCACGGGCTTGATCCATCGCACGTCCTGACCATGAATCACCGGGGAATCCTCGCCGAACATGTTGACGGCAACCTCACGGCAGCAAAGGCGTGGCACGAAAAAGCGCCCGCCGCCGACTTTCCAGCCGCCCACGTGAATCTCGCGCAGTTACTTCTGGGCGAGCACCCCGGGGTTCCACCCGACGTGCGCAGGGCCCGGGATCTGCTGATGGCCGCCGCTGACGCAGACTACGCGATGGCCTTTGTGCCGCTCGGCAACCTCGCGCGGGACGGACATGCCGGGCTTGCGGGCGCGCTCACCCGGGCATTTGAGTGGTACTCGCGTGGCGCTGCCGCCGGGGTCATCGAAGCCCACTATCCGCTTGGCCAGTGCTACCAGTTTGGCCTCGGCGTCGGACCAGATGCAGCGGCCGCCGCCGAGCAGTACGAACTCGCCGCTATTCAGGGTCATGCCAGCGCGCAAAATGCGTTGGGCTACCTGTATCGCGGCGGGTCCGGCGTGACAGAGGACTTCACGCGCGCGGTCGAATGGTATCGACACGCGGCCGGCCAGGGCCACAACCAGGCCGGAAACCGTCTGGCCTGGCTGCTTGCTACGTGTTCCACATCAACGGTCTGGGACGGTAAGGAAGCCCTGGCGCTTGCCGAGAAGCTAACGGGCGCTCAAACAGCCGCCGGCTACCTCGACACGCTCGCCGCGACGCAGGCCCGGGTCGGTCGATTCGGCGACGCGGTTAGCACGATGAAGCGTGTGATTGCGGGGCTTCCGGCGGGCGCGTCGGGCCGGGCCCGCTTCCAGCAGCGCCTGCGACTCTACGAGAGTGGCAAGCCTTACCAGCTTTAACGGAACGGCCCATTGCTTCTTCGTTTCTTCGAGCACTTGCGCAAGCACCGGGTACCCGTTTCGGTGCGGGAGTTCCTTGACCTGCAGAGTGTCCTGCGCACGCTGACCATCGTCTCAACCGAGGATTTTTATTTCGTGGGCCGGCTGGCGCTGGTCAAGGATGAGAAGTTATTCAACCGTTATGACACGGCGTTCCGGAGCTATCTCGGTGATTTGGCGGACGAGCCAACCAGTATCGCAGCCCTCGACCTCATCGCTGAGGCAATGCGTTCAATGCCTGGACGACTGCGCGATGTGTCGGTCGAGGAAATGAACGAATTGCTTGCAGCCCTCGCGGTCGAACGGATGGCAGTGGACCCGACGACTGCGGTGGGCGACAAGGCGACGGCAACAACCGATGGTGATACAGCGTCGGATGAGCACCACCGCCCGCAGCCGCCAAACACCTCAACCAGGGATGGCGATCCTGTCGACACCGACCGAAAAAAGGGCGAAGCTGAAGGAGACGGTGAAGCTGAAGGAGACGGTGAAGCTGAAGGAGACGGTGAAGTTGAAGGAGACGGTGAAGTTGAAGGAGACGGTGAAGGCGAGGGCGA
>Ga0114999_10003647_pt1 | contig 19158 bp, 18 predicted proteins | sample ArcticOcean_MG_C_3_FD_89820 | JGI IMG/M metagenome (GOLD analysis project Ga0114999, IMG submission 89820) | Marine microbial communities from western Arctic Ocean - ArcticOcean_MG_CB8_126 | ecosystem: Environmental > Aquatic > Marine > Oceanic | place: Arctic Ocean: Canada Basin | collected...
ACAGAGGCCATCACGGCGGCTTCCACAAAATCCGCTCCGGACGCATTTATGGTCTCAGCGATCTTGCATTTCTCGTCAGGTGACGTGGAGTTTAAATCCAAATAACAGTGTGTACTATTAAGGTGAGGAACAACCTCTTGGGCGACATTTAAAGCCTCTGTCGTCACCACGGTCGAGAATATGAATTCGCTATTTTCCGCTAATTCTTTGAGCGATGCATGGGGTTGTATACCGGCCTGCTCTGCCCGCGGGGTAAATGAAGGACTGATGTCATATGCCGAGACATGTTGAACCCCAGCCTTAAGCAATCCTTCTGCCAAAATTGATCCGGCCTCGCCGAAGCCAATGAAGCCAATATTCATAAAATTTCCCTTCATTTCCTCTTTCACCGTCACAGTGACCTAATCACAGAAGTTGCTCCCTTGCCATTAATTAGCGCTTTGGCTTTTATGTCGCTGAGAAACTGTAAGGAAAATAGATGCCTACTAATGATGAGTTTAAAATTGCGGTTTTGCCGGGAGACGGAATTGGTGTCGAAGTTATGGAGGTTTGCCTTGATATTCTGCGGCATGTTCAGGCGAAGGTCGGCGGGTTCTCTTTGGTGACGGAAACGCTGCCGTGTGGGGCTGGGCATTATCTTGAAGCGGGCACGGATTTACCCGACGAGACATTTAGGAAGGCTCAAGACGCGGATGCGGTGTTGTTGGGCGCGATGGGGTTGCCTGACATCCGGCGGGCGGATGGAACCGAAATCAATCCCCAACTGGACTTTAGAATTGAGTTCGAACTGTTCGCCGGTGTGCGGCCGGTCAAGGGGCTGCCGGGCATACCCGCAGCCCTAACCGATCCCCGTGCTGCCGATATTGATATGGTGGTAATTCGCGAACAGACAGAGGGATTGTTTATCGATATCCGCGCCGATAAGGCCCAGAACGATCAGGAGGTTGCGGACCGCTGCCTGATCACCCGGCCTGGGACCGAACGGGTCGTAGATTTCGCCTTTAATCTGGCGCGCCGCAGAAAACAAGAGGGCGGAATGGGCAAGGTGACCTGCGTCGACAAAGCGAACGTTCTGTCATCGATGGCATTCTTCCGAAAGGTTTTTGATGAACGAGCCGCTCAGAATGCCGAAATTGACGCAGATCATTCCTACATTGATATCACTGCGCATAATCTGGTTCGTAGACCATGGGATTATGATGTCATGGTGATGGAAAACCTGTTCGGGGATATTGTTTCTGATTTAACAGCGGCTCTGATTGGCGGCATGGGAGTCGCTCCGTCGGCGGACCTGGGTGCGAAGCATGGCGTGTTTCAACCGTGCCATGGGACGGCACCAGATATTGCCGGGCAGGGAATCGCTAATCCTACAGCCATGCTGCTATCGGCGGCGTTGATGTTAGATTGGCTTGGAGAGACTCATGATCACGCGATGTGCAAGGAGGCCGCGCGGCTTTTGGAGGGGGCCGTTAAGCAAGGGTATGCTTCGGGGCGCATTCACCCGGCTGAATTTGGTGGATCGGGTGGCACCGAATCCATAGCAGCAACAGTTAAGAGTTTGATTTAATTTTTATGAGGGTAGATTGTTGAAAATCAAGGCGTATGCTAATCTCCGATTTAGAGATTGGTAAGCAAACTTAGTGTCGATGATAGTATGACGGACTCACAACAAAGCACATACCGCTGGAAATCCAAGGAAGAGCTTTTGGCTGAAATAGCCTTGCTTGAGCAGCGTCTTGGTGACTCTGAGGAAAGTCTTTACGAATTACGTGCGTCTGCCTCTACCAATAAGATGAAAAACCGGAAAGATGGAAACTTCCCGCTTAAGCGAGCGGAGGACCGATTACGCCAAAATAAGGATCGCCTTTTTGATGCAATCCATCGTCTTCAGGAAGGATTTTCTCTATTCTATTCGGATGACAAGTTGGTCGTATTTAACAATGTTTATAAGCAGTTACAAGCATTTTCGGTTAAATATTTGAAGCCGGGAATTACGTTCGAGCAACTTTTGCGCAAAAACGTGGCGCGAGGAATAATAGCGGAGTCAATTGGTCGAGAAGAAGAATTCATCAAGGAGCGCGTTGCGCAGCATTGTAACCCCAAAGAAAAAATTGTCCAGGAATGGTTAGACGGTTCTTGGTACGTGAGCAGCGAGGTTAAAACGCCTCGTGGCGGTATCATCCAAACGTTCAATGATATTACCCCGTTAAAGGAAGCGGAACTTCTCGAAAAGTCCAATCTGATGGAGTTGCTTCAAAATGTCGCGATAGCTGCGAATAGTGAGCAGACTTTGGACGGCGCTATTCAGAAATGCTTGGATGACATTTGCCATCATATTAGGTGGCCGGTCGGTCACGCCCATGTTTCGACCTCTGCTGCGCCTGGGGTTCTCATCCCGTCCGATATTTGGTGTTTGGAGGACGAGGAAAAATTCAGTAAATTTGTCGAAATTCGCGGAAATTCAGAATTCGTTATGGAAGGTGGGCTTGTCGATCAGGTCGTCCGCAGTCGTGAGCCGTTATGGATTTCAGACCTCACCAAAACATCTGAGGAATTTACCGAACAGATGGCCGATGAATTGCTTATACGGTCTGCATTCGGGCTACCGGTATTCTCAGGTAATGACATTGTAGCAGTGTTGGCATTCTTTACATCGGAGGTTACGGAACCCAAGGAAGGATTATTGGAGACTTTGGCGCAGGTTGGCGGGTTGCTGGGCCGAGTCGTCGAACGTATGGAGGCACAAGAAGAGGTTGATCGTCGGATGAATGATTTGGCTACAGAAGTTCTTGTTCGCAAACGGGCCGCAGAAAAAATTCAGCACCTGGCAAATCACGATGCACTGACAGGTTTACCCAGTTTGCGCTTGGGTAAGGATCGTTTGGCGAGTGCTATCGCCAATGCCAAGCGTCACAAGATAAAAGCCGCGGTTATGTTTGTTGACCTGGGTGGGTTTAAAGCTGTCAACGACACCTTAGGACATGATGCCGGGGATGAGGTCCTCAAGGGGGTTTCTGAACGTCTGCTAAAGTCTGTACGTGTAGTTGATACAGTGGCACTAATTGGTGGCGATGAATTCACGGTGGTTCTGACAGAGGTTAAGATGAGTGATGATGCGGCCGTTGTTGCGAAGAAAATCATCGGTAATGTGTCTGAACCGTTTGTCGTCGGCGGTGGCGGCGCGCAGACGAGCATCGGTGCGAGCATTGGTATCGCTATATTTCCTGATCATGGTTCGAGTGCCGAAGAATTGGTCCACCAGGGAGACCAGGCAATGTACACGGTGAAGTGCCAAGGCAAGAACAACTACGCATTCGCCAGCAAAATAGAGGCGGGAGAGTGAGCCGGTGAGAGAGTTTGTGACGGGGCGGGCTGATTGGATGGGTCCTGAAGCGACAGAGTCTGATGATTGGATTCATACGTTATCCGACTCGGAAATATCTGAAATTGATGAAGTGTTACGTAAGTGTATCGCGGATGATGTGACCATTGACGTCCTGACCAAGGAAATGTTCCCCGTGCCCGGGCTGACAGGCCTATTTGATGAGGTTTGGAGCGGATTGGAAGAGGGGCGGGGGATTTTTCTCATCCGCGGACTTCCAACCGAGACCTATACCAAGGCAGAGCTTCGATTGATCTATTGGGGCTTGGGGTTGCATCTTGGAACAGCGGTTTCTCAAAGCAAAAGAGGTGACTTGTTAGGCGACGTTCGCGATCTCGGAACCCCTTTGGATGGCCCTAAGTTTCGCGGTTATACCAGCCATGGCGAGTTGACCTATCATTCTGATGCGGCTGACGTAACCGGGCTTTTATGTCTGCGGCCCGCGAAGGCGGGAGGGCTGAGCCGGATCGTCAGTGCCCCGGCAGTTCACAATGAAATTTTAAAAACTCGACCTGATCTATTGGAGGTCTTGTACCAGCCGTTCTATTGGAGCTTTCAGGGTAACGAGTTGCCCGGCACCCCGGCGTATTACCAACAACCTGTGTTTACGGTCCATGAAGGGCATTTTGCCTGCCGGTACACGCGCACTCATATGCGGTCGGCCCATTTGATGGACGATGTGCCGAGCTGGACGCCGGAACAAAGCGAAGCGCTTGATTTGATTGATGCAATCTGTGAGCGACCAGAGTTTCAACTGACCATGATGTTTCAGCTGGGTGATATTCAGTTCCTGAACAACCATCTTGCCTATCATATGAGAACAGAATTCGAAGATTATTCTGATCCTGATGAAAAACGACATTTGCTCCGCTTGTGGCTCTCCATGCCGAATTCACGCCCCTTGGCACATGGGTTTAAGGCGTTTTATGGCGATACACGGGCAGGTGCCGTAAGAGGCGGCCACCCCGGCCACGGCGAAACTCCAGCGGTTACAACGATTTAGCTTGAAAGTTCTCTAGTCCTGAGGCGCTTGGGCCCTGTCGGTCTTTGTGTAGTCGCGGGAAACTTCGGCAACACGGAGCCGGTAATCCAGAAAAATTCCGCCGCGTCCCTTTGCTTGTGCCGTTTGGTGTTCCATATGCGTGCGCCACTGGCTGACGGCTTCTTCGTCCCGCCAGAACGATAACGAGAGAATTTTGCCCTCGTTTACTAGGCTGGAGAACCGTTCGATGGAAATGAAGCCGTCGATCTTTTCGAGTTCCGGACGCAACTCACCGGCGATGTCCAAGTATTCCTGAAAACGCTTTTTGTCCGGGGTTACTTCGAAAATGACGGCAATCATTGTACGGCTCCTAGTTCCACCACACTAAGGTTTCAATTTATACCCTGAATCAAACATTCGGTAGCAAACGATTGCCAGCATGATATTGATCCCCAGGATCACGGCAATCCCTGTTTCCAGCGAGCTGTCGGCGCGACCGATAAACCCATAGCGGAAGCCGTCAATTAAATAGAAGAAGGGGTTCAGGTGCGCGAACGTCTGAAACGACTCCGGTAAACGTTCGATGCTGTAAAAACTTCCGGACAAGAACGACAGCGGCATGATGACAAAGTTGGTGACGGCTGAATTGTACTCGTGCTTATCCGCCCAAATGCCGCTGATCATTCCCAGCATGGCCAACATCAGGGCCGCGTTGGCCGCGTGAAATAATATGAACGAAATACTATGGAGCGAAAAATCGACGAACAGCGACATCGCCATTGTGACCATACAGGCAACAAGAATGCCGCGGGTGGCGCCACTGAATGAATACCCGACCGTTAACTGAAGGGGAGTTAAGGGAGGCATTAAGGTATCGACGATGCTACCTTGCATCTTGGCCGTCATGAGCGATGACGAGGTGTTGGCAAACGAGTTCTGTAAGATGGCCATGACGATTAGACCAGGGGCCAAAAATTCAAGGTATGGAACCCCGGCAACAATCCGCTCAGATCGGCCCAAGGCAACGGCAAACACCGTTAGAAATATGAGTGTCGTAATCACCGGGGCTAGAACCGTTTGCATACCCACATTTAGGAAACGTCGTGATTCGCGAACATATAATGTCCAAAGGCCCAGCCAACTGTAAGTCGTAATCTGAATGTTTGCCGATGCCATGGTAGAAAGTTTCCTTATTTATCAGTGACTTAAAATTAACCTATGGAACAACTTTGAATTTGTTCGAATCATCCCAGTGTACATGCAAAGATAGTTCTTCGTATACTGAAGCCAGCCACCGGAAGTCCAAACTTAGATGTTCTCCAAATTTTTGAACAGCCCCCCGAGCACGGCTCGGGGCATGGGCTTCATGTTAGGTGCTGTAATTTCTCTGGTGAGCATGAATGCGTGCGTGCGGATCGTCACCTCAGAAATGGGAATGCATGCCTTTCAGGCCGCGTTTTTTCGGATCAGTATTGGGCTTTTGCTGTTTTTGCCGATTCTCATTTATTATCGATTTGAGCCGCTACGGACGGGGCGCCTGGGGATGCATGCTTGGCGCGGAGGACTGAACGCTTTTTGCATGTTGCTCTATTTCTACGGCCTTTCGGTGGCACCATTGGCGAAGGTTATCGCGATTACCTTCACAGCGCCTTTGTTTGCGACAGTGATGGGGGTCGTTATTCTTCACGAAATTATTCACGCCCGCCGTATTGTCGCCTTAATCATTGGTTTTATCGGCGCCGTTATAATCTTGCAACCGGGTGTTGTGGAGGTAGATATTGGGTCCGTGTCGATAATTGTTTCTGCGGCTCTTTGGGGCACTGCGATGATTATCATTAAGATTCTGGGGCGAACAGAATCCAGCCTTACCACCACCGCCTACGCAACCATTTTCCTGACACCGTTTTGTTTGATCGCGGCAATTCCGTTTTGGGAATGGCCTTCGGCGGAATTTTGGCCGTGGTTGTTCGTCATTGGCCTCTTGGGAACGCTGGGACAAATGAGTCTTGCCCAGGCCTTCAAGGAAGCTGATATAACGGTCGTGCTGCCGCTTGATTTTACCAAACTGATTTGGGCTGCGATCTTAGGCTACCTCGTGTTTGGTGAAGTTCCCGATATATGGGTCTGGATCGGCGGTACGATTATTTTTGCTTCCACGACCTACATCACCTTCCGAGAACGCCGCAAAGATCTAAATTAGGTTTTTCACATGTAACAAAAGCGTGATTGCCTTATTTCGGAGCGGGTTGTTCTGTAACTTGACCCCATTGATGAATTGGTCAATGATTTCTTTAATCGGGAAGGGGGTTTCCCAATTTGACGATTTTTAAACTCTGAATAAGTTCTTAGAATAGAACAAATTAACCAAGGGAGGATTTCAATGAAGAAAGTTTTTGATCGCCGGACCGTTCTGCAAGGAACATCGGCATTAGGTGCAGCGGCACTCGCGTCGTCACCGTTGGACGCGTTTGGTATGGGACACGGCAAATTCCCATCGAAAGATATTAATATTATGGTTGGCACCCGCGAAGGCGGCGGCGCAGACCGTAATCAACGCTTGGTTACCACGGTTTGGAAGAAGTACCTGAAAGTTAATTTCGAAGCTTCGTTCTATCCTGGTGCAGCAGGTCGTGTGGGCTACCAGAAATTCATGGGACTTGCTAAGGATGATGGCCATACGTTGCTGTTTGGTAACATGGGACCTGAAACCCTAAACTGGGTTGTTTCTCCGCCTAAGGGCTTTAGCTTCCCTGGCGACTATGTCTACTTCAACCAAGTTGATCTTGATCCCAGTGTGTTCTTTGTGCACAAGAAACGTACTAAATTTAACACAATTGAAGAGCTGCTTGCCGAAGGCAAAAAGCGTACGTTGAACGTCGGCGTTAGCCGTTTGGCTCACCCGGCATCCTTGGGTGCCTTGGCGCTTGCTAAGCACCTTGGTCTCGACTTCAACCTCATTCCGCTATCAGGTGGCAAGAACACGCGTAAGGGTGTGGCCTCCGGCGAAATGGACTTTGGCGCGCTTCCTTCTGGCGGCATTGCTCGGAAGTATAAGTCTTGGAAAACATTGCTTACTTTTGATCTCAATAAGCCTACGGGTGATTATGCCAAGGCGCTCTATAACGCACCGATGGTGAACCAAAAATACGGCATGCATTTGCCTGCATTGGCTTCGGCCCGCGCGTTTGCGGTGAAGACTTCCTTCACCAAGAAATATCCGGACCGTTATGCCAAGCTGATCGCGACGGGCAAGGCGGTCATTGAGGATCCGGACTTTAAGAAAGCGGTTCTGAAAGCAAAACTTCCGTGGAACCTGATTAAATATGGCACACCGGAAGACTGTGCTGCCTACGCCAAAGACATCATGGCGGTTGGTAGAGACTTTGCTAGTTTGATGAGCAGCAAAAAATAGAAGTAGCCTAGCGCTTCTGAAGTTCCGCATTGAGGTGAGCGGCGTACCCTTGTAAGGGTATGCCGCTCATTTCATGTTTAAAACATTTTAAGGAATATTTGCAGATGGCTGAAAACAACCCATCTGATGAGGCGGGGCCAAAACCTATCGGTGCGGATTTAATCATCCCGGTCGCTGCAATCATCTTCACGATTTATTATATATCGACGATCCTAGATATGAAGTGGGAGGCTCAAGTCAGTGCCTTTTTGGTCGGAGGCATTCTTCTCTTCCTCTGTGCAATTTTCCTGATAAGGACATTTTTAGAGGTCCGTTCCGGCAAGGCGACGATGTCGTTTGAGGCCTTGATAAATCCGATCTCAGCAATTCCCAAGCGTGCCATGCTGTTTGGTTTGACGTTTCTCTATATCGTCCTTGTTCCGTATGGAGGATTTACCATTGTCACGTTCGCGTTTCTTGCCTTAGCAATGTTGGTGCTATCGGATTGGCAAAAAAAACGCTTCATTTTGATGCTATCTGGCCTGTTGGCGATTGGCGGATATATCCTGTTTATCGTCATCTTTAAGCGCCGCTTTCCAGAAGGCCCCTTTGAAACCTTCGTTAATCCCATCGTTAAATCGATGTTAGGAGGTTGATATGGATCTTGATTTAGCCTTCTTCACCGGACTCTTTGTTGACACTTTTTTTAATTACTGGTGGGTGATCCTACCGGCTATCTTCCTAGGTATTGTTGTTGGTGCTATCCCTGGTTTCAGTGCCGCAAATACGATCATCATTCTGTTGCCGTTGACCCTGGCCATGGGCGAGGAAATGGGGCTCATCTTCATGGTGGCGCTCTATTGTTCTTCCAGATTGGGGGCGGGTATTCCGGCGATCTTGGTGAATATTCCGGGGACGGCGGGTGCTGCTGCGACGCCGCTTGACGGTTATCCATTGACCCAAAAAGGCATGGGACCTCAAGCACTTTCGATCTCGTTTGTGTCATCGAACATTGGTGGTTTGCTGACAACGATCGTGGTGTTGTTCACCATGCAGTACATCATTGAATTGGTCTATGTGCTGCATTCGGTCGAAATGATCGTCATCATGCTGTTCGGCATTTCGCTGATCGCCACCATTGCGGCCAAAGATACTTTAAAAGGTCTGATCGCGGGTTTCTTCGGCTTGATGATTGGCTACATCGGTGCTGACGTGATTTACGAAACACCGCGTGGCACCTTCGGGTTCTTGGAGCTTTATGACAAAGTACCTTTGATCCCAGCCCTGGTCGGTCTGTTCGCCATTTCCGAAGCATTCTTGATTATTGAGCGCAAATCGATCTTGTCCGAAGCCGGGCGGGAAAAAATGATGAATTCAACTTGGGCTGATACCTTTGAAGGCGCAAAAATTGCGTTGGATCGGTGGTGGCACATTGTTTGGACGAGCCAGATTGGCTTGGTCATTGGTGTTATTCCAGGTGCTGGTGCGGCCATTGCGTCGTTTGTTGCCTATCAGCAATCCAAGACCTTCTCCAAGACACCGGAATTGTACGGTACCGGCCATTACGAAGGCCTGATTGCCCCTGAATCTGCAAATAACGGGGTGACGTCAGGTACTTTGGTGCCGCTGCTTGTGATTGGCATTCCGGGTGGCGCAACTGCGGCGATTATGTTGGTCGTGTTGCAATATCACGGAACAACGGTTGGTCCGGACTTGTTTGTGGAGAAGCCTGAGCTGGCCTACGGCGTGTTCACAGCGATGTTGCTGACGTATATGATGATGCTCCCAGCAGGCTTCCCGCTGGCGCGATATATGTCGCGGGTCACCATGGTACCGACACGATATGTCACACCGATTATTATCGCGTTTACGTTGGTGGGGTCGTTCGTGCCCCGCGGCTATGTGTTCGATATGAACGTCGCGTTGGTCTTCGGAATTATCGGCTATATCGCCCGAAAGACAGACTATCACGTTGCCGCAATTTTGATCGGCGTGATCTTGGGGCCCATGCTGGAGAACTTCTTCATCATCGCACTCAGGATGTCGAGGGGTGATGTCACGACGCTCTTCTCGTCCAGGACAGGCAATGTACTTTGGGTCTGCTTGATTCTTTCGCTCGTCCTTCCTTATTTAAAAGAATGGCGGAAGACTCGAAAGGCCGCGCGAGAAGCCATCCATAAGGGTGATGAAGCCGAACAAGGCGGAACCACCAAATAATAAAAACTTTGGAGACTTGAATATGCCTTCAGACGGTGAATTCAAACCTATTGCCAAGAACGTAAAGCAGATTGCTCATCTTGACCTGCCCGGCGCAGGTCAGATCGAAGTTCAAGGCGATTATGCCTACGTTGGTCATATGGAACGACCTAATGGAACGTCGATCCTGGATATATCTAATCCGAAAAACCCAAAGGTGGTCTCGACGATCGATCCACCGGATTATTCGCACACACACAAAGTGCGGATCGCCGGGGCTCGTTTGTACACCAACGTGGAGATGGATAAGCGCCATATCCTGCGTTTGGGCGACAAGCTGCCGGACATTCGGTCTGCCTTTGAAAAAGAGCATGGTCGCCCGGCAACGGATGAAGATTGCGCCAAAATCCTCGGTCGTTCGGTCGAGGAAATTCCGAACCTCGATGCAGCCCGCGAGCGGGGCTACGATAGCGGCGGCTGGCGGCTCTGGGATGTTTCGGATAAAGCCAACCCGAAGTTACAAAGCTACACCAAGACCCACGGCTTTGGCACACACCGTTTTGATGCGGACGAACGCTATGCCTATATCTCAACTGAGATGGAAGGCTTCGTTGGCAATATTCTGGTGACCTATGATTGCCAAGACCCAACCAAGCCAGAGGAAGTTTCTCGCTGGTGGCTGCCGGGTCAAAATACCGCCGCTGGTGAAAAGCCGTGGTGGAATGGCTATTCGCACCGTATGCACCATGCCTTGCGGTTTAATGATGAGATGTGGGCCGCTGTTTGGCAGTCTGGATATCGGATTATTGATATCAGCGACATGAGCAATCCCAAGACAGTTGGTGAAATTCCTCACCCACCAGTGGTTGAGCCTTCGCACACTATAATGCCGATTGGCTTGATTGATGGACGGCGGATTGCGGTTGGCGTGGAAGAAGAGCACTCAGGGTTCGTTCAGGGGCAGCCTCATGCTTGTATGTCGGTCTTTGATGTCACCGACCTTGGCAATATCATTCCGCTTTCGTCATATCATGTGCAGGAAATGGACAGCCCTTATTCACGTTATGAAAAACGCTTGCCCGGTGACCGCATTGGCGCGCACCAGTTTCATGAGAAGCCGCACGGCACGTTGATTTTTGCGACGTGGTTTTCAGGCGGCCTTCGAATTGTTGATATCAAAAATCCAAAACTGCCCGAGGAAGTCGGGTATTTTATTCCAGAACCCTGCGGCGGATTTCCGACACCTCAAGCGAACGACGTGTTCGTTGATGACCGGGAACTGATCTACATGGTAGACCGGAACTGCGGGCTAGATATCCTTGAGTATGACGTTTAACGAAATCTAGATTGAGAGAATAAGAATGAAATTTTCCAGCTACGAAGTGAATGGCAAAGCAACCTATGGCTTGGCCGATGGCGAAGGCAAACTGACGACGGTTGGTGATGATCTCGCACACCGCTACCCGACCCTGAAAGATGTTATTGCGGGCGACGCATTGGCGGATGTCGCAAGTCGTTTGGGCGATAAGACACCGGATACGGATGTCGAAAGCGTCAAAATGCTGCCGGTTATTCCAAATCCTGCTAAGATCATTTGTGTGGGTTTGAATTACCGAGCGCACGTTGAAGAGACACAGAATCCAGACACCGAAAAGCCGATGATCTTCTGTCGCTATCCGGACAGCCAAGTGGGTCACTTGCAACCCCTCAAAAAGCCGAGCCAAGGCGAATATTTTGACTACGAAGGCGAAATGGCGGTGATCATCGGCAAGCATGCGCGCTTTGTCGAAAAGGAAGATGCGCTGGATTATATCTGCGGTTATTCCTGCTACAACGAAGGCACCATTCGCGACTGGCAGTACCACACCAAGCAGTTCCTGCCGGGCAAGAGCTTCTTTGAAACCGGCGGCTTCGGTCCGTGGATGGTTTGCACCGACGAAATTTCCGACCCGACTGTGTTGATCCTGGAAACTCGTTTGGACGGCGAAGTCATGCAGCACACGACGACTGACATGATGATTTTTGATATTCCGACGTTGATCAACTACATCACGACCTTCACGCCGCTTAATCCGGGCGACGTTATTGTTTCTGGAACACCAGGTGGCGTTGGCTTTCGACGTGATCCCAAAGTCTTGATGGAACCGGGTAAGACGGCCGAGATCGAAATTTCCAAAATTGGAATTTTAAGGAACCCTGTAGAGGCTGTTTAAGTCATGGCAAAATTGCGGCACATCACACTATCAACCGATGACCTTGAGGGAACGGCGAAGTTCTACGTGGGCTCCTTTGGGATGAAAACCCACGCCCAGCAGGCGCATGCCGTTCGTATGTCTGATGGCGTCGTCAATCTGACGTTGATTAAGTACCGTGACGACGAACATGCGGGGGATGAGCGTGGGACTGAGTTCTATGGCATCCACCATATTGGTTTCGAGGTCGACGATCTGGATGAGGCGGGTGAGAAAATCAAGGCCTCAGGCGGCACGCTGCAAGGCGAGCGCGCTAACGAAATTAATGTTGAGCAAAAATTTAAAGGGCCTAACGGTGTGGTCATAGATATTGCCAGAAAGTGGCAAGGGACGAGTTAGTTCTTGTTCCAAAGCTTATCACAAACCGGTGACGGGACTTGTGATCAACAGAAGTTCTGGTATTTTTCGCGCCAGAAAAGTTTACGCGGGCCCTTTGGGCACGCATCTCATTTAAGAAAAATGGAGACATTATGGGTTTAGTATTTGATATTGAGCAACCGACCATTCCGGTTGATGGCAGCGACGATGCGTATGCTGTTCGGAGAATTTATTGTGTGGGACGAAACTATGCCGCTCACGCGCGTGAAATGGGCCACGACCCAGATCGTGAGCCGCCGTTTTTCTTCATGAAGCCTGCGGATGCGATTGTGCTCAGCGGTGCGACCATTCCGTTCCCGCCAAAAACCGAAGACCTGCATCACGAAATTGAGCTGGTTGTTGCGATTGGTAAAGGTGGCGCGAATATCTCCGAATCTAATTCTCTCGACCATGTGTATGGCTATTGCGTTGGCCTCGACATGACCCGTCGTGACGTGCAGGCACAAGCCAAAGAAATGCGCCGTCCCTGGGATATGGGCAAAGGCTTTGATAACTCTGCCCCGGTTACCGTGATTAAAACAGTTGCAGACATCGGCCACCCTGATCAGGGCGCGATTTGGGTTAAGGTCAACGGTGAGATGAAACAAGAAGGTGATCTGAACCAACACATCTGGGATGTGAAGGAAACAATTTCCTATCTTTCCGGCTTGGTTGAACTCGCCCCTGGCGATCTGATCATGATGGGCACGCCTGCTGGCGTTGGGCCGACCCCTCGCGGCGGTAAGCTTGAAGGTCATGTGGACGGTGTTGGCGACCTGACGGTGACCTACGGGTCTTAAACGACGTCAAATTAGCATTAGAAAACGGCGGTCCGAAAGGGTCGCCGTTTTTTTAATTTTTTTATTAATTTTTCTGGGGAACACTAACAGAATTATCGTGTGTGCTGCCGAGGGTGGGAATGCTGATGATGAGGACGATCGCAGCACCATAGAACACCCAGACAGGCGAGCCGATGTCGATGATCCAACCGAACAGTACCGGTGCCACTGCGTTGCCGATACTGAGCCCTGTAGACAGAAAGCCAAAGACCTTTCCCGTGGAATGGTCAGGTGTCATAGAGCGAGCAATGATGTCTCTCGCGGGGCGCAACAGTCCGTGAACAAGGCCCGCACCGCTTAGTAAGACCAGTATCATCACAGGCGGGATCTCCAAGACGCCGACAAGAAGCAATAAAACAGCGGAACCAGCCAAAACCACGTTTGCCATGGATCTGTGATAGGGCATTTTATCGACCAAATACCCCCCCAACAGAATTCCGGCACCGCTGGCGATTAAATAAGTCGTCACGGCTTTGGTGCCAAATGCAGCACTGACCCCATGTATTTCGACCAGCGCCACCGGCATGAAAGTCTGCATGGCCGTAATAACCAATGTTGAAAGTGCATAAAATACCGACATCAGGAGAATCGGTCGCGACAACATGACACGCGTGCCGTCTTGGACCGAGGCTGCTTTGTTCTCTTCCACCTTTACGGCATCAATTCTGACGGCCTGGAAGATATGCCCGAAGGCCATGACAATTACGGCAAGAACCAAGCCGATTGCCCCCACCGACATCAGCGCCGTCTGCCATCCCCACCACTCGGTTAAAATGAACATGGTTCCCGGTACCAGCCACATTCCAACATTTCCGGTAAAAGTATGCAGGCTGAAGGCGCGTCCCATGAATGCTTCATCCATGGTTTGGGTCAAGATGGTAAAATTAACAGGGTGGAACATGGCGTTGCCTGTACCTACCACAACCATGAGAGCGACGATCATCCAGTAATCTGTCGCAAATGCGACACCACCGATACCGGACGCCATCAGCAGTAGACCCGTCGGTAAAAATATCCGAGGCCCAATTCTATCCACCGCATAGCCGACAGGAATTTGAACGACAGCAGTCACAATATTTAGAATGGCCAGTAGAAATCCGAGCGCTGCGTAGCTAACGTCAAATTCGACCTTAAGAGAATTGACCATGGGGTAGGCCAGAGCGAACCCATAAAAGTGGCTCATGCCATGGCTGGAACCAATAAGCGCCAGTATTTGGGCCCTGCGTGCAAGTGTGGTGGTACTAAATTTCATGGCATATGAGATCTCTTTTCCCGGTTCCTGGGTAGGAAACACTGTGCAGACGATGCTCGTGCATCGGCAAACGGTGTTGACGCCCTCCAGGAGCAGGGAAAAGCGACCTTCGGCGGCCCTCCAGGCTCCACGGACTTCGTTGCCCCCGCCTTGCGATGCGCGAGCATCGCTGCGACGCGCGCTCCTTGCCGTGAAACCTGGAGGGCCGTCTCATATACCATGAAATTTAGTTCCACTACACTAGGGTCAGGGGAGTCGATACGGTCATGGGGGAAAGGGCACCAATTGATGGGATAATCAGTAAACGAATTGTGTCTTTCGTTTAAACGAACGGTCAAATACTATTCCGTGCCTTCAACCTTAGCAAGGTGCCGGCGTGAAGGTAAATTTTTTTGGGCGGGAGCAAATTACTTGAACAATATTAATGCGGACGACAAAGACTATTTGAAACCAGACGTTGACCCCAACAAGGCTATGTTGGGGGTTCGCGCCGTGAAGTCGACGAACGATGCGACTTGTCGAACGGTAGCCACAGTTCGAGGACACGTTGTGATCAATGATGAGGCCAATGGCACCGATACGGGCCCGTCGCCGATGGAGAATGTCCTGGTGTCCTTGCTCGGCTGTGATTCTGTTATCATTAATCGGGTCGCTGAAGTGATGGATTTCAAATACAGTGGCGTTGATATGGAAGCGGACGGTGAAGTTGATCGCCGGGGCTCACGCGGTGTTGTCGGCATTAGGCCACATTTTAACTGGGTTAAGTTGAAAATCACACTGAAGACCAACGAGTCTGCGGCGCGCATTGAGAAACTAAGGAAAAACGTTAAGCTGCGGTGCCCGGTAATGAATTTGCTTAAAGACGCGAACGTGAAAGTCGAAGACGAATGGATTATTGTTCCTGAGTAGGGATGATGATTTTGGGGGGTATTCTTGAAATATCGTAAGTTAGGGCGCAACGGGCTGAAGCAGTCTGCAATCGGCTTGGGCTGTATGTCCATGACCGGTCTCTATGGCGGGGCCGATGAGGCCGAATGCCGCGCGACCATCGCGGCTGCCGTAGACCTAGGTATTAATCACATCGATACCGCCAACGCTTACGGCAATGGCAAAAATGAAGAATTCTTGGGCCAAGCTCTTAATGGCCTTCGCGAAAAATTCATCCTTTCAACCAAGTTCGGCAATCGCCGCAAACCTGAAGGCGGGTTTGAAATCAACAGCCGCCCTGAATCCGTGATGGCTTCGTGCGAAGAAAGTCTGGCGCGGCTCAACGTAGATGTCATCGATGTTTTTTATCAGCACCGGGTCGATCCTGATACCCCGATTGAAGATACGGTCGGGGCTATGGCGAGGTTGGTGGAGCAGGGGAAGGTCCGTTACTTAGGGCTCTCCGAAGCCGGGCCTGAGACAATTCGTCGTGCCCACAAAGTGCATCCCATCTCAGCACTGCAAACCGAATATTCCCTCTGTTCACGGGAGGTGGAAGCCGATGTGCTGCCTGTCTGTCGTGAATTGGGAATTGCCTTCATCGCATACTGCCCGCTGGGTCGAGGCTTCCTAAGCGGTACGGTTCGCGGCTTTGATGGTATGAAAGAGACAGATCGACGCCGGCAAGAGCATCCACGCTTTCAGCAGAAAAATCTTGAAAAAAATCAAAACCTTCTCAAGCCCTTGGATGATATTGCAGCTAGCAAAGACGTTTCCCTCGCGCAAATCGCGATTGCCTGGTTGCTGCAACAGGGCGACGAAGTCATTCCCATCCCCGGCATGGCCCGGCGGACGCATCTGTCGGAAAACGTCGCAGCGGTGGATATTGACCTCAGCGACGAGGACTTATCGTTGTTGAACAAAATCTTCGCGTTAGATGCAGTTGCTGGTACCCGCTACCCAGAAGTCCAACTGCCGTCGTTGGGGCTTTAACCCCCCGTAACACTCATATGCCGTGCGACAGCCGGGCGGCTGTTTCTATCTATGACAAAGTCGTGGCCTTTGGGTTTGCGGGAGATAGCTTCTTCTATGGCTTGGGTAAGCAGCTCATCGCCCTCACTTTGACGTAGCGGGGTGATCAGGTCTGCTTGGTCGTTTTGTCCGAGGCACATGTAGAGCGTGCCGGTGCAGGTGACGCGAACCCGGTTGCAGCCTTCGCAAAAATTATGGCTCATGGGAGTGATGAAGCCGACCCGTCCGCCCGTTTCACCAACCGAGACATAGGTTGCCGGGCCGCCTGTTTTGAGGGGGATGTCTTCCAGGGTCCAAGTCTTTTCAAGGTCTTTGCGGATTTGCGTCAGTGATAAGTAGTGATCTGCCCGGTCATCGTCGATTTCGCCCATGGGCATGGTTTCGATGAAGGTGAGATCAAAGCCTTCGTCGCCACACCATTTAATGAGATCATTGAATTCGCCGTCGTTAACGTCCTTCAACGCGACTGTATTAATTTTGATTTTAAGTCCGGCATCTTTGGCCGCCTGAAGGCCCTTAAAGACTTGGTCCAAGTCGCCACGCCGGGTGATGTCCTTAAACTTATCTCGATTAAGCGAGTCGACTGAGACATTGAGCCGCCTGACGCCGCAGTCGGCCAGCTCTTGCGCAAATTTTTCCAGTTGGCTAGCATTGGTCGTCAGGGTGAGTTCTTCCAAGTCACCGGACTCTAAATGTCGGCTCAGGTTACGGATGAGGCCCATGATGTTACGACGGACCAGGGGCTCGCCACCGGTGAGGCGAAGTTTTTTCACCCCTAAGCGAACAAAAGCGCTGCATAGGCGGTCGAGTTCCTCAAGCGACAATAAATCGCGCCTGGGCAGGAATGTCATGTCCTCAGACATGCAGTACCGGCAGCGAAAATCACAACGGTCGGTAACCGAAACGCGAAGGTATGAGACCTCTCGGCCAAACGGATCAATCATCGGGCGAACGTATCCTCAGTCACTATTTTGATAGTTATTCATCTTCCCAAAGAAATTTAAGGTTTTTTCTCAGGGTTATCACGCTATTTTATCTATGTAGTAACTGTCGTTCCAATTGAAAAGAGGTTACCCCTTGTCTAACGCAAAAGACTTTATCGTCCAGCCTGATCCCGCCAATCCAAAGTTGACCGAAAGGGTTCAAGGCGTGGATCAAGACGGCAAGGCGCTAACCACGTCGGTCACGGTCGAAAGACCACTGACGCTATATTTAAATGGTCAGGAAATCGTCACCATGATGACGATCAATGATTATCCAGAATATTTGGCTGTGGGGTACCTTCTAAACCAAAATATGCTTTTGGCGGACGACGAGATTGCCGGGGTGGATTATGACGAGGAAGTCGAGACCGTCGTTGTTCGCACAGCGCGAAAAACCGATTACGAGGAAAAACTTAAAAAGAAGACTCAAACGTCCGGTTGCGCCATGGGGACGGTGTTTGGCGATATGATGGAAAGTTTTGAAGACGCCAAGCTATCCAACGACGCCGTTCTGAAGACATCCTGGCTTTATGACTTGGTGAAGACAATTAACACCGTTCCCAGTCTGTATCTGGAAGCCGGGGCTATTCATGGCTGCGTGCTATGCCACGACGACCGTCCGTTGATTTATATGGAAGATGTGGGCCGCCATAACGCCGTCGATAAAATTGCGGGCTACATGTTCATGAAAGGGATCAGTGGCGAAGACAAGATGTTCTATACGACGGGACGGTTGACCAGTGAGATGGTGATCAAGTGCGTGCATATGAAAATCCCAATTCTTATTTCAAGGTCCGGCTTTACCGCCTGGGGCGTAGACTTGGCCAAACAGGTCGGATTGACCTTGATTGGTCGTGCGCGGGGGAAACGATTCGTTGCGCTGTCGGGTGAAGAACGGATTGTCTATGACGTCGACACCGCCTCGATCCTGGATGAACCCAAAAAATCGCGGCGGAAGGGAGCTGCAGAATGATGGCTGCTCGTGGTCCTGTCGTCGGCGTTTTGTTGGCCGGTGGCTTAGCCCGGCGCATGGGCGGCGGCGACAAGTGCCTTCGGCAACTGGGCGGACATAGCCTGTTAGACATTTTGATTGAACGTACCCAGGATCAAGTTTCCCAGCTTATCATTAACGCCAACGGCGATCCCAAGCGATTTGAATCACAAGGGTTGCAAATCGCACCTGACGTCATAGACGGGTTCCAAGGACCTCTTGCAGGCGTTTTGACGGGGCTTGAGTGGGCGGTGAGCCATGTTCCAGAGGCTCAATGGGTCGTGTCGTTTGCAACGGATGCACCGTTTATTCCATTGGATATGGTTGAACGTTTGTTTCAGTCGGTTGAAGACGATGGTGCTGATATGGCCTGTGCGATGACCAACGGCAGAACGCACCCTGTCTTTGCGCTTTGGCCAGTCCGGCTAAAAGAAGACCTGCGCTGCGCCATGGTGGATGAGGAAATTCGTAAGATCGACATATGGACCGGGCGCTATAACATCGCCCATGTAGAGTTTTCGATAGAACCGCTTGATCCGTTCTTTAACGTTAATCGTCCCGACGATTTGGCTCA
>Ga0114999_10003648_pt1 | contig 19156 bp, 36 predicted proteins | sample ArcticOcean_MG_C_3_FD_89820 | JGI IMG/M metagenome (GOLD analysis project Ga0114999, IMG submission 89820) | Marine microbial communities from western Arctic Ocean - ArcticOcean_MG_CB8_126 | ecosystem: Environmental > Aquatic > Marine > Oceanic | place: Arctic Ocean: Canada Basin | collected...
ATCTAAGGGTAAAGACGTAGGTGGGGAGAAAGGTGAGCAAATAGTATATTCTGCTCAAAATATTAATAAAAAAATTGCTTTCATTGGTAATCTTAAAAGAAAGATTATGCAAATAGGCAATAATGATAGGATGAATTATAAATCTAAGCAGAAATCAATAGATAAACTAAATGATATTGTATATGAATTGGAAGGTGAGATACAAAAACATATTGAAAATAATCCTAAGTATGTTAAGTCAAGAAAACTTAAAGATTTAAAAAGGATTGAATATGTATCTGTTAATGAAGCTGATGTAAAAGAAGGAGCTATACAATATGCTACAATGACACAAATACAAAGAAGTATGCCATTCTTACAAGGTAAAAACTTTGGATTAAGTGGCAAAGGTATATCAGAAATATCAGAAATTAAAAAATTAAGACAATTGTTTTATGGAAACAGAACAAATCTATCTGATGTAATGCAGTTTGGCCCTGAAAAAACAGCTCTTAATCAGGACACAAGAGAGTTTCTTAGAAATATGCCTACTGTATCTCAATTCCATCAAGTGGAAACTGCTTTATTACAAAAAGGAGTAAATGACCATGGTTTAAAATTCCTGTATGCATTTATGAATCCTGCCCCTAACCCAAATGCTATTGGTATATTTAATAATCAACCTGTACCAATTCCTTATGGTGCTACTGGTAGGTATAGAAGAGGTCTTGCCTTATTAACAAAATTAGCAAAAGAAGGTGAGTTTAAAAGAACGGAAGAATTTAACCCAATAGAAGGTGAAGCAATAAAGGGTCATGCAGAAGAAGTTTTGAAAATAAATCAAATGGTAGAAGCACATTTTCACAGATATTTTAATAAGAAATTTGATATGAGAGAATTTGTAGGAGATGTGGAAAGCGTTGGATTACAAGGTGGTATTAAATTTAAAATTGACCAATTTAGGTTACCAGATTTTAACGAAAGTCTTACAGGACTTAGGGGAATACAGTGGTCAAGGGGTAAAAAACGTATTGCCAATGGTATGAATTTAATGAATGATAATTTGTTGGCATTTTATAGAGATATAATGCAAGTGGCAGGCAAAGAAAAAGATTTTGATTCTTACTTAAATAAAATGAGTGATATACAAAATAATATGTTACAGATGAATATTATGCCTCCTATGGAATATCTTGCTATGAGAAGTCAAATAGAAGCAGAAGTAAAAAATATAGCAAAAGAAACAATTACAGGGGATGTGATGCAAGACAAAAGCAATCCAACTGTAAAAAAGATATTGGCGAATCCAGTATATGCTCTCATGGGGGGAGCGTCACACTTTAAAGGGCTGAACCTTGAGGCGCCGCAAATGTCTAGTATAAAAAGATTAACTGAAATGACAAAGGTATATAAAGATTTAGAATCTAATGCAAAAGATTTAAATTTTGAATCAACCAATAGTAAAGATATGATTGAAAAAGAAAAAACGAGGTGTTTTTAATGGCTATTAATTGTTCATTAACTTCTGGTAAATATAAAGAATTACTTGATGAAATAACTAATTGGTCAGAAAAGGCAAGTAGTAAGTCTTATTTTAAAGACCCGTATGCAGCTGCTATAAAACTAGCAGAGAGTGAAACAATGGCTAAGTTTAGAGAAATAAAACATATGCCATTGACAGCTGGCCAAGTAGGTTCGTTTAAAGCCAGATTAAAAGAATTATCAACAAATGTTGCGAATGGTAGTTTAGATAGTAAGTTTGCACAATTCTTTTGGCAGTCTTCTCATTTGGGAAAGAAAGACCCTATCATTGGTAGTATATTAAAGAATATGCAGTATTCATCGTTTGTATTTAGAAACAATGAGTTAAACGATAGAAACCTCGCTAAAGATATATTAACAAATATTAAAGACGAAGCAGGGATAGAAAGCCTAGGTAGTAAGTTGGGAGTTGTAAGGGCAAACAGGGAATATGCTCGACTAGATGAAATCCATAAAGATGCTTTGGCTGCTTGGAATAATGGTGAAAAGGGAGCTCATGATAAATTATTAAAAGTTCAAAAAGAAAAAGACTCTTTGGTTTCAAACAGTTATTTAAAAGTAGCAGATAAGATGGTGACTGTTATTGAAAATGATTTTCCAAGATTAGCTACTGAAAAATATAATAAATTAAATAGTAAAGACAAAGCTAAGGTAGACAATGGTGAGCGTAGAATCATATTAACAGAGTCAGATATTAAAAATGCTATAGTAAAAAAGGGGGAGCCATTATCTCCACAAATGTATAAAGCATTGACATCCTATCATGAATTAACTGAAAATTTGTATAGTACATTAAGAAATGCAGTAAACAAACGCTCTGATGCTATTGTAATGAGATTGCAACTAAATGGTAGAAAAATAGAAGCTTCTGAAATAGCAAAAATTAAAGATAAGATTAATGCAAAATTAATGCCTAATTATGAGCAAGGATATTTTCCTCATTTCACTAGAGATTTAAATGTTAATTTTATGGATGGGGCGATGGGCCACTTGGAAGATATGCATTCATCAGCTGATTCGTATAGTAAAAAGAATAAAAAACCTATGAAGCAAGTTATTAATGAAATGAATAGCTACATAGATGGTCATACTAAAAGTAGGGCAAAAGACTTGGAAAGTGGAGAGTTTGATTATCAATATAGCAGAAACCTAATGAGTTCTCTTAATAATTATATATTTGATGTCAATAGATTTAACTATACTTCTTTTATGGATGCTCATTATATGGATGCTTTATCAGCTGTAGAAAAAATCTATAAGACTGATGGTAATGCTAAGGGATATGCTGAAAATATTACTGATTATATTACGGATTTACATCAAGCTGCTAATGGGAATACTGATATAAGTGAAGGGACAAGAAATGTAGTCAGGACTATGCTTGGTTTTGAGTTCATATCTAAACTTGGTGTTAACCCTAGAGGTGCTGTAAGGAACTTTACACAAAGACTTTTAGATTATGTTACTTGGGGGCCAGTGCAAATTAAAAAGATGAAAGAGAGAATGGCCTCTCTTGGTATTGGAGAAAATTCAATAGAACAAGTATTAAAAGATTCTGGATTGTTATTTGAAGAATCATCCCCACAGTTATTAGAGAGTACTTTGCAATCTTCTGCTTCTGTTTTTAAATCTGTATCTTGGAATGAACAGACTGGTAAATTTGAATCACATAAAAAATCAAGATTAGAAAAGATAGCAGATGGTATGTCTGCAATAGCTGGTAAGTCCAGTTTTTTACATAGAAAAGCAGAAAATTCCAATAGAAAAAATACCTTCAAATTAGCATATACTCAAATGTATAGATGGCTTGATACTCCAGACTATAGAACATTTAGAGAAGAAAAAGGTAGAAAAGGTAAGCAAGTTACTCAAGATATTGAAAATGCATCTAGAAGATATGCTATAAATATGGTAGTAATGAATCATTTTGATTATGCTGATTATGCAAAGTCTAAAGCACTTAGGACTACAGCTGGTAGATTTCTAGGACAGTTTCAACATTATAGTTTTGAGTTTTTTGAAAGAAATTTAAAGATTATGAGAGAGGCTAAGCATGATGTATTAGCTGGTAAATTACTTCCTAGTGGTGATGCTAGAGGGCTTCAGCAAGCATATAGGATGGGATTGTTATATTTCATGGCTCCTGTAGTAGCCTCAGCTGTAACTGGTGTAAACTTTGACAACCTTATAGAGCATGATACTGGCACTAGACTTAAACAGTTAGCCGTTGCATTGACTGGCGATGATGAAGAAATAAAAGATGCATTTTATGGGAAAGGGCCACTGCTTGCTACTTTTGGAGGGCCTTTGGTATCAGATGTTATAGATGTTGGTGTAATGATGGATTTAATTGATTTGGATGATGATTCAATATTATCTCTATTCACAGGAATGGAAAAATATGACTCTTCAACACAATCAACAGATATAACTAAAAAATTAAGATTATTAAATGGGTTTCTTGGTAGAGCTACTGAAAGACATATCCCTCAATTAATGAAGGGTAGAATTGGATGGGCTGTTCAACAAGAGCTTGGATTATATCCAACAAAAGAAGCAAGGAAAGTACAAAAAGAAGCCCAAAAACTTAGAAAACAATTATTACCCGCTGATATAGAAAAAGCATTATTAGCATTAGAGAAGAGACAGTAGGAGCCTGGAGGGAAGAAAGGTAGACCCCCCAAGCACCTATAAAACCTACTGCCTATTTATGATTCTGCTACAATATAAGATTTCTCCATAACTCCACCAAATTGTATTATACCTTTTAATACAGAATAAGTTATTAATTCTTGTTCTTCTGTTAGGGATTTTTCAGCTAATTCCATTAGTTCTAAATTTGCTTTTAATATCATTTTTAACATTTCATAGTTAGTTGAATCTGGGGTCGCCTTTTTAATGGTCAATTGCTCTTCTCCAAACCGCCATACATATTGCATCTGCTGTGTATAAAGTTGTTTTCTCGTAAAAACATTTTGCTATTCTTTTCAACTCTTGTTTCCTCTCTTTTTTTACTTTGGATAAATGGAAATCATGTTGCCATTTTTTAGGCATTACTAATTCATATTCTATATTATTGGATTCTAATATTCCCATCCAAGCTCCGTAATTTGTTCCAAACTTAAAAGCAGAACTTCTTCCATCAGTTGGAAAAGCATGGACTCTCTCTAGTATGCATACATAGGTTGGCATAATCTCACCAAAAACATTGAATTGATTAATATTTATTTTTTTTATTAACTCAGCCATTTCTTTAAATGTTGGCGGACATTTATATGCTTCAACTTTATCTTCACTAAGTATAGCTATCCCCCCAGACTTGCCAGGGTCAATTGCTAGATATTGTTTCTCTGAAGAGGCTGTCGTTGCTTTTATCTTTTTTATATCGCTTGGATTGTGTTGCTTTTGTACCATAATATTCCCTAATTGCACATTTCTTACATATAATAAGTTTATCATTCCCTAGTGGGGAAACATAGTTATACATATCAGTATAGCCAAATTTCCCACACATTCTACATTCTCTATACTCAGGTTTTATTATTTGATTTATTTTCGGTATCATCAAATGCAAGTTCTCTAGTTCCGTAGAATTTACACTTATTCCCATTAAATCCTACTATGTAACTTCCGACATTACCATACCTAGCTTTTGCTGATATAATCTTACTTTCATATTTATCATATGATGCACTATCAAAATTATATCCATAGAATACAAACATAGCAGTTTCAGCTGTTTGCTCTATAACACCACTCTCAGAATAGTCACTCATCTTTGGTTCTGGATTGATACGTCTATCCATTTCTCTGTTCAATTGACTAAGTAAGAATGCGCTAGAATTTTCACTTTTACATATCCATTTATATTCTTGCATAATTTTCTCAATTTCAAACCTTCTACCTTCACTTACTCCATCTGCTTGAATTAATTGAATATAATCATCAATAATAACATCAGGTTTATGCTTTGCTATTTCAGACATAGTATCACTTAGGCAACGTATATGGTCATACATCTTTAGTTTTGCATATTTAGTTTTTATCTTTTCCATCTGCATCTCCATAATAACTTTAGTATTATCATTAAACTGATTCTTACGAACATCAGCATATAATAATTCTTTATTCTCTAGGACACACATCTTTTTAATCATTTCTGTATTACTCATTTCACGATTAAATAACATTACTTTAAGACCCTGTTCTATAAGACTCTTTAATATATTAATCATAAGAGTGGTTTTGCCATGACCTGGTCTTCCTCCTAATACAGTTATTTCTTTTCTTGTCATTCCCCCTGCGGGGTAATCTAAGACATCCATACCGAAAGGGATAAGATTTCCACCTTCTTTAATATTAATCTTTGCTTCATCTACAATGTCTTCAATTGTCTTTACTCTTGAAGGTTGTATTTCTTTAAGCTCTTCTATTAGTCTAGTATGCTCATCTAATATTGTTTGTACATTATCTGTTTCATCAAAACTAACATTATACAATTTATGAGCGCTCTTAGCTGTTTCTCTTTGTATATATTTTTCCCAGATAATCCTAGCGTATTCTTCTACATTGGATGTTGTTGGAACTCTTTCAGGCAACCCCGTCAGATAATACCCTGTTAATGCACTTTCACCATTATACATACTTTTACTTTTTTCCATAACAGTTACTACATCAATAGGAGTATTCTCTTTATAAAGAGTTTTTATTATATTCCATATCATTTTATTATCATCGCTATAAAAAGCTTCATCAACTCTAATCCAAGGTGACACTTTTTCGTATATTGTTTTACCTTCTAACAATATTGCACCAAGTAAAGATTCTTCTGCATCATAGCTTTTTGGAAAAGGTTTATTTACCATTTTTATTCTCCTCTAGAACATCTCTATTTGTGGAGGTTCTGTATCATAATTTGTTATTACCAGTTCAATAAAGTATTTTACATCATCTTCATTTCTACCAGCATATTGAGTTTCTATTTCATAAATGTTGTAATCAGAATATATATCTCTAATTACTTCTCTATCATCATAGCTAATCATAAAGTTAGCTCCAGACCTATCTATGTAATCAACACACTCTATCATGTCTTCATGTTCTTCAATACCAAAATCTGCCATATAATAATCACCTCTTTCTGTTGCAATTATATACGGAGGGTCTAAGTACCACATATCACCTTTTTTTGGTTTATAATCTACGACTAGCTTTCTGAAGTCTAAATTTTCAATTGTAGTATCATCAAAAAAAGTTCTAGAGTACTTTAAGTTTTCTATTATCTCAGATGTATTCCAAGTAGAAATTTTAGAAAAGCTTCCATAAGGTATTTTATTAAATGCGTTCCTAATACAATAGAAATATTTTGCAGCTCTGTCTGTATCTGGAATATCAATATCCTTTGTTGAGTGAACAGTAGATTTTACATCATTGAATAATGTTCTGCTCTTAGGAAGCCATAGTAAGGTATCAATTAATTTTTCTAACTGTGTTGTAACACAAGTATATAGGTTCACAATATCATTATCTATATCATTTATAACACTATAACTAGATTTCTTCTTGCGAAAGAACATACTTAGTCCACCTGCAAAGACTTCAATGTACCTTTCATGGGTGGCAAGCATAGGAACGAGTTGAGTACTCAATCTAAACTTACCACCATAATAAGGAATCACTACAGGGCAGTCGTAAAACTGCACCGATGTCATGATTTAGCGACTTGGCTTGCCCATCTAGTAATGGAAGGGTAGATTTTCGTTTCTAGTCTATGAGTAGTTTCATAATTTCTTTTCATAGAATGAGTTGCTACCCAAGTTGCAGCATTCAACAAATCCCAAAATGTATCTGGTTTGTGAGCAATTAAATATTGCGTCAATGAATCCATTGTAAAATCTGGAAACATCTTTATTAGATTGTTAATGTGCTTTGATGTTATTTTAGTATTAACTAAATTTGGAAAATCATTTCTAAATACAGTTTGAATACTATCAACTGTATCTTTTACTGATTCTTCTATTTTGTCTAGGTTAAGATTGTAAATTGAATGCTTATTAACTTTGTTACTAAGAATAGTTCCAATTATTAATCCATTAGAACATAGTAATCTAAACGCTCCTGCTAAAATATGTAGCTGAACACTTCCATCATAACTATTTCTTAATGTTAATGTTGGATTTACATAATCCTTATTATCAACTTTTACTTTAATGTCTGGAATTTTCCATGTCCAAGTGCTTCTTGCTCCATTAGCAAAAGATTTTTCTTCAGTCAATACTGCTCCAATGTCTTTTAGTATTGGGTTAGCTGCTTCAATTACTTGATTATTAGTAACCATTTGATATTTATCTGTCACACAACTAATTACACTATTTGTATCTTCTCTTACTATGAACTTATAACCAGTATTTGTATGCTGGAATTGATTACCTGTATCTATAAAAGTAGCAGGTATTTCTTTTACTGGGAATAACGTTTCTAACATTTTCATTGCTTTCTCCTTTTGTTTTTTTATAAACCCATTCTTCCTTTAATTCTATTAATTAACTTTTCATGTCCTTCTAAAATATTAGTTACTTTAATTAAAGCGAGTTCAATTTTATCTAATTTCATTTCTAAAGGACTTACTTTTTTTACTATTTTCTTAGGCTTAGTTGCCTTTTTCTTATCTTCCATTTTGTTCCTCCATTATGCCATCCCATATAATTATAGGAGGGCTAGTTCCAAACCTTTTCTTTTCATATTCAAAGATTTTATCTTTATCTTTGTCAAAGGTATCAATAATTTTTAGTAAATATTTAAATCCCTTACCTTGATATAAATAAGCATTTTTTAAATAATTTGATATTCCCATATCTAATGTTTTATATTCATACATTTTTGAATTTGCAATAAAATTACTAATAATGTTTTTATTATCATTTGAAGGAAGGGAATTTTTTATTTTTATAATTATATTTTTTAATAAACTTTTAACTTTTTTACTTTCACCTTCCATCATAGCTGAGATTTCATAATCTGAATATGTTTTATTAAAATTAATATCATGATTGCAATTAGGGCATTTCATTTTCTTCTTTTATCCTATCTAAGTGTTTTTTAAATTCTGGAGTTCCTTTTAATATCCACCATCCGTTTCCACCTTCTTTAAATAATTTACTTCTGTCTTTTTGCCACTCTAAGTCATGTGGAGCGTCTTCTTTATATTTCCAGCCACTTGACCATTCTTTATGATTATTATATAGCTGTCTAGTCCTTGTTTTCATCTAACCACTCCTTATTATATTTATCAGCAGTAGTTGGTTCTTCATCATCTCTATATTTCCAAGTATCCTGTGCCTCAAAATCAGCATCTATACCAGTATCGCCACCAAAATGTTTGTCATCTTCTTTCTGTCTTTCATAACAATTATTACATAAACCACTTGACAATATTCCCGGTTTATCACATTCTATACAATGCATTAAGCTTGGCATGTTAATTTCTTCTATATATTTAAATAACATTTATCTCTCCTATTCACAAGGTTCACAAACATTTCCATAAAAATCTTTTTGAGTAATATGACCATTTGCTTGTTGTTCTCCCTCATTTAATTGTTGTTTTATTTCGACTAAGTCTTTCTTTAATGTTTCATAAGATGCATTTTCATTATCTGTTCCAAACAAATCACTTTCGCCAATCTTTAATCTTAATACAATTGATTTAATTAATTGTTCTATTTCTTGTCTTGAAAATTTAATTGTTGCTGTTGAAGTCATTTTTATTTCCTTAATTAAATAAGGCTAGAGCCATAGCATATTCCGTGTACACTCATTTCATATCGACAAGAATACTGGCAATACCCAGCCTTATTATTTGCCAACAAGTAAAAGCTATCACAGCTTTCGTTTGTCAACCTCTTTTTTTTAAGAGGCATTTTTTTTTAGAATGGCAAGTCGTCTTCTATTTCATCTTTTGATTTGACTTGACCATCATTCCATTCTATAACAGTAAAAACCTTCCAAGCTGTTCTTTCTTCGCCATCTTTTTGATACTTTTCGCTTGAAAGTTTAGCTAAGACAGGTCTTCCTATAACATCTGATTCTTCTAATAACGAAAGTGAAAAATTTCCATCTTTATTAGATTCCAAATTAATGCCCAAGGAATTAAGAAGCTCATAATATCTTCTATTTCTTCCACTGCTTTCGTCTCCTGTAAATACAAAAGTACCATTGTCTCTGAACTTTTTACCTACAAGATGCTTGCAATTAACTGACTGAGTTGCTCCTTTATTATTTTTTAGAACAATTTTATCACCATTATTATCTGTCTTATATTCAAATCCATCCATTTCAAATACTATTTGAGTTAAATCTCCAGCTTCTTCAGCTATTTCATATGTCATGTTTATAACAACAGCTTCTCCAACCTTTGTATTAACTTCCCTAGTACCAAATGAAACAACATGAGCAGGATAAAACCCTGGCTCTATTGGTGTAAATGGATTCTTAGTAGGGTCATATGTTGCGTCTAGTTCTTTCATTCGTTTTCCTTGTCTGTTATTGTAGTAGTATATTCTGAGACTAGTTCATTAAATTTGGTTCTGAACTCTGTCATTTTGGTGCTATATTCACCGTCTCGAGACAATCCACGAAAATAAAGTTGTGGAGTTACATATCCACCATTTTTATTCTTTATTACTCTACGCTCGTTTCTTGCTCTACGACCCACTAATCCTGTGTTTTGCATCTCTTTTAGTGTTTCATCGGTAATCAAACCTTCTTTATGTAGGTTTTCAGCCTCTTTTGTTGTTAACTTTCCCATTATTACTCCTTTTCAGTAGATTGTTTATATGTCACAGGATTCATTTCTGTGTCTTCTTCTATCGCAAATGACATATAACTAGGGTTTATTGTTACTTGTTTGTTATTATTTGTTATGAATGATAACATAGTTTTACCATAAAGTTTCTTATATCCTTCAAATGCTACTTTACTAAACTCTTTACCATCATTGGTGCCTACGCTATATTCACAACCTTCAATTAAGATTTCATCATTGTATGTTGATATTTCTCTCATTTACTTGCAATCCTTTCTAGTTTACTTAATACTCCTTTGTAATTCAATCCATGTATCGTGCCTTCTTCTATCAGTAGATTCATTTCAGCTGCTTTTTCTTCGCTAATTGCAAAAGCTGTTTTTATTATTGTGGCACTTTGCTTTTCACTTAGTTCTGTATCTTCTACTTGATTTCTATATATATCATCAGCAATATTCATATACATATTAAAAGCTTTCTTCATACAATCTGTATTAGCTGCTTTAATATCATTACCTAAATCCACATACTCATCAGTACCACGCTTTCTTTGTATTCTATGTGCAGCTGTCATATCACCAGTCCTTTGTATACCACTGTCATACCATTTTAATCTACCATGCACAACATATGCTTGTGTGCCTGCAAACTCTGTTTTTATTACTTCCCAACTCCAACCTGGATAATGTCTATCTGCTATCTTTTTCATATATCCAACTTCAACATAGTCCATATCCATCTTTTTCTTAACATATGCTTTGGGGGTATTTATATCACTAACTAAATCATGCTTATCTGTAATAGACTCTAAGATTTTATCTATTTTATCTATTGAAGTTTCATTAATTGTTGCTAATTCATTCATGCTTCTGCTTCCTCTGTTAATTTTGGTTTTTCAAATACTGGTGCTGCCCATCCAATTAGTTCATATAGTGCATTTATTTTTTCATCTTTCAAACTATCTAATAATTTTTTATACAAACCTACTTTCATTAGTGATTCTATCATTGTTTTTCTATCTTGTTTATCCACATTATCCTCATATATTTCTTTTAGTAATTTGTTAACTTCTTCTACATGATGTTCACATGAATATCCAATTGTTGCTTTCGTTTTTGTGAGTATTTCTACTAGAGTATCTTTTTGTTTTGTATTGATAAATTTATACACTGCTCTTTTAAGGCATGAATTGTATTTACATATATCTGGATATAATTTTGTAATATTTATCATTTATATACCCTCACAATGCAATCTATGATAAGGACAATATTTACATTCCCAATCATATATTGGTGTGTTATGGTCTCCTACTATTGGTTCATTATCATTTGCTAATGCAACATTTAATTCAGTCCAATAATTAGTAGCTTCATCAATCCATTCTCTATCTATTTTCTGTGCCCTTATAGATGAATCATCTTTTTTATACCATGTAAGAGATAGATTAACATTATCTGTAGAAATACCTAGTTCTTTAGCAAGTCCCATTCCATAAGTTGCAACCTGCAAATAATAATTAACAGATGGATTCTTATCTATATCCCTTCCAAACATTTTTTTCCATTTATAACTATGAGCTGTTTTTAAATCAGTTACATCAAGCATATAAGTATCTTTATCATAGATACCCAAATCTAAGTGTCCTACAACATTCAGCTCTTTAAGTATTACTTTATGCTCTACAAATAACTCATATCCCTTTGATTCAATTTCTTCTCTATAGTTCTCAAATGTATCTGCAATGTCTTTATGAACAATAGTACCTAACCTCATTAATCTCATAGATTTTTCATCAGGATAAGTACCTTCATATCCATTCACATTGAAATATTGTTTTCTATGACAAGAACCTGCTGTTGATGCACTAAACCATCCTTGAAATTCTTTATACTTTTCTCTGTGATTGTCTTGTTCTTTTAATAAAAAACTATTATAATATGAAATTAATTTATTTGTGGTATGGTCGTTAATTCCCATTTTATTGTCTCCTTTTAGGGTTTAAATCTAGCAATAATCGGACTTACATCCTAATCTTTTCTAAGATAATAAGATGCAAATTTCCCATTGTTATTTAATTTAGCAACCATATTCTTTTTAATATTGTATCCTTCTTTTTTCAAATTACAGATAATAGATGCCAATCTAAAACATCCATATTGCGTTAAAGCATCTATCGGTGTTATGTTTTGTCCTTCTTTCAAATCTCTTAATATTGATTCTCTTTGTGTCATTTTATTATTCCTTTTTTGTTTTGCTATTTCATCGTCAATAGTTTTATTAGATATTTCACCATCTAAAAGTTTTTTACCAAGTTTATACTCAGGTGTTGACTTTATTACATTCAACATTTCATTTATCTTTCTTTTGTTTGGTGGAACTATGTATATCTTTTTCTTTTTATCCCAATCTGGGTAATGCACTGTAGATGACCGCTTTACATTCGGTTTGCGTCGTTCTTTACTCATCGATTTACCTTCGTTTTCTTTTTAGCTTCTTTTATTTCATCAAATGCTTTAATAAATTCCTTACCACCAATTTCGGCAACAGGTTTTCTCCATCCTTGTTTACCGAAAAATTCTACTAATCCCTTTTCATCTCCATTTTCAAGCATCATTGCTATTTCAGACATTTTACCCATTTTGTTCTCCTTTTAGTTAACATATTGTGAATCCTCCACTCTGTTGACAGAATGTAGCAAAATCCTTAACATTATTTGTATAGAAAGGATAACTTGTAGTCCAATCTTCTTTCTCGTAAGCTTTGCTCCATTGAGAATAATAAGGTTCTGGATAATTAGCAGGTGCTCTCATTTCGCCATGTTCTTTTTCACACGCATTAGAAATAGCATCCATCTCTTTTCTAACTTCCTTATTATGAACTTCTGCCCTTTCAATTGCTAGTGCATTTGCTCTTTCAAGAGTATCAACAGTACCATCTGCGATTAGTTTAGATAGTCGTTTAGATATTTTAAGTGATTTGGTTTTAGATATTTTCTTATCATCATTATAATACCCTTTTTCCATATCTTTTTCAGTTAGAAAATCATCACAACTTTCACATACAAAGTTCCATAACGGTCTCCACGACCATACATTATTACGAAAATAATCACCTGGATTATTTGTTTGAAATTGGTCTTTTAGTTCAAAATATTCATCTTTAACATTCTCAGGTATCTTCATTGACCAATCTAGCCATCCGTCTTTACCATATTTATTCATTATATCGTTATATCTCTGTGGATATACTTTGTTTACTGTTGGGTTTAACCCAGTTAAATCGAATCCCATGATATATTTACTCCTTAATTATTTATTACGAAGAGAGCCATACACGCTCCCAGTTTTTTGTGGTACTCTTTCATCAAATTTCAAACGACAAGTATCTAACACAACTACCAATCTTTCATCTTCTACATAAGCATCAATTAACTTGTCAGGATATTTCTTTTTTATTTCTACTAGTGAAATTTCTTCTAATCTTCCATAGGATACATTTTCTTTATTTTTCTTTTTATTTGCTTTCATTCCTTTTCTTTCCAAGCTTTATTTAATTTATCATAATCTTTTATTATCATCATCCATTGTTCTTTACTTAGACCAGCAACTTCTCTTGCTCGATGGTCAAACATATTAAACATTCCACTTTTTTGTACTCTTTTATATTTTTTAAAGTCTTCTTCTGTTATACTAGTTGACATTTTTTTCTCCTGTAAGTATATATTCTGATTTATCTAATATTCTTGCCATAGCACTTGAACCAAGTATTTCATACTCATCGTTTGCTGCATCTGACATAACAAAGAACCAGTCGGGGTTTCCCATTACTTCTTGGCTCTCAGGCCATTTTTTTACTTCAATTATTATCATCTGTCTTCTCCTCTCATTGTATCTTCATCTGGTTCTGGTAAATCTGTCTCACCACAATCTTCACAAAAATAATACGTAATGTATTGAGTTAGTCTTAGTCCGTAATATTCTTCACTTTGTTCAATATTTTCATGTTTGCAAGATTCTTTTTTATTTTCTATTTCATCTGTTTTCATTTGTATATTTCTGTCTTTGCTGCTATTATTTTCTTACCTAAGTGATAAGATGAATCATCATCATTAAGATTTGAACTTAATATTATTACTCTAGCATTTACATCACATTCAATCAACACTCCTCTAGTTCCACTTTCAGTTTCAAACATCTTACCGATTGGTAAATCTTTTAAATACATCATACCTTTTGCTGGTCTGAATTTTGGGCCATTCTTAAGAGCTCTCTTTACTAAAGTACTAATTTTCATTGTTCATTTCATCTTTCCATTCATGCCATCTATCTAACATCAATGATATTAACAACCCAATTATTATACCTATACCTATGCCTACTCCAAAATTTAATCCATGCATTATGTTTTTTCCTTAATATAGAGCTAGCTCATATAAATATGAACTAGCCCTAAATATGATTAGTTATTAGTTGAGTCTTTTACTGTTGTATCTGGCTCTACTATTTCTATTACTTCTACTTCAATTTCAATCTCTACTTCTGGTTGTTTTAAAGTTTCAGTATTGTATCTCTCACCTCTCCACATAAATACTCTTAATGAGCCATGTTCAGCGCTGTCTCCTAACATTCCTTTGCCAAATGTAAATGCTTCATCAAAGGATTCATAATCTGGATAAGGTGCTATTAAGATACCATCATCTGTGAAATGTAATATTTCTTCTTCAATGACATCTTTTAATACGTTTTCTTCAACGACTGCTTCTTCTTCAACATTGCTAGTGAGTATTTCTACTTGTGTCGGTTCTTGTTGTTCAGTTGTTTCAAATTCAATCACAACTTCCTCTACTGATTCACTGCTCTTGAATATTGTTACACTTGCTACAATCAGGGATACAACAAGTCCCCAAGCAAGTATTTTCTTGTTTTTACTGTTCATTCTGTTTGTTTCCTTTTTTTATTGATAGAATAATAACCTTGCGCCATCATTTATAATATATTCATCATTTATATCATAAATATAATAGTTTCTTAGTACTGCATATTTCTTATCATTTGTATTTTGCCATTTACTTCCATATGTATTTGGTATAAATAGAAAATTTACCTCATTCACTTCATTGGTTCTTGGCAAGGCAATACCTATTTTACGCTTGTTCTTAAATATTGTATACTTTGGAACAGTATGAACTGTTTTATAATGTTCTGACTTTTGACCATTGTTTAATTTCTCAACATCATCACTATAAAACTCATTCTCAAAGAAAGCCCACTTTGCTCTTGGAAACCTTGCTCTGTAATATTCTATCTTTTCTTCTTGTTTGTATCGAAATTGCAAGAAGCATGCCGTTATTGAACTGTTTGTTCCTATTTTTTCATACGACATCGCTCTCTCCTTTAGATTCAATACCTATTATATCTTCTAATTGTTCTTTTTGAGCAATGAGAGCTTTTCTTTTTATTTCATCACCCCAATACAATGGATGTTCTTCATCATAATGACATGAATCACAATGATGAATTGGTATACCAATCAATTTGTTAACTACTTCTACATATAATTCTACTAGTTCATCTTTAGTTTTAACTTTCATTGTTCTCTCTTTTCTCTTTTGTGTACCAAACTATTACTCCTAATACACCACTAACTATGGCGATGTCTTTTAATATAAATAGTATCATAATTATACCTTCCCAAACATCTAAACCAGAGTTTTTTGCCTCTTTTAATAAAGCAAGTCCTTCTATCAAATCTGTAAATTGTGCATACATATTATTTCTTTCTTTTAATATTTCTTATCATCTTTTTAATTTTCTTGTTTTTAGATATTTTCTTATACATTTTCTTTATTGGAGTAACTATCTTCTCAGTACTGATGACTATAGGGCCTAACGCTATGTTACTATCTTCACCTATATCACTCATTGATAAGAATACTACACTACATATAATAATTATTGTCTTATTTATCTTCATCACTTAGCCTCGCTTTCTTTTAACTCATCTTTCCAATCATACCATTTATCTAATATCATTGATATTACTATACCAATAACAATACCAATACCTATGCCTACACCAAAATCTGATCCATTCATTTTATTGTTCCTCTATTGTTAGATGTTAATAAGTACTCGAACAACCTCCCGTTCATTTGCTCACCGCGCCCAAGAGTACTATACAAAAGTTTGGGAAGTCCACTTGTTATAGTCTTGTGGGCTGACGACTGCTATCTTCCCGTTACAGCTGAGAACGTATCAGAGCTAGTTAGACCATTACAACATTCAAGACGTTCGTATGCAATAGTCTATGAAATTAACCACCCTCCTTGTTGAGCAGCCATAACTTCTTCACTTCATCCTTAGGCATTACCATTAAATAACTAAACTTTACATCCATCTTACTACCACCACTTAAGCGGGGTGTTGACAGATCATCAGCCATCTGCCACTTATACTTGAAAGGACAACCATCTACATTGTTGGCTATCCATTCATTAGAATTGATTTCGTTCCACGATGCCCATATTGCTACAGAGCCTACAATAGCTGTCAATACGAATACTAATACTAAACTGTCTAATATCATCATATCCTCCATTGTTATGTTGATGACCAAGTTACCTATTATATATATGTTATACAAGATAGGTGTATGTATAGCTTAATGATCCCTCAATTCCCCACCAATTAAGGCAGGGAACTAAGGGAATGTTCAATTAAGCAGCCTCAATGCCCAGTTCTTCATCACTGAATGTGAAGACTTCAGCCTTGGTAAAGGTTGCATTGTCATTCATTATGCTCACTCTTTGTGCATCAAGTGCTTTAGATTTAAGAGTGGCTTCATCCATTGGAAGGAAACTCTTTGATGAAGGGTTCCATTTGATTGAATAGGTGCCATCTTCAAGAGCTGCTACATATACATCTGTGACGCGGTCGCCATCACCAAAGTCGTGCATTATAATCATAATTTTTCTCCTTTACTATGATTGGTTAAGCGCTGGAATGAAATCCAACTAAAAGACGAATTTCCATAATCCATCTTCTTAGTATTGAAGTTAAATATGGCTATACATCAAAATCCTATAATTTTTGTAAGATTCACTTGGTCATTTTATATTTTATGTCATAAATTCTATAGTACCATATATACTGTACTATATATATTACACTATATTATATATGGGCTTATGGGCTTTATAGTAGAGCATAAGGCTTTAAGATTGGGGGGAGGTGCCAGGAGGGGGGCAAATGACTTGATCCGTATCTTTTTTTATATTAATATTCATTATCATGGTAGATGTCATAGACGCATTAACTGACCTTAGCAGTGAAGATATTGAGAAAGCTTTGAGGCAGATATCTAATATCCCTAGCAAAGGCACAATTCCTATAGAGATAGACGAAGTTATATATTATATACCACTGCCAGTACAAGATTTAATTGATAATCTAGCTTTACAAATAAAAGAGCTGTCAACTTATGATGGTGTATTAATGCCTAATTAGATATTATGAAGTATCAAAAAATAAAGGGAGTTAAGCATTACGTGTATGAACATATAAGTGATTTTTATAATGACCATCCAAATAAGACGCCTCTAAAAGATTGGCGTGAATCTAAAGAAGGTGACTGGGTTTGGAGCGACGACAGTCGTATTGTCCAAATACTCAAATCATTACCTATTAGACATCCTAATGACAGAAGAAACTACAAATATTGTAAAAATTATGTTCGCACTGTTGTTGGTTCGTTTCTATGTCTTCCTAAGACGTATATGGACACTAGTTTTTCCGAACACAAAAATAGGTACACGTTCTCAAAATCCATTAAAGATACAAGAAAACAGGTTTATAAACGGAAGATACCAACAAAAAAAGAAAAAATATTTGCGACTAATATTGCAGTTGGTCTTGGGGCGGTTAAAAGCTATATGGATGCGTTTAGTGAGAATAGTTCGTACAAAGCTCAAAAGAAAGCGGCAATCCTTTTAAGTCAGGAGAGAGTTATGAAAGAAGTAGAGAAGTCAGTAGTTGATGTAGCAAAAAAAATGGGAATTGACCATGAGTATGTGCTCGAGAAGTTCAAATGTCTAGCGGACAGTTCTTCTGAGGATCATATTGTATTGAATGCTACTAAAGAGTTAGGAAAAGCTATAGGCACAATAGGTGTTACTACTATAAAACAGAGAGAACAAGGTATCATAGGTTTGTTCAGTGGTTTTGAACCAGATCAATTAGAAGCTGCTGAGAGGCCGAAAGTATTGGAAGAAAACAATATAAAAGAAGGAGAATAATATGGTTTGCTGTCCTTATTGCGTGAGTACGTATGGTAGAAAGAAAGGTGTTAGGAGGGATCAACAGAGGTATGAGTGTTATTCATGTGGAAAATACTTTCAAAAGCCTGTTGAGTATGAAGAAAGTGAACTTCCTAAGATATTGTTGTTTGATGTAGAAACAAGTTTTTATCACTTTGTTGGGTGGGGAACTTATAAGCAATACATTCAGCATTATCAAATAACAGAACATCAATATATAATTAGCTGGGCTGCTAAATGGTTATATGATGATGATGTACAATCAGACGTTGTAACCCCAGAAGAATCTAAAAACAGAGATGACAATAGAATATTACAATCTATATGGAAGTTATTGGATGAAGCTGATATAGTTGTTGGTCATAACGGAGATAGGTTCGACTTAAGAAAACTCCGTTGGCGATTCATTTCACATGGGATGGCACCTCCAAGTCCTTTTAAGATTATTGATACTTTAAAGATTGCAAGGAGAGAATTCTTCGCACCTTCATATAAACAAGATTTCTTAACAAAAT
>Ga0114999_10003650_pt1 | contig 19154 bp, 21 predicted proteins | sample ArcticOcean_MG_C_3_FD_89820 | JGI IMG/M metagenome (GOLD analysis project Ga0114999, IMG submission 89820) | Marine microbial communities from western Arctic Ocean - ArcticOcean_MG_CB8_126 | ecosystem: Environmental > Aquatic > Marine > Oceanic | place: Arctic Ocean: Canada Basin | collected...
ACTTACTTGGCGGCTGCCTGCAGAGCCGTGAATTCCGGGCCGGATTCGTTTTGAGGAATTGACTCCGGTCAAGGGATTCGTATCGTGACTGATTCGCAGCTACAGGATGATAACACATGCCTACGCAGGCAGAGGATAGAGAAAACCCCGCTGTTTTCCTATCTGGACGAGAGCATCCTGTCTGGACTCATATCGAAATTTAAAATTGTCAGCTACTGGTTTGGCGACACTATAATCCGCGAGAGCGCTCCGGGTGATTCGTTCCATGTCATTTTTAATGGCAAGGCGGGAGTGCTGGGCGCCGGGCCCGATGGCGGGGAGTTGACCCTGTTCATGCTCTCTCGAGGGGATTTTTCGCGGCACATGGGTTGCGCGGGTTCTTCGCCGCGCAGGGGTTGGCGGCATTGACTTACCCGGCAGGAGTTAACACCCAGCTCGAAAGGGTGAAAAGCGCGACGAAAAATAATTTCAAATCCCGTCGGGACATGACTCTGTTACCTCCGAATGGGGTCTACCATTTCAACTCGTAAGAATTAGTCTGCGAGATGCTTGAGCTCATAAAAATAAATGCTGGTCGTTTGATCCTTGCCTTTTTATCAGGCGTTCAATCTACTTAAATGAACATTTTGTGACGAATCTTATTCCGCTGGTGAGGATGGAATTTACGAAGTCGAATAAAATTCGGAAGGATATGATTGATTTTGTTTGAATTATCTGTTCAGGGGAGAAGCTGGAAACCCAGTACAGCTACAGCTAAAGAGATAAATATTGCGATGAAAGCGCAAAACAAGTGGATCTGCCGAATGTCATCCCTGCCGGGGGTGATTCGCAACCTTCTGCCTAGATAGGCGGTTCCCAGAAAAAGGGAGAGCGCGAGAGTGCCAAAATAGCTGTGCGCTGTGGCGAATATGGGCTCGCCCAGCGCGTAATGCATACCAAGCGGCCCAAGGATATAGCCGATTCCGAGGAGTGCGGTGAACCATCTGCCGAGACGCATGTGCAGGCCCGCTAGCCGGGCGTTATGCGGATCTGGGCCGAGACGCCTGTTATTTCGGATTCTAAGACCAAGACTTAGTAAAAAAAGACCGAGTATAAGGATTGCCACCTGTGTTGCGGGATGGATATATGCACCAATTCCGTCCAATTTATACCTCGCTAGAATTTTTGGGCAGATAGTTATCTATTGCCAAGATGATTTGTCATGTTTAACATGCCTCCATCCGATATACTGAATTCATTTCCAAGAACCTCCCTATCATATAGAGGCGCTTATGAATTTTGAAGAACTTTGTTCGTTGGTTCGTGGAAGCAAGGTTTTTGATTTGGGGGTTGAACTGTTTCCGGGAATGCCCCATGTCCCGCTACATTCACCTTACGGCTTTACACTACAGCGGGAGCATGGCGACCACATGGCTGGCGCCGGCGCCTGCTCCGCCGTTGATACAATATTTTGCACGGGACATACTGGCACACATATTGACGCTCTGAGTCATTATTCGAAGGATTTGAAACTCCACGGCGGCATCGACGCCAAATCGGTTCAAAGTAAGACCGAGGGAATGAAGGCCCACGGCATTGAAACCGTGGCGCCTTTTGTTCAGCGGGGGGTTGTTCTCGATCTCGCGACTCACCTCAAAAAGGAGGTTCTCGAAGGTGGCTTCGGTATAGGTTCCACAGAACTTGAGGCCGTAGCCAGTGCCCAGGGCACACGCATCGAGGAAGGTGATATCGTTCTTGTCCGAACCGGCCAGATGAAACACTGGCCCGGTCGTGAATACTATTTTCAGAAAAGCGGTCAGCCGGGATTGAATCTCGAAGGCGCAAAATGGCTTTCAGAGCGTGGCATCCGGATGGTGGGCTCGGACACTTTCTGTGTCGAGGTACGGCCTGATCCGGCAAGCCCGGTGCACGTTCACATGCTCGTTGAAAAAGGGATTCATCTTCTTGAGTTAGCGAATCTCGAGGAACTCAGCCGGACGAAGACCTACGAATTTCTTTTTGTGGCGTTGCCTCTTAAAATACGAGGGGGAACCGGCTCCCCCGTTCGCCCGGTGGCAATCGTTTAGGGGTAGGTCGAGAGAAGTGCGATTGCTTATTTGTAGTCGCCAGAGATTACCCGATTTCGGCCACTCTGCTTGGCTTCGTAAAGAAGTTCGTCCCCGACATCCTCTAGAATCGGGCGCCGAGAGGCACCCACGGAAAGCGCACCCAAGCTGATAGTCACGGCGCCTGCCTTGGGCATTTCAGCAAAATGCGTTTCCTCAACGACACGTCGGATTCTCTCACATACGAAAACCATCTCGTCTTTAGGTGTGTGCGGCAATAAAATTCCGAACTCCTCGCCGCCAAATCGGAAAACATGGTCAAGCGTACGTGTTTGCTCGCGTAGGATTTGTGCCAATTGGCGAAGTACGCTGTCGCCGGCGGGGTATCCGTAGGTGCCGTTGATTACCTTGAACTTGTCGATGTCGATAATAACGAGACCGACAATTTGGCCGGTACGCGATGTGCGCGAGAGTTCCCGAGCGCCCGAATCCTCGAATCCCCCCCGGTTCAACAGACCTGTCAGCGGGTCTGTGTACAGAACTGCGTGCAATTGTTCGCGGCTGACACGGTGCGCCAGATAGATCGTTTCTAGGTCCATGCGTGCGCGAGCCAAATCAAGGAGATTTTTGAGGTGTCTTCGGAAAACTTGATCTTCTAGAGTCAGGGGAAGAACGGTCTGGGCCCAAGGGTGGCCTTCCTTGATGTATGGAGATGTTTCATCTTTCGCGATAGCAACGACGGAGGAAAATCCCATAGTGGGAACTTCCATGAGCTTTCCTACTATTTCTTCCGCCTTATCATCACCTGAGTTTTCCAAATGTACGAGAAGCATGTGAGGTGGGTTTGAGCTCACCTCGTGTAGATTGTCGAGGGTGACAGTTTCTTAGTGCTCGCTGATGGGCACTGTCATCAGGGAAGCAAGGCTGGTCATCTCGTTATTAGGTGATAGAAGGCCATTGCACGTGGAACATCTATGCCACCGCCAAGGAAGGCATGGATCAAATTCCTCGCGGGGCAGTTCGCTAAGTGGAAGGAGCTTATGCCGCGCAATAGAGAGAAAGGAGGTTCAGAAGGAACTCTCCCTTGTCATCTCCTCCCCCCGACGCTTGTCGCAACGGTTTCCTTGGCCTCCTCGGGTTCACTTTCCGAGACGGGCCAAGCGTCATCGTCTGTAGCTTCTGTCAGTTTTCCCGTGTCCGCAATTGTTGCCCCAATATAGCTGTATAGATTTAAGTTCGAGTCTCATAGGGATTGCCACAGAATGGCCTGTCAATAAAGAAGCAAATTCCTACAGTGCCGAAGAGAGGAAATCTCGTGTCAGGTTTAGGAAAATCTCCGGGGCGTCCAGGTGGACGTGATGATAGGCGCCGGAAACGGTCTCGATTCGCACATCCTCCTGGCAGGAGCGGATCCACTCGATATCTTCCTTCGTGAGCCTGTCAGACTTTTCTCCCACCACCAGCATTGCTGGTGCCGTTACCGCTTGCCATCCGGGCCGAAAATCCGTTAAGGGCCTGTTTTTGTGGAAGGATTTGTCGGCCTTTAAAACCCAAGTGCCGTCCTCGATACGGCGAACGCTATGGCGCGCGACGTGGGCGAGGAGTTCTGGTGCCGCGTTTTCACCGGCAGGCACGACTCGAAATTTTTCGACGAAAAGTTCTTGCGAGGCCCAGGGCCGACTCGGGCGGTCTGCTACTTTTCTTAAAGGAGCGATAATTCGTTCGCTCAGTTCAAGCGGAACGTCCACCAGAACCATGCAGCGAAGTTTCGGAGGCCGAAATTCGTGAAGTTTTAGTGTAGTGGCGCCGCCGAACGAGTGTGCCACCAGACCGGGGGCCTCGCCGCTTTCAGCCTCTGCCCATTCTACCCAGGCGGAGATATCCTCTGCGAACGCCTCATAGGTGTAATCGTCGGCCCAATCACTCTCTCCATGGCCTCGCAAGTCGATGGCGACGGGTCTTCCCATGTCGGTGAGGCCATGGGCAATCGGGTCCCACCAACGTGCATGGGCGACTGCGCCGTGGAGCATTAGGATTATGGGACCATCGGATCCGCCGTGATCGAGTGCATGAAGACGAAGTCCGTCGCGTTCGATATATATGTCACTCGTCTTGCTTGTAGCTATCTCGTTCAACCTGTTCTATCTCCTCGGGGTGTAGCGAATAATCCCTCTGGAATTACATGCAATCTTGTAAAGGTATATTCAAGAGGAGGACGTAGTTAGCTCGATTATGTCATTGGCCCCGCTGAAGGATGGCTGGGTGCCTCATCCTCTTCGTCAGATTTCTCTTCATCTGCGGTTTTGGCAATTGCTTTTTCTTTCTCCAGGTAGGGACCGTAGTCGTCAACCGTTGTGCTTGGAGCGAGATTTGGGCCCCGCCGATAGGCGGCACGCGAGATGAGATGTCCTGAAACCGGTGCTGTTAGAAATAAAAAGAAAAGCGCCAGAATGGACTGGGCCGCCACGGCCGAGCTGCCGAAAGTCAAGGCGACGGCAATCAGGATGCCCCCCATACCGAACGTCGTGGCTTTTGTCGCGCAGTGCATGCGTGTATAGAGATCGGGGAAGCGCACGAGCCCCAGACTGGCGACGAGCATGAAAAAGGCGCCGATCAATAGCGCGGCGGATGCAAAAAACTCACTCAATGATCATCCCCCTCTCGAGGAACTTGGCTAATACCGCCGTAGCGACGAAGCTTAGAATGGTCAGCACGACGACGGCGATGATTACCATCTTCTCGCCCGTCTGAATGGCGAACAGGGCCAGAACTCCGGTCAGGTTTGTGGCAATGTTATCAGCTGCAATAATCCGATCAGGGGTGGTGGGCCCTTTCGCTAGCCGATAGAAGCTGAAAACGATAGAAACGATAAGCATCATCAATCCAATTTGAATAGCGCCCTGGATCATTCGCAGGCCCCCTTTACCGGCTCTTCAAGCCCTCTTCGAATATCGTCGCGCACCCGGTCAGGATTTTCCATGTCGAGGATATGGATGTAAATGTTGCTCTGGTCCTCGGAAATGTCAATGCTGAGTGTACCAGGCGTCAGGGTGATCGAGTTGGCCAGCAGGGTGAGGCCGAGCGGGGTTTTGCAGTCGGTCTTGAAGGCGATGATAGCGGGGCGAATATTCAGTTTTGGAGAAAGAACGATTTTAAGGACTTGAATGTTCGCCACGATCAATTCGCGCGTGAAGTTGATGATAAAGTGGATGATACCTCCGACGCGTCGGAACGAGCGTTCCTGATTGTAGGTCCGGCGCAGAAAAAGAATCGAAATTAGCGCGAGAATCAGCCCCACGAAAAAATTGCCCGGCGAGGCGTCTCCCCGGAGTAGGAGCCATATCGCCGATATACTCAGCGCTAGAGTGGTTAGCGGCATGCTCTACTTCCTCCCATTTTCATCTACAAAGCGCTCCGCATGGCGGAGATGTATAGCTCGGGCCGGGTTAGCTGGGCGGCTACGAGCAGGCTCCAGTCATAGAGCCAGGCCGCGCCCAGTCCGAAAATTACCGCGAATGCGGCGAGAAAACTGACAGATGAGTACATCACAAGGGGTGCTTCGCCCACCTCGTTTCCGCCATCTCCCCATGCCATTCGCTGATAAGTTGTGAAGTTGTAGTACAGCGAAACCACCCCCATTAGAAGGGCAATTCCCGTTGCAAGGTAGGCTCCTTGCGAAAATCCAGCTTGGAGCAAGAAGAATTTTGCGAAAAATCCGTTAAGTGGCGGAATGCCGGCCAGCGAAAGAAAGCCCACCAGGAGAAGCGAGCTTGTGTAGGGGGCTTTTTTCATCAACCCACCCATTTTTTCAAGATCGACGGTTCCCGTGAGCTTCTGGTTTAGGCCCGCAGCAAGGAGCATCGAACTTTTAAGAAACGCGTGGCAGACGATATAGAACACTGCGGCGGTCATTCCCAATGGCGAGAGCAAGGAGATGCCGAAAGCAATATATCCGAGTTGGTTGATGGTTGAATAGGCGAGAATTCGCTTGAGGCTGTTTTGAGGCAGTGTTCCTAACGCTCCCCATATGATAGTCGCCAAGGCAATAACCATCAGAAGCGTCTGGAATTTTTCGTACGGTCCGATAAAGATCAGTGTTGCGCATCGGATGATGGCATAAATACCGACCTTCACAAGGACTCCGGCAAGGATGGCGCCAATGTGGGTGGGCGAAATTGAGTGGGCCGAGGGCAGCCAGAGATGCATCGGGAACAGGGCCGCCTTCATACTGAATACAAACAGAAATATGAGTGCCGTAACAACCATGAGTGGCTGTGGTCCGAGTTCGCTGACCTTCACTGAAAGGTCGGCCATATTGACAGTGCCTACTTGAGCATAGAGAAGCGACACGCCTACGAGGAACATCGCCGAGGCGATGATGTTGAGAAATGTGTATTTAAATGCAACTTCGAGTTGGTCGAGGTTGTAGTAAAAAGCGAGGAGGGCATAGGTCGATATCAGCATGACCTCAAAGAACACGAAGAGGTTGAACAGGTCGCCTGTAAGAAATGCACCCTGGATGCCCATGAGTTGAAAGTGGATGAGAGGATGAAACGCCTCTTTTCGCTCGTTCCTGGACAGATACCCCTGGGCGAAAATGGTGCAGGCACCCACTATTGCCGCCGCGAGGATGAGCATCGTTCCAGTAAGGCGATCAGCGGCGAGGATTATTCCGTAAGGGAAGGGCCACATACCCATCCGGTGAATAAGAATTTCTCCACCAGCCGTTGCGCGGAGTATGAATAATACCAGCACTAAATTGACTGACAGCGAGGCAATACTGAGGCGTTCCTGAACAGCCTGGCGGTTGCGAAGGAGGAAGAGCACTACCGCTGTGGCCAGTGGAAGTACAACCGGCATGGGAAGGAGCATGCTCATCCTTTCAGCCTCCGGATTTCATCCATGTCATCGGTCTTGAGCTTAAGGTAGGCGTTTAGGGCGAGGACGAGAAGAAAGGCCGTCACCGCGAAGCCGATCACGATGGCCGTCAGCACCATTGCCTGCGGCAGTGGGTCCACATAAGCTCCGGGCTCAAGACGCGCATTTGTGCTCAGTATGGGCGACAGGCCGTCTCCGACCCAGCCCGATGCAACGATCATTAGATTGGTGGCGTGGCTAAGTAGCGAAAATCCAAGGATGACCTGAAGTACACGACGCTGCATCACCATGTATGTGCCCATCGTCACCAGTATCCCAATAGTAATCGAAAGGTACCAGGTCAACTCGGGTTCTCCTTTTCTCGATGCACCGCTCGCCGGTCACAGAAGTTCGTTAAGATGGACATCAATACAGCCACGACGACGCCGTATACGCCGAGGTCGAAGAAAAACGCAGTTAAAATCTCAACTTCCCCGATGAAGGGGACGGTGATTTCATAGGGCGAGCTTTTGAGGAAGTAGCCAGATAGAAGTCCGAAGAGTCCAACAAAGGTCGAGAGACCCAGAGCGGCACTAAATATACGCCCCCATGGCCAATTGTAGCGGCGCCAACCCTCCTTCGAGTCAAAGGCGACCCACTGAAGCACGATTCCCACCGCCGTCATCAGGCCGGCAATAAATCCGCCGCCGGACTGGTTGTGTCCATAAAGGAGCAAGAAGAACGAAAAAATCAGTGTTAAGTGGAGCACGATAGGTGCCACCGTCTGCAGGATCAACGAGCGCATCTAGTTGCCCTCTTCTTCGTGTTGCATCGTATTCACGAGCCGGAGCATAGCGTAAATAGCAATGCCCGAAATGACCAGAACGGCAATTTCGCCAAGCGTGTCATAGGCACGGTAGTCCACGATGATGGCGTTGACGACGTTATTAAAGCCAGCCACCGGTTTCGATGTGCGCATAAAGTAGTCGGCGATGGTTCTGAAGTTATGTGTATTCATGGCAAGTGCCATTCCTGCGGAGGTTGTTATGCCTAGGAAGATAGCGATGATCCAATCTCGAACGCAGCGGCTCCGGCTTTGGGGAATGATTTTGAGTTGTGGAAGGTACCTGAACGCTAGCAGGAAAAGGATAATAGAAGCCGATTCAATCATGATCTGAGTAAGCGCCAGGTCGGGTGCTTTCATGACAATGTAAAGGCCTGCCATGGCGTATCCCATCGTACCGAGAGCCAGAATGGCTGAAAGGCGTTGGGGGAAAAGAGCGGTGGCGATAGCCGAGATTGAGATCAACAAGCAGATCGCGCCGGCGAGTAGAGTGGCTCCCTCAAACTTGGGCCAGTTTAGTGAGGTCCAATCCATCGATAGTGCCATGAAAAAAATAATAAGAGCAGGAGACATTATTGACCAGCGCAGGTAGCGGCGCAGATTACCGTCTTGCAGGGAGAGTAAAAGGGGCCAAGTACGCTCCCGGGCTATGAAAATAGCGCCATTGTATATTTTGTTTGGTCCAGGACCTGACTTCCAGAGGTTGGCCACTGTGTCCAGTGCGCTTGTAACGGCATCAAGCTTCCAATAGAGGGCAAGGCCCGCTGCTACCGTGATGATGGACATGACGAGCGGTTGGTTCACGCCATGCCATAGGCGGAGATGAAATTCGAGTTTAGCGCCGCCAAGTGTGGCCGAGGCGGCAGGGGCGATAAATGTGTTTTCAATCAGGCCAGGTGCCACGCCGAATATTATTGCTAACAGGACAAGTATTGCTGGTGCCGCGAGCATTCCGGGAGAAGGATCATGGCCCGACTTGGGTGATTCGCCATCTGCTGGTGTCCAGAACGGCGCACCAAGGAAGCGCAGATGGTAAAGGGCGGTGATGATACCCGCAGCGAGGGTAAGCCATGGCCAGAAGGCGGCCCATTCACCCGGTCCACCGGGGTGGATGCTCACACCGTAAAGCATTTCCTTGGTGATAAAGCCGCCCATCGGTGGGATGCCGATAAGGCTAATCGCCGCCAGTACGGCAAGAATATGCGAGCGAGGCATTTTCCGATACAGGTGGCCAAGTAGTCGAACGTCCCTAGTTCCGGTTTCGTGGTCGATGATACCAACAATCATGAACATGGCCGCTTTGGCCGCCGCGTGGTTATAAAGGTGAAGCGTTGAGCCGATGATTGCCTCCTCGCCGCCGAAGCCAAGGAAGGTGACGATAAGTCCGAGCTGGCTGATTGTCCCGTAGGCGAGAATAGCCTTGAGATCATAGGCTCGCAGGGAAAGGAGCCCGCCGGCTATCATGGTCGTCATTCCGAGACTGATGACCACGTAGCCCCAGGCGGGATGACCGCCTAGAATAGGATAAAAGCGGGAAAGAAGGTAGATGCCCGCCTTGACCATGGTGGCCGAATGAAGAAAGGCGCTGATCGGTGTCGGGGCTTCCATCGCATTGGGCAGCCAGATGTGGAATGGCCACTGTGCGCTCTTTGTTGCAGCGCCCAGGATGATGAGTACGAAAGCAGCCAGTGTGACCTTTTCGGTCACTCCCGGCATGGCGATGAGTTTCGAGAGGTGCCACTCGCCGGTTGCCTGGCCCAGAAGCAAGAAGCCCGCGAGCATCGCCAGCCCACCGCCGCCGGTTATGAGTAGCGCTTTTTGTGAGCCGTAAATCGCCGCTTCCCTGTCGGACCAGAAGCCAATCAGGAAGAATGAGGTAACGCTGGTTAATTCCCAGAAGATAAAGAGCGTTATCAGGTGGTCCGAGAAAACGACCCCCATCATCGAGCCCATGAACGCGATTAGCCAACCGTAGTAACGGCCTAGATCCTCATGTTCGTGGAGGTACCAGTTCGAGTAGAGGACGATGAGTAGGGCGATACCGGAGACGAGGAAGCCCCACATGATGCTGAGGCCGTCCACCAGGAACGAAATGTTAAGTCCTGCTGAGGGAACCCAGGAGGTTGTGTGTAGAATGGCGACCCTGCCAGCGGCACTCCATTCACCATAGAGGCTGATCAGAGCCCAAAGACTGACCACCGGGGCCGCAATGGCGAGCCATGCTGCAATCCTGCGGTATCGGTTGGCGAAGTAAGGAGCCGCCACCGCGACTGCGAAAGGGAAGAAGACCGCTATGTGGATAGATTTCAAGCTATAAAGCCATCTCTATGAATGGGCAAATTCCTGCAACCAATTGTAATATAATTACATGGATGGACAGGCCGCGCAACAGGCAATCTGCCATTTATCTTGGTTGAAATGATGTAAAATAAATAAAAACAGCTATCTGGATTTGAAAGGGGACTGGGTGGGAGGCGATACGAATTACCGAATATATGCGCTCTGTCAGGGCTGGAGGGAGTGTGATTCCTCGATACTCCTATATCTGACTCAAACCGGACGCATGGCCCGGATGCCCTATTTCTTCTGGATTCTTGTGCCAGAAGCCACCAATGGCACCATGGGCGAGCCCATTCTTGTTGATACGGGGTTCTTGGAAGGAGATTATCAATCGCGCTATCAAGGATTTGAGGATTATCGGAGGCCACGCGACTTACTGGCGCCCTTCGGTATCGAACCCACTGGAGTGCGCCGAGTAATTCTGTCCCACCTACATTGGGATCATTTCTCGGCGTCACGGCTCTATCCTGATGCCAACTTCTATCTTCAGAGCAAAGAACTCGAATTCTGGCGTGGGAAAAGAAGCGACCACCATTTCCTTCGACATTTCATGGCGAATCTTGAAGATGCCGTGGGTCTTGAAGAGGAGGGCCGCCTCCATCTTCTTGACGGAGAAACCGAGATAGCAGAGGGCATCACTGTTCATCTCGCCGGAGGTCACACGCCCGGCCTTCAGGTTGTTCGTGTGCGAACCGCTGAGGGTTGGGCCGTCCTCGCAGTTGACGCCGCCTATGTCATCAGGAGCCTCGAGTCGATGATCCCGCCGGGTATTCATGTCCATGTGGACGAGTGCCTTTCCGCCCTCGACCTGATTAAGGAACTTGCCGACAAGCCGAATTTGGTTTTCCCCGGACATGACATCGAAACTTTAAAAAGATTTCCAGAGACACATCCGGGGGTTTTTCAGCTTGCGTGAGAGTCCCTCAGATCGCATCGTATTTTGACCATGCAGTATTACGATATTTAAACGCACTTTTTCGAAAATAGGTTTATTGGGAGTTCTGATGATTGGAGAGGCCCGATCATGAAGTGCGTACAATGTCAGGCGGGTTCTCCGTCTGACGCTAAGTTTTGTCCTGAGTGTGGGACAAAGATTATTTTTAAGTGGGGGCAAGATGAGGCTATGCCTAAGGGGGAGAGTTTTGAGCTTGTTTTTGATGAGCTTTTGAAAGACCGTTTTGTCCTGGGTTCACCAGAGGAATGCTTCGAGTAACTAAGGCCGTACTGGGAGAATATCGGGGTGAATTACCTTGTAATTCGCACCCACTGGGCGGGGATGCCTCTGGCGTTTACGCTCAGTAGCATGCTGATGGTCTCGCGCGAACTCTTGCCTAAACTGAGGGAAATATAGCCCTGCGATTGGCAGGCGAAATGAGTGGAGGAGGAAGCGTGAGTACGAATAGCATGCTAATATAAAAAATTCTCGAAGACGATATCCTCGGCACAGACTGGGGGTAAGTGAATATATTCAGGGACAGAACCCATGGCGCAAGCTGAAAAGAAAAATATTTCGTTTACCTTAAACGGAGATTTGGTCGAAGTTGTCGTTGCCGTGAATAGGTATCTTGTGGATGTCCTTCGCGATGATCTTTCGATGATGGGCACTAAGCGGTCATGTGACCAGGGCGTGTGCGGCACATGCAGCGTCATAATGAACGGCAAACTCGTAAGTTCGTGCTTGACGTTGGCCTTGCGTGCCGATGGTGAAGTAATTACTACTATCGAAGGTCTGGGTAGCCTCGAGGAAGGGCTTCATCCGCTTCAGGAGAGTTTTGCGAAGCATGGTGCTACCCAGTGCGGTTACTGCACACCGGGGATGATTATATCGGCTTTTGCGCTTCTCAATGAAATTTCTAATCCTACTGTAGATGAAATTAAACACTGGCTGACGGGGAATCTATGCCGGTGTACGGGTTATCAGAAAATTATAGACGCTATTTGTTCCGTTGCCGAAGGTCGGACTGAGCCCCGGGTCTCATCCGGAGTCGAAATTATTAAAGCCTATGAAGACTAAAAGGATTAACAAAAATCAGAATAGCTCGAACGAGGGGTAAGTCAGATGAAGACCATGATTGAACATGTAGCCCTGCGAGTTACAGATTTGGAGCGTTCTATCGATTTTTATCGTAAAGTTATGGGTTTTGAGCCTGTAAGTCGGCGCATGATAGGGAATGGAGCGATCGAACAGGTGGTCTTCCGCGTTGGAGAGGATGTTCTTGTTCTTTTTTATAGTCACCAAGGAAACATTGAGACGAGCAGCGAGGAACATTCAGTTGTGTCTGAGAATTTACAGAAGAAAGCAGCTCAGAAGTGGACCGGGGGAATGGACCACGTTGCTTTCTCTTTCGATGAGGATGAATACAATGCCATTATCCAGCGTGTTGAGGAGAATGGCTATAAAGTCCACCGAGGCCCAGAGCGAAATCTCGGGGCCTTTGGGGTCGGCTACGCCAGTTACTTCTATGATCCTGACCATATTGAAATCGAAATTAAGCGCTACGAAGACCCTCCCGAACAACCTAGCGACGAATGGTACGAAACAGGCCAAAAATATAGTCCATAGGTTTGTATCTCGCTTTACTGCAGTAGGATAAAGTGAAAACGTTTTCCCTTGGCGATCCATGCTAAATATATTGATGTGGTTAAAGGCATCTCCCTTTTGCTTTTGCTCCACAAAAAAGCCATCCACCGTCATGCTGCCAGGGGAATGAGGCAATATTCAGGGTGAAGTCCGTATAAAACAAGCCCTGACCCTGCCGTCGGACATCCCCGTTAGCGTCCGAATCTTTTAGCGGTTTTTTATGTTGGGGAGGTGGCTGCGTCTGAATTTCTTTTCCCTCCGTCCTTATAGCCGCTTTACACTCATCTTCTCCGTTTTTCCATTCACCCAAAAATGATCCGGCAAATCAGAATAAAAAGAGGCAGGGGTCTTAGTGGCCGCATGATATGATTACTCGAAATAATTTAGTTATTTTTTGAAGCGCCGGAAAAACTAAATTCATCGTAAATTTCACAGGAGAGATTTCATGCGGTTCGGAATGATGGCGACGGGCGGGGTGGGCGGTTACTTCGGGGGGATGATCGCCCGCGCGGGGGGCGACGTGCGCTTCATCGCGCGGGGAGAGCATCTGGAGGCCATCCGGACAAAGGGGCTCAGGGTGGACTGCGCCGAGCCCAAGCCCTTTACCGTCGAGGGCGTATTCGCCACCGACGATCCGGCCGAGGCCGGGCCCTGCGATGTCATCTTCTACGCCGTAAAGACGACCGCGAACGATGCGGGCATCGCCGCCATCGAGCCTATGATGGGCGAGAACACCATCATCATCGATCTCCAGAACGGTGTGGACAACGAAGAGCAGCTTGCCGCGGCCTACGGCGAGATGCACGTCATGGGCGGCACCGCCTATATTCTCACCTCCGTCGAGGGGCCCGGCGTCATCAAGCAGATCGGGGGGCCGAGGCGAATCGTTGTTGGCGAGCTCGGGGGCGGCCCGAGCGAGCGCGGGGCGGAGATCCTTGCCGAGCTTAAGGGGATGGAGATCAACGCCGAGTACACCGATGACATCCAGGCCGAGCTGTGGACGAAGTTTCTTTTCATATGCGCAGTGAACGGCATGACGGCTCTCACGCGCTCTCCGATAGGCGAGATCATGGCCTGGGAGGGGACGCGGGCGATGATGCGCGGGATCATGCGTGAGGTGTACGAGACGGGCCGAGCGCGCGGGGTGAGCATCCCGGACGGTACCGACGAGCGGCTCTACGCCTTTCTCGACGAGCAGAACCCGGCCAGCAAGGGGAGCATGTGCCACGACATCGAGGCGGGCCGCCGCCTCGAAATTGAGACCCTGAACGGCACAGCCTCGCGCCTCGGCAAGGAGGCCGGGGTTGACACACCGCTCAACGACTACATCTACCGCACCCTCAAGCTCGCCGACATGCAGGCGGCGGGTGAGATCGGATTGAAGGAGTAGCGGCCAACAGGAAGCGGTAGAACTATCCCGGCTCGCGAGGCTTGGTCTTGTCTTTGAGCGAGCGCGGTCTTTCGGGAACGGAGTCTGTCTGGGGGCGAAATCATGAATCGGTTCATACTTCTCGCTCTTGTGCTCTTTCTTTTCGCAACGGTGGATGAAGACCGACCGGGCCTGCCACCGGGCGAGTGTGGAGATCTTCAGCCGGAGTCCTAAGGGGGACGTCGTTGTCGTGGACGAGGAGCGACTCACGCTGCCCCCCGGCACCGCCTAGCACTCTGGTGCTATCAGGAAATACTCGACGGCTGCGTGAAAGAGGTTTCCTGGCGGTGCGCCTGGTGCGCCGTCGCGGGGGGGAAGGCGGTCGGCGAGATGCGGGTCATCCCGACGCCAGACCACATTTCAGGAACCTATTTTCTTCTCCCTGCTGGTGGGTACCCCAAATGCCATGCCGCGCCGTCTTTCATTTCTCCGAACCTTCAAGAATAGCCGCGTGGCGCAGGGGCGGCGCTGCCGCTAAGATAACTCCATCTCGGATTCGCCCGCGTATTCATGCGCCGCGCCCGGGTAATCCAAAGCGGGGAGGATTTCCATGCCGCCTGACACCGCCGCGCATAAAGGCTCCCTTGCCGGGGATTTCAACGCCCGGGCCGCCTCGGCCGGGCTCACCGCTTTCATCTACTACGCCTTCGGGGCGATTCCGCTCCATTTGGCGGTGGCGAGTCAGCTGGGACTGAACCAGGCTCAATCGTCGAGCTGGATATTCATCGTCTGGTTCAGCGGGGCCATCGCCTCGATTGCGCTCTCTCTGGTCTACCGCCAGCCGATTCCGATTACCTGGACCACGGCGGGCCTCATCTACATGGGCACCCTCGCCGGAAACTACAGCTATCCCGAACTTGTCGGGGCGAGCCTGATGGCGGGCCTGGTCATTCTCGCGCTCTCGCTCGGTGGTCTCGGCGGGCGGATCATCTCCTGGCTTCCGCTGCCGATCATCCTGGGCATGTTCGCCGGGAGCATCCTGGGCTACATCACCCGACTCGTCGGCGCGACGGTTGGCGAATTTCTCATCGCCGGTCCCACGGTGGCGGGCTACATCGCGGGCCGGATGATCAAGAGCTCAAAGGTGCCGCCGATGGGGCTCGCCGTGCTCTTCGGGGCGGCGGCGATATGTTTTGTTGGCACCGAGGCCCCGGTCGTCATCCCCTGGAGCCTTCCGGTCATTGCCGTGCCGGAAATGGCGTTCTCGCTGCAGGCTTTCGTAGCCATAAGCCTGCCGCTCGTTATCCTCTCGATGGGGATGGGTAACGTTCAGGGCTTGGGGTTCCTTATTTCGCAGGGCTACCGTGTTCCCATCAACGCGGTCTCGATCATTGTCGGGGTGACCTCGGTGATCAACGCCATATTCGGCGGGCACCCGGCCATCGTCGCTAGGATCGGAGTTTCGATCCTGGCCGCTCCCGAGGCGGGGCCGCCCGCCACCCGCTACTGGGGAAACCTTCTCGCTGCCTCGCTCACTTTTTTCATCGCACTGGGCGCGGGGACCATCGCCGCCCTGCTCGGGGTGTTGCCCAGGAGCTTCGCGCTGGCGCTGGCGGGCCTCGCCGTTCTGGGCACATTTCAGGACGCGCTATTAAAAGCGTTTGGCGGCGAGCTTCGTTTTGGCGCGCTCATCGCCTTCGCCGTCGCCGTCACCCCGTTCGCCTTCGCGGGCATCACGTCGGCCTTCTGGGCGGTTATCGTCGGGGTGGTCGTCTCGCTCCTCGTCGAGCGCGAAGAGCTTATGGCGTACTGGAAAAGAGAAGAGAAAAAGGGCGGGTGAGGGGGTTCCCGGCAGCAATCAGCCCACCTGATTTTTTTCTGGCCGCGCTCACCGGCACCAGCTCACGCGCTTCCCTCTTCCCCTGTAGGGCCGGGCATATCCGGACACCTGTGCTATTATCCCCTCATCCAATCAATGAATTTTCATCAACTGAGGCGACCATGGATCTGGGAATAAAAGGCAGGCGTGCGATTGTGACTGGCGGTAGCCGGGGTATCGGATACCAGACGGCAAAAAGGTTTTTAGAGGAAGGGACGCGGGTGCTCATCTGCGCCCGTGGGGCGGAAGAGCTTGATGAATCAAGGGAAGAGCTTGCCGAGGAAACGGGCGGCGAGGTCACAGCGCTTCAGGCGGACACCTCCCAAGAGGGCAGCGCGGAGAAGATCGTCGATTCGGCGCTTGAGGCCTTCGGCGGGGCGGATATTCTTGTGAACAACGCAGGCGAAATGAGTTCGGGCCGCTTTGAGGTGATGACCGACGAGGGACTCCAGACCCAGCTCAACACCAAACTCTTCGGGTTCCTGCGCCTGATCCGCGCCGTGGTGCCCCACATGAAAAAAAAGATGGGGCCGCATCGTCAATTTGATCGGCGGAGCCGGAAAAGAGCCGGACCCCTAGATGTTAAGTAGCGGAATGACGAATTCGGCGCTGCTTAACCTGACGAAATCGCTCTCCGAGGAACTTGGCGAGGCGGGAATCCACGTCAACGCCGTCTGCCCCGGCTGTGTGGACAGCAACCTCTGGCAGCGCAACGCCCAGGGACTTCAGGAAGAGTACAAAGCTGAATCCGAGGAAGAGGCCCGCCGACGCGCGGCGCGGCGCAACGCGCTCAACCGCTTCGGCAAGCCCGAAGAACTCGCCGACGCCATTGCGTTTCTGTGCTCCGAGCGCGCCAGCTACATCACCGGCGTCTCGCTCAACCTCGACGGCGGACGGCTTAAATCTCTTTGGTAGAGCTGGTCGAGAAGAGCGTTGCCCCCTGTACTTGCAATGAAGAGTTGCAAGCTCTGTGCTTATCGCGAGGAGCGGGGAACTCTGTGCCGTGACGTTTTCGCTGACTTGGAAGGGAGCAACATACGGTAGAATGAATAGTTCTAATATGGGATTTTCCAATTTTTACCATTAAGCTACCGGAGGATTTGTGCATGGACCATCGACCCTTGATTTTTTCGCTGGAGGCGGGGTGTATTTTTCACCCTAACGGTTTTGTGGATGTCCCTGATATTCGTAGCGGCTCCTCCTGCCCATGGTGACGGGGCCCGAGGGCCGGGGAGTTGGGTGAGGAAGGCGGAAATGCCTCTGCACCGGACCGAGATTTCGGTGGCGAACTCAACGGGAGGATATACGTGGTGGGCGGGTATGTGGAGGGGAGTGTCACCTCATTTTTGAATCAAGAGTACGATTCTGCCACTAACACTTTGGAAAACCGCAGGCGCCTCCCAATCGGACTAAACCATGTGAGGTTGACCTCCCATCAAGGTAAACTTTATTCTTTTGAAGATTTTATCCGTCAAAACCGCGACTCTGTGGGCAACGCTTTCGTCTACGACGTCCAGACTGACCGCTGGAAAGAGATCGGTTCCATGCCTAGTAAGTGGGGGGCGGTGGCCGTCGTTTCTCTCGGCGATAAGCTCCACCTCATAGGGGGCGCTCATGGCGTTCGGCGTGGAGAACGCAGAAGCGTGAACGAGCACTTCGTCTATGATATCAGACAAACTTGTAGGCAAGTCGGGTGCCCCTACCCGTAGGCGCGATTACATGGGCCTGGTGGCAGTGAGCGGAAAACTCTATGCAGTTGGCGGGCGTCTGGAAAGCTTTAATAATAATTCCCCGCTTCACCATGTATACGATCTGAAAACTGACAAGTGGGCCGAGCGTGACATGTTGCCTGCTCCGCGAAGCGGTTTTGCGGTCGCCCTACTGGACGGACTCATCGTCGTCATTGGCGGGGAGGGGAGAAAGCGCGTCTTTAACGAGAACGAAGTCTACGATCCTGAAAACAACCGTTGGAGGAGACTTGCTCTTATGCCCTCCCCTCACCACGGTACCGGAGCGGCGGTAATCGGCTCCATGATGTACATTTCGGGCGGCGGGCCGGTAACAGGGGGAAGCCGCCGCTCTGACGTTCTCGAAGTGTTCACACCAAAACAGTCTATTTGTAGTGAGTTAGTAATTCGGCATGCACAGGTCAAGACACCGTCCTCCTAAGTCCGGCTGAGAAGGGGCTGGAAGGACATATGGAACCGGTGTGCTCAGATGTCACTTCTTTCCCTTCCCGTTAGGAGGAGCGATACGCATTATTGTTTGGTGTTGGTGTAGGAACGTTAGGCATTAAATCCAATCAATAGAATATTAAGTGATGTTTATGGATTTATTTTAAGTTCATAATTTTGCCTCTATAATTATCCGTGGAATATCCGGAGGCAACGGGGCGTTATAATGACTAACTAATTACTTGCCGGATTTCGGATTTTCATCCTCCGGGGCTGGTCTTTTTTGGGGAGTAAATTCAAATGGCGGATGCTTGCTGTGGTGGCGGACAGGATAGCAGTGCCGATTGTTGTGGTGACGGCGGGGATGTGAAGGCCGCCGTCCGGGAGCTTTACTCGAAAGTGGCAGCAGGCGAGGAGAGTTGTTGCGGCGGCGGCGAGATGCTGATGGGAATCGAGAGCCTTACGGCGAGCGGCTATAGCGCCGAACGCGTGGCGGATCTTCCTGATGATCTTGTCGCCTCGAACGCGGCTTGCGGCAACCCCTTAGACATGGTGGATCTGAAAGCGGGCGAGACGATTCTCGACCTGGGCTCAGGCGCGGGGCTCGATTGTTTTCTCGCCGCCGGCGAGGTCGGCGAAAGCGGCCGGAGCATTGGCCTCGACATGACCGACGCCATGCTCGCCAAGGCCGAGGCGAACCGCGAGAAAATGGGTCTTCAGAACGTCGAGTTCCGAAAGGGCGAGATGGAGGCGATGCCCGTTAAGGATGGTGAGGTGGACGCCATCATCTCGAACTGCGTCATCAACCTATCGCCCGACAAGGGTGCGGTGTTCAGCGAATCGTTCCGTGTTCTGCGGCCCGGCGGGCGGTTCGTCGTCTCGGATGTCGTCATGGGAGAAGGGTTCAACCCTGAGGGCACCACCGATGAGTGGTGCGCCTGCATCGCCGGGGCGATCAGCGAGGAGGATTATCTCGGTGGCCTTCGCGCGGCGGGTTTTGAGAACCCTGAAATCCTCGGTAGGCGGCCCTATCTCGTCGAGGGGCTCAAGAGCGCGATCATCCGG
>Ga0114999_10003651_pt1 | contig 19153 bp, 18 predicted proteins | sample ArcticOcean_MG_C_3_FD_89820 | JGI IMG/M metagenome (GOLD analysis project Ga0114999, IMG submission 89820) | Marine microbial communities from western Arctic Ocean - ArcticOcean_MG_CB8_126 | ecosystem: Environmental > Aquatic > Marine > Oceanic | place: Arctic Ocean: Canada Basin | collected...
AATAGATAAAGCTGTCTTTCCTCGTGATAAAATTTGCGGGGACGCAATATCTGGAAAAGGGATCAGGGTTTTACGCGAATTGAACTTATTAGATGAAATTGCATTGTTAGACGGTTCCGAAATAAATCGTATTACTTTTGGAAGCCAAAGTAATAAGAAATTTGATATCAATCTTACAAGTGCAAAAGATGACAATAAGATTAAGAAATGGTATGTAATTCCTCGGAAAATTTTTGATAACTTTATGTTTGAAAAAGCCAATGAAGTTATTGAAACGCGACAAGGTTTTACAGCGAAAGAAATTTTACGCAATAACAATGAAATTTGTGGAATCGTGGGAAGCGTAAAAGGAAATCCCGATGAAGAAATTTATGCACCTATTATTTTGGGATGTGACGGGTATAACTCCATTGTTGCGAGGCGGCTTGGGCTGTATGAAATGGATATCAATAATACCTCTATTGCAATTCGATGTTATTATGAAGGTGTTAAAGGATTAAGTGACCAAATTGAACTCCATTATGTAAAAGAGGTTAATCCAGGTTACTTTTGGCTATTTCCAGCTGGCGATGGATTGGTCAATGTTGGAATTGGGTTGAGCAAAGATGATATGAAAAAGGAATCCCGATCTTTGGTCCACATTTTGGATGAAGTTATAAAAGCGGATTATTTCAAAGAACGCTTTTCGGATGCAAAACAGTTAGAAAAACCCATAGGATGGAATTTACCCGTTGGGAGTAAGCGCCGAAAAAATCATGGGAATGGATTTATACTTCTAGGAGATGCTGCAGGGCTCGTTGATCCATTTACTGGAGAAGGCATAGGTAATGCTATGTTATCGAGCAAATACGCTATGGAGATTGTTGCAAAAGCAAAGAACTTTAATGATTACTCAAAAAAAACTTTATCTGAGTATGATGCCAATCTTTGGGGTGAAATTGGACCTGAACTAAAAACTAGTACCAAGTTGCAAAAAATGGCACGGTCACAGTTTATTCTGAATTTTATTATTAGTCGTGCTGCCCGGAATGAAGAAGTCCAAAATATGATTTCAGGAATGATGTCCAATGATATTTCGAAAGACGAATTAACCGGACCTTCATTTTATTTTAAAATTTTGGTTTCGTAAAATTTCCTCTATAGTCGATTTGGAGACAGTGAATTCACTGATCGATTTGTACAATTAATTCATCCTGAACGACCTGTTTATGGTAGGATGACAGAAATTTCAGGAATCGGGCGCTGTGTGATGTCTCACCGGGGGTCTCGCTGCATGCGGGCACGCCTATCGAAGCCACCGAGCGACGTCGGCGCGAGCGGCTCTTCTGCTACGTCATTCGGCAGCCGTCGCCAGCGGCAGGCTGCGCTTCGTCGATGACGAAACGCTGGTGTTCTGCCTGAAAACTCACTGGGCCGATGGGACGTACCCGCTCTTGCTGTCGCCACACCTTCGTCAGGCAGAGATACGGACCAGTGAGGGCACTAAAAGAAAAAATACCTGCTTTACGCGTTGGGCGAAATCATTCTCGTAGTCAATTTGGAATACTGATTGCCGTATCCATTAATCATTCCTGGATGGTGAATACACCCGACCAGCGTTAGGTCCCCCTCAGCCCTCTCACAAGTTCCGAGCACCCCTCTGCGCAAAGCGATGGCAAGGTCGCGCCATTGGCGTCGCTCGCGAGGCACACTGCGTCGTCCCGTCCATTGACATTGCTGCCCTGACCCCGCTACCCTTCGTGCACGTGCTTTGGGGCGCGTCCACGTCCGCGGAAAGGGTTCAACCCACCCACTCTCTCGCAGCAACATTCACGCTTGCCCTTCTTTCAGCCTGCATGAATGCGGACATCAGGCGATTCGCGAAAGGGGGTCGTTGTGTCTACACCTACCCGTTCTCTACCGCCCAAACCCAGCCTCGAGCACCTACGCAAACAAGCGAAGGCTCTTCAGGCGGCGCATAAGGGCCGTGATGCCGAGGCGATTGCCCGCATCAACACTCATCTTCCAAAACTATCCGATGCGACAACAGACCAGATCGCTGTCGCGTCCTTCACTCGGACGGATGCGCAGCTCGTCATCGCCCGCGAGTTCGGTTTTGCCAGTTGGCCCCTGCTGGCTAGAGCCGTTGCTCACCCTCAAGCGCCCGGCACTGCGATGAAGTCCGCCATCGAGGCGGGCGACGCTGCGGCGATCCAACAGTTGCTCGACGCCGAACCTGCCCTTCGTGATCAGCCCTTCGTCTGGGTCGATGGCAAGGGGCGGCGGCGAAACATCGCCCCCATCCGCTTCGCCCACGCCCGCGATCAGCAGACCTGTTTCGATGTCTTGAAAGGGGCGGGCGCCGACGTGGATTTCCTTGTGGGGGCCCTGTGGAACAACGTCTACAATCAGAACGTTCCCATGATCAAACGCCTGCTGGCTCGAGGCATCGATCCAGACACCGCGAAGGGCGCGGCGCGTCGTCAGACGGGATCGCAGCGCTACGAGGTTTTCGATGTGTTGGCCGAAGCGGGTGCGTGGTTTCCTGACAACCCCGTCACCGATATCCACCGTGGCCTTCTCGATGAATTTGAGATGCGCCTCAAAGCAGATGCATCCTTGGTCGGCGAGATCTTCGACGACTTTAAGGGATGCACACCGCCCTACGGATCCTTGATGCACATCGCCGCCGGACACAACGATGTAGCCTTTATGGAGATACTCGTCCGTTACGGCGCCGATGTGAATGCAACGCTGCCGGACCGTGACGATGGATGGGCTGGACAGACCCCCATCTTCTGCACCATCGGCCGGCGGAAGCCAGATGGCCGGTCGACGAAACTTCGCCAACCAGCCTATGGTGATTGCGAAGCGGCCTTCGAGTTCCTTCTGCAGCACGGAGCGGACCTTTCCCTACGCGCCCGCTGCCTCCTCGACGATGAATTCGAGGATCTCACACCACTGGGCTTTGCTCTGCAACGGCGTGCCGGTCGTTATCCCCCCAACAGCACGCACCGGCCTTTCGTAACGGATCGTGAAGTCGAGCGAATGATGGAAATGGGTGCGCCAGAGTAGTCTATCGCTCGATCAGATCCTGCAGTTCCGCTTCACCGGATTCTTCGACGACGCCGGCCACCGTCCTCCCATCGCCGCGGGCGACGGCCGGCGTCGCGCTACCTTCAAGCAATGCCTCGATCACGGCAAGCCGTCGTGCTCGCTGTTTGGCGTCGTTCTGTGCCAGACACTTGAGAGCGTAGTGCACATGATCAGCGGCGGTGCCATCGGTGCACTCCAGCAACATGGAGATAGGCGCCGGCTGACCATTGTGGACGGCCCATTGCAGGGGTGTCGCCACCGTGGATTCAGGATCGTTGTCATTGGCATCAGCTCCAGCATCGAGGAGCATCTTCACGACATCTGTGTCGCTGTCCCCCAGGCCACTACAGGCCAGGTGCAGCACACTCTGTCCCCCGTGAAACCGCGTAGGCTTCACATTCGGATCGGCCCCGTGATCCAGTAACCAGCGCATCGCCTCCAGTTGTTGATTGACCATGGCATAAGCGAGTGCCTCCGCCAGGATCTCAGAATCTGTCATCCGCGGTAATTCAGAGGTGTCAGCGTCTGGTGCTGAATCCTTGGTGACACCCACATTGCGCTCGTAGTACGGTCGGCGGCTGTGACTGCGGCGAGCATCGGTCTTGAGCGTCCCAGCAGCTGTCAGAAAGGATTCCATCACGCCGATCTCACCCAGGCCCGCGGCAAATCGTAGATCAAGCCGCGCGCCATGATGGTACAGAGCCCTGGACGCTTTCGTCTCACCGTGGGCGAGGGCTGCATAAATCGCCAGTCCATCGCTGGCATCCACCTCGGCGCCTGCCTCGATCAGGATGTCGATCAGCTCGGTCTGCACCCCCGCCTCTCGCGCTGGTTTGCTGCTGGCCATCAGACACAGAGGTGTATTGTTGCCCACGTCTGTCATCGAGTTCGGATCAGCGCCTGAGCGCAACAACAGGCGTGTCACTTCCGCCGCGTTCTTGGGTACGGGGTGGTCTGTTGGATTCCCGGTCACGTAGTGGAGCAGGGCTGCGCCATGGAAATAGGTCCCTTCCTGAGTGGCGTCGAAACCACTGGAGTCCACGAGAGCCGGGTGCTTTTGCAGCAATTGCTCGAGCTCCATCACATTTCCCGACGCCATCGCCTGCAGGGCCGAGCGAATCGCGTCGAGGGGGGGCGTCGAGAATTGCCCTGATCTTGAGGGGCGCAATGGCTGGAAGTCTTCCTCTGCCAAATCTGCCATTTCTGTCATCCTCTGTTTGTTGACCCAGGACCATTCATCCGCCGCCCATTGGGAGCACACGCTCATCATCACTGACGGCGAACCGCGGATCCTGACGAACTAGGAGCCTGGGAATCAAGGTTCACGCCGCCTCCAACTCCTCCACTGCCACCGTAACCGGTGACGAGCCGATCTCGACGATGGCCTTGCTCGAACGTGTGTCGAGATGATTGAGTACGCCAACCTGACCCAGACTACGCACGTGAACGCGATCACCAACCTTCACGGGTCGGCTGACACTGGGTATCTGCGTCAGCTTTTCGTCGATTGTCGCCAGCAATTCTCCGAGGACCAGCATGAGGGCACGCTTTGAAGGCTCCTCCCTCTGCAAACGAGCCAGCTGCCGTTTCAACTGGCGCAGCGTGTCATACGCCGCCTGTCCACTGGTGATCTTTGCCAATTCCTGTTGCGCCGTGACATCGTCGAGAACCTCTTGGGCCTCGTCCTTCAGGCGCACCGCCTCGGCTTTCGCTTTCTCGGTCTCTTCCCGCTCTGCCAGACTCTGCAGTCGGGCCGCCTGCAGTTCACCAAGTAGTCGTGTTGACTCGTCCTCCTGGCGACGGCTCTCTGCCTCGCCGATCACCGTTTCCGGCAAACCCAGCCGACGCGCCAGCGACAGGGCATTGCTGCTGCCAGCCTGACCAATCAGCACCTTGTGGGTCGGCTGTAGCGTCTCGACATCAAATTCGATGGAGGCATTCTCTACACCCGTCATCGTATAACCCAGCGTCTTAAGCTGGCTGATGTGTGTCGTGACCGCCGTGCGCACGCCTCGTTCATGCAGATGTTCGAGAATCGCCCGTGCCAGGGCGGCGCCCTCTTCCGGATCGGTGCCACCTCCCAGTTCATCGAGCAGCACCAGACTATGGGCGTCAGCACCATGCAGAATCTGGCCGATCTGCGTCAGATGGCTGGAGAATGTGCTGAGACTCTGCTCGATGCTCTGTTCATCGCCGATATCGGCCCACACATCTTGCAGCACAGGTAGCGTCGACTGTTCCGACGCCGGTACATGCAGGCCCGTCATCGCCATCAGCGTCAGCAGTCCGATCGTCTTCAGTGCTACGGTCTTGCCACCCGTATTGGGTCCGGTGATGATGAGGGTGTGGAAGTCGTCACCGAGGCGGACATCGATCGGTATCACCTCTTCGATACCACCCCGCTCTTCGAGATCCAGCAGCAGCGGATGGCGTGCGTCACGCAGACGAATCACGCCCTCGTCATTCAGAATGGGCGGATGCATCGCGAAGGTGCGACTGAGCCTCACCTTGGCATACGTCATGTCCACGTGCGCCATGACGGCCAGCGTCGTTCGCAGACGACCCACCTCAGCAGCGATCTTCGCCGTCAGTTCCTGTAGAATACGCATCAACTCCTGACGCTCGCGATTCTGTGCGCCAGAGAGTTCCTCCCCCATCTTGCGAATCCCCTCGGGCTCGACGAAGATGGTGCCTCCACTGTCAGAGCGACCTCGTTGCACTCCCGACACGCGCGAAACCGCTGAGGCGCGCACAGCCACCGTCGGTCGACCATCATGCTCACGGATGCCCGTGTCTTGCAGATGCGGTGAGATACCCGGCGAGCGCATCAGCGTCGCCAACTTTCCTTTGATGCGACCGCGGAAGATCTGAATCTCATTGCGCGCTGACTTCAAGGCAGAACTCGCACTGCTCTTGATGGCACCGTTCTCATTGAATGTCAGCTCGATCGACTCTTCCAGCGCCGCGAAGCTGACGATCGGCTCCGCCATACGCGCTACCTGTGGATAGGTCTCACCTGCCGCTGTGAGAAATTGCCGTACAGTTCGTGCCGCTCTGAGCGTCTCACCAACCCTGAGAATCTGCTCGATAAGCAACACCTCAACACGCTCGAGCTCATCCAGAATGAAGCCAAGGTCGTGCAGCCCACCGATCGGCAGTTCCTGAGCGGCTCCCAGCAGCAGCTTCAACTGCGTCGTCTCCATCATGCGTCGCTCGATCTGCGCCGAGTCAGTGAGTGGTCGCAACTGGCGGACCCGTACCTGACCCAATCCCGACGTAGCGAAACCTGCCAGGATCTCGATGACTTGATGGTACTCCAACACTTCGAGTGCGTGTTCGTTCAAATGTCACTCCTGCTGCCCCGAAGAAGTCGGCGGCGGCGATACAATGTCAACCATCGAGACAAGCCTCATGCTTGCCCTCGTCACAACAACACGCCAGTTTGGGCGCTGATGAAAATCACTGCGATCAAAACATTCGTCGCCAATGCAGGCAGTTTCAGTCGTGCCCTGCTCAAGGTCGAGACCGACGAGGGTCTCTACGGCTGGGGTGAAGTGTATTCGACGGGGCCCGACCTGTCCGTGGAACCCATCGCCGACTACCTGTTCAAATTAATCGGTGGCGAGGATCCGCGTCGCATCGAGTTCATCATGATGAAATTGATGCAGGCGTTCCGCTTTCCCCCTGGTGGCGTGGGCATGCCGGCGATTTCGGCGCTCGATCATGCCTTGTGGGATATCTCGGGCAAAGCAGCTGGACTTCCTGTCTACATGTTGCTTGGCGGTGCCGTGCGCGATCGAATTCGCGTCTACAGAGGCGTCGGTGGCCGCAATGGCAAAGAGACAGCGGCGGCGGCGCACAAATTACACGAGTCCCACGGCTTCACGGCATTCAAGACGGGGCCCTTCCTGATTGATCCCGACGCGTCGCGCTGGGGACGCGTCTGCTCTGAGGCGGCCAAGTATTTCGAAGAAATTCGCGCCCACACACCCGATGATTGGGAATTCGCCTTCGACCCCCATGCGAAGATATTCGAACCCATTCGCGCCGTGCAGTTGGCAGACGCTCTGGCACCCTACGATCCGATGTTCTTTGAGGAACCGCTGCGGCCTGAACACATCCCCCAATGGCAACGTCTGCGCCAACAGATGCGCGTCCCTCTCGCGACGGGAGAAAGTCTTTTCGGGCGGTTCGAATTTCTTGACCTAATTGCGCGCAACGCGGTGGACATCATCCAGCCCGATGTGTGCATCTGTGGTGGTCTGCTGGAGATGCGCAAGATCGCAGCCATTGCTGAGGCACATTACGTGAGTGTCGCGCCACACAATCCGATGGGTCCTATCTCTACGGCCGTCAACGTGCACTTTGCCGCAGCGACGCACAACTTCACGATTCTCGAATATTACCTGCCCACCGATGCCGCCTGGGAGAATTGGGTTGACGAGCCGTATGTGCCCACCGACGGCTATCTGGATATCCGACCGGATCGCCCAGGCCTTGGGATCGAGGTGAATGAAGAAGCCATCACGAACAATGACTTCGTTCATTGGCAGCGTACCTGTCCGATTCGTCCGGACGGCTCCACGGGCTATATCTAAGCGGGGCTGTAGTTCCTGAAAATTCTGCTGGTTATCCCATTGTTGCGATCACAGCGCCACCGCGACGACGTGCATACGGCGTTTTGATGCCGTGTCTTGCACAATATGCCGTGTCTTGCACAATGTCGTCGACAAGTTCGGGATCACGAACCTCGGACAGGGCCGCCGCACGCACAGCCGGCGTATAGCGCTCAACGAGCTCGCCGCTGATTGTCGATAGTCCACACACATCTACCTCAGTACCAGAAACCACCTCCGGGAGTCGAACCCGCATACAATGGCATGTGCGTCCCGACCGCCCACTTACTACCCATCATGTTTTCCATGATCATCGACGAGATCACCATGCGTGGATCCGTAAGCATCCACATGTGGTTGCTGATCTGTTGGCCAATTTCTATCGCCCCTTTTCGTTCCGGGAACAGATGATCAAGGCGACCGAATCTTCCCTGAACATCATCGTCAGAGGAATTGCTTCAATTTTCTTGATCGATGGTGCCAAGTTGCCCTCCCCTCGTCAGTCCGCTGCGACCGTGTACTTTGCCACAGCCTCTTCATCCAACTCGACACCCAGCCCCGGTCCTTCCGGCGCAGTCGCAACACCATTCTCGACGAGCGGCTTCGTCAGAAGCGAATGTTCGTGGACGAAGTTTCCACAGATGTCCGAACCGAATGTGCAGTTCGGCGCTACGAGCGCGGCGTGCAGTCGATAGACATCGAACAGACCCAGATCAACATTTGATGCCGTCCACACCGGCAATCCTGCATCTTCGGCGATACGTGCCATGTGTACGAACATCCAATCCGATGGACCGATATTGAATGCGTCCGCTGCGCCGAGATGCACCACCTCGATCGCTTCTCTTGGAGACGCCAGATGGGGCGCGATCGGCAGCGACGTCTCCTCCTTCAAGCGCTTGTAAAGTGTAAAGTCATCACGCGGGATCGGATCCTCGATGACAACATTCTTCCCTTCGAGGGCTCGAGCAATCTCGAGGGTGTTCTCCACTGTGTGGAATCTTCGATTCGGATCGATCACAATCCGCAGATCCGGTGCGACCTCGAGTGCCGCCAGCACTCGATCCACCACGTCACCATCTTCCCATCGACACTTCATTTTCAGACCGTGGAATCCCTGCTCCACTGCTCGTCCTGCCGCCAGCGCTGTGTCTTCAGGCGTCTGCCGCGCAATCCAGTAGTCGACGGGGATCGATGGCTGCATCTTGCCACCAAATAGTCGATACATGGGTTGATCGAGGGCCTTGCCTATCAGGTCGAGCAGCGCCATCGACCAGCCGCCGCCCACGAGGCTTCGTGGTTCGAAGTCGAGAGGATCACGTCCTGACCAATCAGGCGGCGTGTCATCTTGCTGACCGTAGTATGGGCTGCCCATACCCATGCCTGTGACACCTTCGTCCGTGTGCAGACGCAGCAAGTCCTGGCAGCGTCTCTCGATGGACTCGGGATAGGCCTTGAGATACGGCTCACCGCCATGGTCAGGCGGCGCGAACTCACCATATTCAGCTGTGGGTAGAATGCCTGGCATAAAGGGGACGCGCAGAACGGTGCGTTCGAAACCGGTAATCTTCACGTGTGATGCTCCAGGTTGAAAAGCACGCTGTCAGAGTCGACGTGTAGAGATCTTGCAAGCCAAGCAAAGCAATTCCATTCGATGGGGCTATGCGCTGACGGCGTTTTTGCGGATGATCACTTTTGCACGCGCGTCCGGGATCTGAAGTTCCAGTACCCGCGGGCGTGACGGTCGTATCGCTCCGGATCTCATGCCACTGGCAAGGATGACGAATCAGATGACTCGAGTACCTCATGATGAGATGGTGGATGTATTCAGCCGTGCCCTCGAAGCCCGCTCAGTGGCGCCCGATCGTGCGCACAAGATCGCCGTCATTTTGGCGGAGAGTACCTGTGACGGTGTGCCCTCGCATGGACTGCATCGTTTTCCCGGAATCGTGGAGGACATCGACGCGGGTCGCATCGTGCCCAGTGCGGATGCCGAGTGTGTTGCATCCTTCGGCGCTCTCGAACAATGGGATGCTCGCCAGGGACCCGGTGTTCTCACGGCGACAACGGCGATGGCGCGGGCAGTGGAGATCGCAGGCGTCTCGACGATGGGATGCGTCGCTCTGCGCAATGCCAATCATTGGATGCGCGCCGCCACCTATGGTCTGCAGGCTGCGGCGGCGGGTTGCCTAGCCTTCAGCTGGACCAATACGACACGCCTGATGCCACCACACGGCTCTGCCGAGAAGCGCATTGGCAACAATCCTCTGTGCATTGCGGTACCGGTCGCCGCTGGCGATCCGGTCTTGCTCGATATGGCACTCAGCCAATTCTCTGGAGGGCGCACCGATACACTCCGACGCACGGGCGGCAAATTTTCAGTGCCCGGTGGCTACGACACGGAGGGCAACCTGACGACCGATCCGACCCAAGTGCGGCAATCGGGTCGCCCCTTGCCGATCGGCTATTGGAAGGGCAGTGGCCTGGCCCTGTGTCTCGACTTGCTGGCGACCCTCCTGTCAGGTGGACTCGCCACGTGGCAGATCACGGGGTCCGGAGCAGATGTCGGCGTTGGCTGCGTGCAGATCTTCATCGCCTTTGACCTGGCTTCCATCGACGACGGACGCTCGGCAGAGGAGACGGTTGCTACCATACTTGCCGACTTTGGTACAGCCATTCCCTTGGAAGGTGAACGTGTCACCTATCCTGGTCAGCGCTCAGCCGAGACCCGACGCGAGAATCTCGCCCAAGGTATCCCCGTGGACGACGAAATCTGGCAAGCGGCGCGGCGCCTTGCCGGCCTGTGAGAAGGGGTATTTAGAATCTGCTGGAAGAGATGAACGCCTCCTGATATAGGGAATGATGACGAGCTATTCCTCCATGTAGGGCTCGTCTGGCCATCCGCGTGCCATTGAGATCAAAAGCGAACCGATCCGTTGGGCCACATCCAAGGATGCGCCAGCGCATCTCACCCGTTGACGCGTCACCCCAGCGCTCACCATCGGCGCAGCGGAAGCACGAAATGGTAGGTCCGTGGTGAATTCCATACGTCCTCCGGATCGTCAACGGCGGCGATCCAGTCGAGCATGTCCTGTTGAAACTTGCTGCGATCCGGGCCGGTGCTGTCCACCTTGTGCTGACCGCCGAGATTGCAACAGATATTCCACAGAACTGGGACAGAAAGGGATGGCGCGGGCGGCGAAGATGCCGTCGATTCTGATTCGCCGCGACGGTGGCCCCTCCGATCCCCTGCGTGAAAAGCAGGAGGAGATCGTGGTCGAAGCGGATGCGACCATCAGCAGACTGAGTCAGCTGCCGGAGGCTATTGCTTCTCTGCCCTGATCGACGCAACGAAGGCCTCCACCTCGTCAACCGACCTGAGGCGTACGAAACGAACGTGCCCCCATGCGGATCATCCATCATCGACAGATACTTGACCCGCTTCACCCGATGCTGCGTTAGCGCCCACCAAAGAAGGGAATCCGCCTTCTTCCACACGGCCAACTGTCCCCAGGAGCGCGACAGAACGCGCCACACAATCAGCGACAGCGGCGGATCGAGCCAGATCGCCGTTTGCAGCAGTGGCCGCCGCCATCCGGCGCTTGAACTCTTCCGGGTCTGTGTCGTGGAGACCGACCCAGTTCGGCTGCCAGTTGATCGCATCCTACTCGACGAAGGGTACGCCGACCACCTCGGCCAGCTGCTCGGCGAGAGTACTCTTCCCAGATCCCGTGTTGCCGATCACCGCAATGCGCCGCCCGATGGAAGATGGTGTCGGCGATCGGTCAATCATTCAGACCACCGGATCATCACTGCGGAACTTCTCGAGGATCCGTGCTTGTTCCACCTCAACAGCACTCAGCGGCATGGGCCCCAATGTTTCCATCGCATCGACCAGTGCCTGCCACGCCGCGGGCGACATGTTCGACTTGAAGCGCGCCTTGAGACGATCGCTCGCCGCTTTGAGTGCGACCGACAGCCGATCACGACCGAGACGGAAGATCACCTGCTGGATTTCCTGATCCTCAAGCCCGGCGAAATCTTCGAAGGTCTGCACTGGGTGAAGTTTGCCCAGTTCCGCTTCGCAGGTTTCCCAATCGGGATAGCCATAGTCAGCGGCAACGATGTGCTGCACCTCTGCAAGGGTGACATCGGCCTGAGTGATCTCCTCATTCGACAGGCCTACCACGCGTGGCAGACCGTGGCGAATGCGGTCCATGGGCCAACCCTCGCCGCGGCTGATCATCCACAGGAACCACTCGGTTTCCCTGCGGACATTGGGCAGACCTGGACGAACAAAGATTGTGCCCCATCCATACTGGGACGACTGCCCAGCCTCTGCGAGAAGCTGCTTCCAGTTACGGAAGCCCTGCTCCGCGGCGATCACGTGTTGAACTTCCTGTAGCGTCACGTGAGCCGCAGTGATCTGCGTTTGGGTCAACTTGGCATCTGTTACTTGGGCAAAGGTAGATACCTGGGCAAGTCTCGGTAGACCCGCCTGTACTCGAGCGGCGCCATCCGTATCGCCCTCCTTGAATAACTTGAGCAGACTCTTCGCCTGTTTTTTGAGATTCTCAACATTCAGTTCAGCCATCGCACGTCGCCTATCAATCGGCACCTTCACCTCATGAGTAAGTTGGGCGCTGCGGCGAATCCGCAGCGCCCAACTTACTAGACGAAGGCGTCGTCGCCCGACGCATCCTTGAACTTGTTGATGATCTGCCATTGCACGACCTCGACCTCGGACAGACGCATCGGACCAAGCCACTCCATGTATTGAGTCAGCGCCTGACGCTCTTCCTTGCTCATATTACCAAGGATCTTGTCCTTCACCGGTTCCGTCGCTGCCTTGAGCGCAACCGTCAGATCATCACGACCGACGCGAGCGATGATCTCTTTGACTTGATCATCGTCGAGGCCGGTGATGTCCTCGAACTTCGAAAGATGGATAGGGATAGGCATACGTAACCCTCTCTCTGGATTCGCCTGGGCTCGCTCCCTGACAGGCGGGAAAGAAGGTGAAAACCTTCGTCGTAATTCGCTTGGGTGGGCATAGCCCTTCTCGCGAACTGAAGGCGCCCCATGCGCCTACGTCCAGAGAATACTCAAAAGATGTGCGCCAACTCAAGCAATATCTGTGACCAAATCGAAATTTGCGCAGTATCACAGACTAAGAAAAGCGCTGATCGTATCGTCTTGAGTCACACAGATCACATCCTGATCCCTTGCCTGCAGATGATGAATCTCTCCATCAACGTGCACAGCCCCCAACACGTCTCCATTCGCATGAAGCCACAACAACTGCCCTTCTTCTGTGGCAATCACCAGTTCGTCACCACAGCGGGTCGCAGTCCGAATCCACTCACTCACATGCTGCATGGAGAGGATCTCTCCCGTCACTGATAACAGGTAGACGTCGCCGTATTCGCTCGCTGCCAGCACGCCCGCTTCTGTCACTTCCAGCGCGACGACCTTGCCGACGATGTTGAGGTGCCACACTTCGTCACCCGCCACCGGGTCGACGGCAAAGATCCAGCCATCCTCGGTGCCATAGATGATCTCCTGACGCCCGTCACCATCGATATCAAACAGTCGCATCTGGGTCAGACCGATTCCGCGTCGTGGTGTCGTCGCATTGCCTTCTGCCCCCACCTGTTCGAGGGTCGACCAGCGAAAGGTGCCATCGAATTCATGCACCGTCAGCGGCGTCGAGTACGTGTTGCCTACAATCACCTCGGCTCGTCCGTCCCCATCAACATCGGCCGCCTCAACAGCAGTGATCACATGATAGCGGAACCACTGAGCCCACTTCGGCGTACCGTCCGGTTTGAAGACATTGACGAACCACCCTGCCGTACCGACGAGAACACTCAGATTGCCCTCGCCCTCCAGATCCGCCACGCGCAGCACCGTTGCCGCAGCGGCGGAGTCGTACAGATTCTTCAGCGGTTGACGCCATCGCTCGACGCCGGTCCCACCATCGAGAACGACCACTTCTGCCCCACTTAAGCCCGCGATCACTTCGAGTGCACCATCTCCATCGATGTCCGCCGTCAACAAGACGGATGCAGCAGAGGGCAGCTGCACGCGCCATAGTTCGGAGCCATCGTCGTTGGAAGCACAGACGAGATCTCCGGCGGTGTCAGCGACGACCATGCGATACTCATCCTCCTCATCGAAGAGGGCGAGGGCTGCAACGGACTCGACAATCGTCTGTCGCCAAATGAGATCCGCAAGCGGCTGCGTCTGGGCGGCCCCCTCAGTGACCGATAGACTGGGCCGACCTGACGTTGCGCCAACCTCAGGTGACATGTCAGCCGCTTGATCTGATAGCTGATCAACTGCTGGCTCAATCGCCACATCGACGATCGCACCTGCCTCATCGAGACCGACGATTCTCGTCTCGCCATCATCGGCAATCCGCAGCTGTGCGGGGCTACAGCGCTCGACTCGTAGATCCTCGTGAGGCGTAAAGACATGCAGAAAGACCATCGACTCTCCTTGCTCGAGGCGTCGATTCAGCTTCTGCTGCACAACATGGACATTTCCACTGTGATGCGGGTAACCACCCCATGCCGCCCCATCGTCAACAATCTCCATCGATGAGCGATCACCACTCAGTGTGTTACCACGCAGTGAGTTGCCACTGTGCAGAAATAATTGCACGCCATCCTGATGTAAGCCCACCCGACCGGCTGCTGCCGTTACATCGCCGACGACACGCCAATAACAGCGACAGCGGAAGTCCCCAGGCTCAGTACAGCGAAGCTCATCTACGACGACGATGTAGCGACCGGTGCGCCAAATCAGATTCCGTCGCCAGTCCATCCCGTTGTAGCCCACAACCTCACTCTGTACGACGCCACCCTCCGAATCCGACGCCTCCACCAACAGGCGGGCCAGCGGTGGAATGACGAGTCCATCCCCTGGTGAATCGAATACACCCACCCCGTCCCGTTGAATGCTGACACTATTGTGGAACTTCGGTGCCGCGCGGATGTAGTCACCGTCGGCAAGCCAGACTCTGTCCTTCCACGATAGTCGCAGGATCGCATTCGTGTCTTCGTGGCCATGACACATGGTGCCGACCCCCTCGAGCAGCAGATACTCATCGTCGACTGAGAAACTCGGCCGGAGGGAGAGTTTGTCGAAGTAGCGACTCTCTGCTGTTGGTTGATGTGTCGCGGGGACGTTGTCGGCGACAAAATTCCTCGCAGACTCTGGTAGGTCCAGTGCTGTCACACCGAGCAGATCCTCTGGCAACAAAGGCTCGACACCGGGAAGGGTGAATCCATGCTCAGATCGGTTCACGCTCGACCGCCACGTGTCGAGGGCCTGATGGAGACTTGGCGCCTTGCCTTCGGCAAGCCAGTTGAGTAACCAGAGATGAGTGGGGTCCTGCGTGCGCCACAGCGACGCGAGCAGCGGCCAGAGGTGATCACGCCAACCGGCGTTGTCGAAGGCCGCGTAGCCACTGCTATCGCCGTACCCCACTTCGCTGCGAAGATTGTCCGTCGTGATCGCCAGCAGTCGACAAAGATCTGCCACGTGCCCCTCATCGAGATACCGGTGATCGTTGCTCAGCAGCATGTAGTCGAGGGTGTGATGTGGTGTGTGCCAGACATAGCCGACACCGGCGTCGTCATTCGGTTTGTACCCCAGCGCCTGTCCTGCAAAGATCCGTTCCACGCGGGCGCTGATGTCGGCGAACTCAGTCACGCCGTAGCGGCGGGACAGATACTGGTGACCCGCTACCAGATTCAGCCCGACGAAGGTCGTGTGATTCTGCCGCGGGATTCCGTCGGGATTGACCTCTTGCTGCAGATAGAAAAGTCCTGCAAGATGACGTAGCAGGTCGATGAACATCTCCACGACCGCATGTCGATCCTGCTTGGTGTAGACCGGATGATCTTCCACCAGATCCCATAGGTGGATGAAATGATCGAGATGAAAAAAATCGTGGTAGTCGTGGGGTTCGAGAGCTCGTTGTTCCCGCCACAGATCGATCGTCCCAGCGAAGATGCCTTTGATCAGGTGACCCCAGACTTCTCCATCATCGAGATACTGGTGCCACAGATAGGACTTCAGTTGTCCACCACGGAAAGGTGATGCCACCCAGCCGCCGTGCCACATGGCCAGATCCTTGGCGATGAGACCATCCAGTTGCGACGACGCCGGCTGCTTCGGTCCTGAAGCCAGTTGATGGATGTGGACTCGATCCAGTACACCGTCACTGGCTTCGACACATTTCGTCAGCTCCGCCGCCGCATCGCGCAGACCCTTGTCACTGCTGGCACCCGTGACGATCGCATTGTGCCCGGCGCCGAAGGGATCACGGATCGACCGAACCAGGTAGTCATCGTTTCCTGGGAACAGGGTATCCACAAAACAGCAGCGGGCATTGTAGAGACGGGTGACGGCCGCATTGTTCGCCAGGTGGCCGCAGGCGATCACGTGCACCTTCGCAAAGTCGGTGGCATCAAAGTCGTGCTGAGCCACGATGAGAGACCCAGACGCGGCGGCGAGTCGACGAACACTGGTGTCGTCGGTGAGATGATCCGGCACGACAACGATTGTGTCTGCCAGCGTCGTCGCGTGAAAGGCTCGTGCTTTCATTGGAGACATATCGACACAACTCCCGTGACCATCGTCGATCACGTAGACGATCATGAGTTCAGGGGATCTCTAACTGATCACAGTATTTCCAGTGGTGTGGTCTGAGCACTTGCTTACCCCGCACTGACTCTGCAAGTTGCGTCCAGCCTATGTCCCGAATGGTGCGATGGCAAATGGATGCACTTCAAAAGAGAAAGCAACGATGCCCTTTTCCTATTGTCTCAATACCAGCACCATCCGCAGCGAGGGGGCCACGATTTTGGACATGATCGACACGACTGCCGATGCCGGCTGGGATGGCATCGAGCCGTGGGTCAAGGAACTTGACGACTGGATCGCAGGAGGTGGCACACTCGATCAGGTTCGTGCCCGAGCCGAAGAGCGCAACCTCGCCATCGTCAACCTGATCGGCTTTCCCGAGTGGGCCGTGCCGGAAGATGATCGCCGCACTGCCGGTTTCGCCGAGGCAGCTCGCTGTTTCGAGATGGCCAAAGCTCTTGGCTGTCCCCACGTCGCCGCGCCACCCTTCGGTATCCACGATCGCGTCGTCGACATCCTCCCCGTCGCCGATCACTTCGCCGATCTCGTCGATCTTGCCGCCAAATCAGGGGTATCACCACTGCTGGAGTATTGGGGTATCGCACAAACTCTCGGTCGCACGGGCGAAGTGCTGCTTGTCGCCGCCGAGTGCGGACGCTCAGGTGTGCAACTGCTGGCAGACGTCTTTCACATGTACAAAGGCAGTGGCCATCACGTGGGCTTCGAGCACTTCGGTAACCGTCGGCTGGGCCTCGTGCACGTCAACGACTACCCCGCAACACCGGCCCGTGCCGATATCACCGACGCCGACCGCGTCTATCCTGGCGACGGGCTGGCACCGTGGCAACAAATCATTTCTTCTTTGAAATCGACAGGCTTCACTGGAATGCTCTCTCTCGAACTATTCAACGAGAGCTACTGGGCACGTGGACCGGCCGCCGTCGCGCGTGAGGGATTGGCGAAGCTGAAGGGGTGTGTCGGGACCGATTGAGCGGCATGTGACGCACTGAGACGCCACAAGGGCAAATACACGTAGCCTCTCACCACCACTGTACTTGGATTGGGGTACAGCACTCCCGACTGGACTCCCGAAATACACCCGAGTGCTCCCGACGTGCAGGATGTTGAGCGCTGGGCCACGATGGCGAACCAACTAGGTAGACGTGCACCAGGCGCCCACAGTGGACGCGAGAGACGAGCAGGTCGAAGACGTCCAACCACAGATCCGAGCAACCAAGAAGCCCTGCTATCATGAGATGCCCCTCCTGGCAGGGCTGGACCACTCGATCGCCTGCTCCCGCGCAAACCGAGCACGCTCCCCGTGCCAGTTCAGCCTCGAGCGACTCAATCGTTGGCTTTGACAGCCCGGATGATGGCGTATTGTCGGATGAAGTCATTCTCAGAAGATTCTTCGCCGTGGATTTCTGAGGAGCCAGGTCCTGTTAACACTGGCACATGACGCATCTGCAATAAAGATGGGTGCTCTCATCCAGACCGGCGATTCACAAAAGCCTCCCCGTTGACAGCATCAGAGACCGAGGTTTCTTACACCCACCAAAGCAACCCGCACCCAATGTCTGAAAGGAGATCTTCGTGGCCGACGTGACCATCTACCACAACCCCAGTTGAGGCAAGGCGAGGGGCGTCCTGGAAATCCTGGCCGCCCGCAACGTCGAGTTCGACGTCATCGAATACATCGAACATCCGCCGACTGAAGCAGACTACCGCCATTTCATCGAGCTACTTGGCGTGGAGCCTGCTGATATGCTACACATTGGTTCCTTCAGCAAACTCGGTCGCAACATCGACCAGATCAGCGACAACGATGCGCTTGTCACGCTGCTGCTCGAGCATCCGGAGGTAATGAATCGGCCCATCTGCATTCGTGGAGACAAAGCCGTCATCGCAAGACCATCAGAATTGGTCGAGCAGATCCTCGACTGAATCATGTTCTATCGCCCCGAGCACGACCACGGCCTGCCACGAGATCCCTTCAACTATCTCGTCGTCCCACGCCCCATCGGTTGGATCTCGACGTGCGCGCAGCCTTCGCCATAGAGCGACCCATCTGGCCCGCGAAGTAGAGCAGAGCTACTTACCGAGCTGCTCGAAGTCCACCTTCGTCGGATCCGTCACCCACGAAGACGCCTCCAGCACCTCGATCGATACAAGCAGACCGTCCTCCCCATAGTCGAGGACAACACCACGCCCTTGGTCGCTGTCGATGACGGCCACGTCGTCGCGAAGGATGACATTCAGCGTATCGGTCTGTTGATCGTAGGTGACTTTCATTTCTGACGACTCCGAACCTTCATGTTTCACAACGATGACTGGATCTCTCGGTACGAGATTCGCAATGTAGGAGTTGTACTGGAGAAGTCCAACGTGCATCCGGCCCACACCTACTGGCACATGCGACGCCACCATCAATAGGACACCTTTCTAGTAACGTCAGATACCATAAAAGGTGCCCATTGTTTCTGAAACAGTATTACCTCGGTTGCCTCGCCCACGCCTCTTATCTGATCGGCGACGAACAGACCCAGAACGCCATCGTCGTGGATCCCCAGCGTGACATTGGTCAGTACCTCACGGATGCCGACGCCCAGGGCCTGACAATCCGGCATGTCGTTTTCACGCACATGCACGCCGCCAAGACCGAATACGCCTCGGTGCCCATGGGCGACGACGATGAGAACGCTTTCGGCCAGGTTCGCCTGGTTTTTCTTCATACACCCGGACACAGCCCGGACTCGAGTTGCATGCTCGTCTACGACCTGTCGCAGAGTACCGACAAGCCACACGCC
>Ga0114999_10003656_pt1 | contig 19135 bp, 12 predicted proteins | sample ArcticOcean_MG_C_3_FD_89820 | JGI IMG/M metagenome (GOLD analysis project Ga0114999, IMG submission 89820) | Marine microbial communities from western Arctic Ocean - ArcticOcean_MG_CB8_126 | ecosystem: Environmental > Aquatic > Marine > Oceanic | place: Arctic Ocean: Canada Basin | collected...
CGGACCACGGACTTCATTTGGGAGAACACGGATTAACGAGGAAGACCACTGCCTTCGAGCTTGATGCAGGGGTGCCCATGATGATCGTTAGCCCACAGCACGAGGCAGGACAACGAACAGATGCCTTAGTTGAACTACTCGATCTATATCCAACTTTGACGGAGCTTTGTGGGTTAAAGGCACCTGACAATCTGCAAGGCAAATCATTGGTTCATTTGTTAGAAAATCCCAATGAGCATCATAAGGCAGCGGTGTTGACTCAAACGCCGCGGCCGAACTACCCAAAAGGCAAAATGCCGGAATCCATGGGTTATACCATTCGAACGGATCGTTTCCGCTATACGGAATGGCGAAACTTTAATACGAGCAATATTCTGGCTCGCGAGCTGTATGACCATGACAGCGATCATCTAGAAACAGTGAATGTGGTTAGTCAGAAAAAATACAAACGGTTCTTGCCCAAGTTGGAGGCGCAGTTGGAGGAGTTGGTTAGATGATGAGACTCGAAATGTTTATTAAAATTGTAGGAGCGGCTTTACGCCGCGATCGCTCGTTGCAGGTGAAATCGCGGCGTAAAGCCGCTCCTACAGGAAAAAGCCCCATCTATCTATTGGCCTTATTTGTTTTTCTCGGCTCTTTTCTAAGTCTGCAGGCGCTTCCCAATATCGTCCTCATTATGGCCGATGACCTGGGTTATGGTGACTTGGCTTGTTATGGAAATGCCAAAAACAAAACGCCCAATATCGATGCTCTTGCTGCGAGTGGGTTGCGGTTTACGGATTTTCATTCATCGGGCCCTATGTGTTCACCTACGCGTGCTGGTACCCTTACCGGTGTCTATCAACAACGCTTCGGTCCCAATTTTGACGGGGCGATTTCCGGGGTTGACGATTTTAACTCCGGCTTGCCTCTCGAAGCGGTAACGATTGCTGAAGTCTTAAAAGAGAAAGGCTATGCTACCGGTTGCTTCGGTAAATGGCATCTGGGTTTTCAACCGCCTTACTTTCCTACCAAGCAGGGCTTTGATGAATTTCGTGGTCTGGGATCCGGAGATGGCGACTTCTTTACGCATGTTGACCGCAGTGGACGTGAAGATTGGTGGACGAATGATGAGATGACACCGGAGGAAGGTTACACCACGGATCTGCTCACAAAGCATAGTATTGATTTCATTGAGAGACATCGTGATGAACCGTTCTTTTTGTATGTGCCTCACCTGGCCATACATTTCCCCTGGCAGGGACCGGAGGATCCACCTCATCGTCAAGCCGAAACGGGCTACCACGATGACAAGTGGGGTGTGATTCCAGATAGGTCCAATGTGTATCCGCATGTGAAGGCGATGATTGAATCGTTGGATACGAGTGTAAGCGAAATTTTAGGCGCTTTAAAAAAGAACGGGTTGATGAAAAATACGCTGATAATCTTCACGTCCGATAATGGCGGCTATATCAATTACAACGGTGGCTTTGAAAACATATCCAGCAACGGACCACTGCGTGGACAAAAGACCCAGGTTTATGAAGGAGGCCATCGGGTTCCGACCATTGTCTCCTGGCCAGGAAAGATCAAACGGGGAGTGACTGATCAAACGACGCACTCCACTGATTGGTTTCCCACTTTTGCTAAATTGGCAGAAGTTTCCACGGACGACCTCCAACTGGATGGGGCTGATCTCGCTCCCTTGCTTTTTGATGGAAAATCGCTGCCGACTCGAAATTTGTATTGGAGAATCCGGGGGAATTGGGCGGTGCGAAGCGGACCCTGGAAACTGGTTCATGCGAATGAAAAAACCGGACTATTCAATCTGGATGAGGACATCGGAGAAACCATTGATCTGACTTCGGCAATGCCGGAAAGAGTCGCGTCACTTAGTACTGCTTGGGGAATCTGGGAAGCTGATGTGAACAAAAGCGCCAAGAAATATCCGTGAAAAATCTATCTGTCAGAGTCTTTGTTCTCGGCCTATTTGCTTTTGCGAGTAGTCTAACTGCTCAACCCAACATTGTCTTCATTATGGCCGATGATCTTGGTTACGGTGACTTGGGGTGTTATGGGCAAAAGAAAATTTTAACGCCCAATATCGACGCTCTAGCCGGTGAAGGTATGCGCTTTACTCAGGCTTATGCAGGAGGACCTGTTTGCACGCCATCGAGAAGCGTCCTGATGACTGGTTTACATAATGGGCATACACCTGCCCGTGATAATGTGCCGCATTACGATAACTACTTGGAGCATGAAGACATCACTGTCGCTGAAGTCCTGAAAGATGCCGGTTATTTGACGGGTGGAATTGGAAAATGGAGTCTGGGGAATCCTGGAACGGTAGGCGATGCAACACAGCAAGGATTTGACATGTGGTTTGGGTATCAAAACCAGGACCATGCTCATTACTATTTTCCTGAGTATTTGGATGACAGTTCGGCTCCGGGCGGAAAAGTAAACTATCCGGGAAACAGCAAAACGAAACAGATCTACAGCCACGACGCGATGACGGATCGTGCAATACAATTTATCACGGAATCCGCAGGAAAACCGTTTTTCCTCTATGCGGCATATACGGTGCCTCATTTTTCGGCACGCAGTGAGGATGAGGATCGGTTATCGGTACCAAACTTGGGCGCCTACGAGGATAAACCATGGAGTTTGGCGGCCAGGAAGTATGCCTCGATGGTAAGTCGGCTCGACTCTGATGTTGGCCGGATCGTTCATTTAATCGATAGCGTTGGATTAGCGGAAAATACCTTGATTATATTTACCAGTGATCAAGGTCCATTGGATAGCGGTCCCTATGAAGAGCTCGACAATAACGGACCCTTACGAGGGGCAAAGAGGACGCTGTATGAGGGAGGCATTCGTGTTCCATTTATTGCACGCTGGAAAGGGAAGGTCCCTGCGGAAAGCGTAAGCGATCAAATTATTGCTTTTTGGGATATGTTACCCACCTTGGCTGAAGTCGCAGGTTTTCCGGTGTATTCTGGAGGTGATGGTTTTAGTGTGCTGGATGCGTTTCTCGGAAAAGCGCTGAAAGAGTCCCATGAGTATCTGTATTGGGATTACGGACACACTAGACAACGGTATGACCAGGCGGTTCGGCTAGATGACTGGAAGGGCATTCGCCATGGAGTCAACGGCTCAATCCAGCTTTACGACTTGAATAATGATCTTGGAGAAAAGAATGATGTCGCTTCTGAGTTTCCGGAAGTAGTTAAAAGCATCACACGCATCATGGATTCTGCTGCCGTCCCTAACTCCCACTATTCAATAGGGGACTTGTATACCGGTTCTCCTATTTGGCAGCGGTCGGATTACTGGTGATTGATGTATTTGTCCGGGATAAGAAATTGCCGATCCATAATATGGGGCTTTCTAAATCCTATAATAAGTTCTAACATCTTTTATAGAACATATTCACCATGACTTATCGTAACTTCCCCTGTCTTTACACATGTCTCCTTCTTCTAAGCACTGCCCTTGGGAGTTTGGCTCACCCGGAGCATGAGATCGGAATTTCGGCTCAAGGGCCCTTGTTGTTGGCTTCGGCGCTCTTGCACAAACATCCTGACCTGCTTGCTGTGCTGGATGTAGATCAACGAGAATGGTTGAACGGGGAGTTGAAGAAAGGTGAAAAAGAACAGGATGGGGAAATTCCCCAAGAAAATTTTCATGAGCTTCTGGAAGCTTTGGAGGCTGTGCCGACCATCGATTTAAAAAATTCCAATGCGTCGATTTCAATTCCGGAAGTGAGCTTTCGACTTCGGAGTGATCGTGGTGGTCTGTTGTTTAAGGTTCTGAACGGGGCCGGTCCCACAAGCTATAATGTCGTCCCGTTTGATCTTTCAAGGACCGAAAAGACGCTCACAGTTCCGGTCGCTTCTGCCGGAACGACTTGGGCCTTGCTCAGTATGAACCACGTTCCTGATGGAATAACACATGTTTATGTTTTCCTAGATTTTGGTTTAGCAGCATCCAGAATCCTTCCCATTCAGCTAATTGCTCCTCCAACAGGACGATTGAAAGTAGATATCCTTTCTGACGATACCGGCCAGCCCACGCCAGCAATGGTTCAGTTACAATGGCTTTTCGATGGAAGTACACGGCCGCCAGGGAGGAATGTCGACTTCACTTCTCAATTCGATTCCCAGTCACGAACTCGTGAACGAATAGAAGGAAGTCGCTTTATATCTTATCCTGGAATGGAACCCGGCCATTATTGGATTTGTTCCGGTCCATTCGACATGTCTTTGCCGCCAGGTGATTGGAAAATTACTATCTTACGGGGAATCGAACACTTAGCGGTGGTTGATACCGTTTCAATTAAGGCCGGAATAACGACGAAAAAATCCTACCAGCCGAAACGTTGGGTCCACATGGCTAATCGTGGCTGGTATTCGGGGGACGATCACGTACACATGCAAATTCAAAGCGATGCGGATGCAGAACGCTTACTCGTTTGGGCGCTGGCTGAAGATACTCATTTGCTAAACGTTCTGGAAATGGGGGATCATGAACGAACATTTTTCCAGCAAAGAGCATTTGGGAAGTCAAGCCGTATCCGGGTTGAGGATACCGTTTTAGTTCCCGGCCAGGAAGATCCGAGGATCGCCCATCTCGGTCACACCATTGCTTTGAATATTGATAAGCGAGTGAGAGACACATCCCACTATTACTTACACGATTGGGTCTATGATACCGTCAAACAACATGGAGGACTCTACGGATACGCGCATATCAATCGCGGATTGTTCAATATAGAACGAGACCTCAGTTTGAATATCCCAAAAGGAAAGGTGGATTTTGTGGAAATTCTGCAATTCCACCATTTGGGCACCGAGCTCTACTACCATTTCCTGAATTTGGGAGAAAAGATTAATGCTTCCGCCGGTTCAGATGTTCCTTGGGGTGGCACGGTGGGCGAAGTGCGGGTGTATGCGAATTTGGGCCAATCCGCCTTCTCTGCCGATGCCTAGTTCAAAGCCTTGGAAGAGGGTAAGACCTTCGTCACCAACGGACCGATGATCGAATTTTCAGTCAATGACTCGCTTCCAGGTGACCAAATCAATTTGGATCAGGACACAAACATCCTTCGTGTAAAAGCACGAGCCTGGGGACATGCGGATCGGCTCGTTCCTATTCGCTTGGAAGTGGTTCGTTTAGGCGAAGTGATTCAGTCGGCCAAGCAAACGGAATCATCCTCCGGTGAGCTGAAACTTGATTTTGAAATCGATGCGGGAGCGGGTTGCTGGCTCGCGGCCAGAGTTTATGCCGATAATGGTTCTGCCGCTCATACGACTCCTATTTATGTGCAGCGCCCGTCTTTACGTTTTTGGAAGCATTCGGAGGTGCCTGAATTGATTGAACGCAGCTTACAGAGCCTGAACGAACTGGAAACGTTGGCTGGAAATATTGCGAATCCGGAAACCACGCCCGCCAAAACAGGGACTGGTTCCTTGGTTGGGGCTTGGTACGCCAGGCCAAACCTTGTTCGGGCCAAAGCTATGGATTTCTTTGATAATTCCGTTGAAGTCTGGGGGAATAATCGGCCCAGGGGAAGATTCTGGTCCGCCCGCTGGCAAGGACTTTTGACAATCCCAGAGAATCACGCCCTTCCTGATACTCTTTACTTGAATACATCCGGTGCCACGACGCTGACGATTGATGGCCAAGTAGTCATTAATAAGCGCGATAGAGGTGAAGCAAATTCTGCGGTAAGGCTTCAAGCAGGAAAAGCACACAAAATCGTGCTGACATACAATCATCTACAATCTCCAATCGCCTATATTTACTTTTCAACAAACCACGATGGAGCTAAAGCTCAAGCGATCCCCGCTGAGTGGTTTTCTTTCACTGAGGATGATTATCGTGCCGCCTACCTCAACTCTTTGGGCAGCTTGGAAGAGCAAAGGACTTTAGGAGAGCAAGCTCCGGCATTGATTAAGCGGATCGATGACGCTCGGAAAATATACCGTGATCTTAGTTCTCAATGGGAAAGTGAAAAGAGTATGCGCATTCCATATTTGCAGAATCCTTGAGGTGCTCATCCGGTAGAACAATAGTATCCTATCACCATGAATTCCCATTTTTTGATTAACGCCCAAAGAGATATGCAGAAACTGATGTTTAATATTTTTTGGATGGCATGCTGCTCGTTTTGTTTCATTCAAGTAGCTACTGCTGATTCTAAGCCGAACATCATTTTCCTGATGGCTGACGACCTAGGTTTCGGCGACGTTGGTTTTAACGGAAATAATCTAGTTAAGACACCTAACTTGGATCGGATGGCAGGAGACGGTCTTCGCTTTACGCGCTTTTACTCAGTAGGTCCGGTGTGTTCCCCGACTCGAGCCTGTGTTCAAACAGGGCGTCATTCCATGCGATTTGGAATGATAGGCGTAAACATAGGAAAACTTCCCGAGGGTGAAATTAACATGGCACAGATTGCCAAGTCCAAGGGTTACACCACAGGGCACTTTGGAAAGTGGCACTTAGGGACGCTGACCAAAGATCCTGAATTGTCGGGACCCGCGCCGGCAACTGCAGCGGAACGGTATGGCCCTCCCTGGGAGCGAAATTACGATGTGACCTTCACGACCGAAACGAATATCGCGACTTGGGATCCTCTAGACGAAACGGGTCTGCGGATTCCAAAGCATCGCGTTCACTTCTGGTCCAATGGAAAAGAGATTGAAGGGAATTGGAAAGGTTCTTCCGAAAGGATCATGATGGATCGAGCGTTAGATTTTGTGAAAAGTTCCGCAGAGGCGGAAACTCCATTCCTGGCTACTATCTGGTTCTACGGACCCCATTCGCCAACTCGAGCTGGTGAGGAACTGAGAGCTCTATATCCCAATGAAAAACTCGGACGACAACATTACCTGGGTTCAATAACTTCGATTGACAATGAGGTAGGTCGTTTACGCCAGACTCTTACGACTTTAGGGATAGAGAAAAACACGCTCATCCTCTTCTGCTCTGACAACGGCCCGGAAGGTACTGGAATCCCGGAGTCGGAATACAATCCATATGGGGGTGTTTACTACGGTGAGGCCGGAGAGTTTAAGGGAAGAAAACGGTATCTCTATAATGGCGGCGTCTGTGTTCCGGCATTTGCTTACTGGCCGGGTGTGATCGAGGCAGGATCGACTTCGAACGAGCCGGTTTGCACTTTGGATTATCTACCAACGCTGGCAGCCATTCTAGGAGCTAAACTTCCTAATGACCGTCCCATTGATGGAACAAATATCTTAGCGCTGCTTCAGGGGGCAGATTGGAGCCGGGACAAATTTATTCCATTTGCTTCTTCTATGCAAAAGAAGTCGCCGTCTGCTTCGATCATTAGCGACGATTATAAACTGTTGCTTTGGTTTGATAAAACCAAACGCGATGAGCTGTATCACATAAAAAATGATGCCTCGGAAATGAATAACCTTATCAATATGGAGGCCGAAGTGGCGGATTCATTACGCCAAGAACTCATGGCTTGGCTAGACTCCGCTAACAATAGCTATGAGAATGGCGATTATCCGGGTTATGCGAAGCAGGGGATTTTCATTAAAACTACGCCTTGAACAACTAGGTTGTATAAATATTTAAATTTCCTAACATTACTGTCACATAACCCTTAGAATACCACTAGTATTCTTAGATTGAAATATGTGGGATAGTTCTTACTAACTCCTTTTCTTTCAATACAGGAACCCTATGAAAACTCAATTTACCCAGATAAATCGTCGTGCTTTCTTACGTGGATTGGGCGGAGCCGTAATGGCCTTACCCCATCTGGATATCATGGCTGCCGCAACCAAAGCAGCAGAGGTTCCCATGCGAATGGTGTGTGTGGGCACGAACTTTGGGTTTGTACCAAAGCTGTTTTTTCCCACCGAAACAGGGACTAACTACGCATTGCCGGAATTATTGAAGCCTTTGGGAAAGCACCGAAACAATTTCACGGTGCTCTCCCAGCTAGATCATGGTGCGGAAGGTGTAGGGGGGCATGGTGGCGTTCATGCTTATCTATCTGGTGTTTTGACTAAGAACGCCAAGGGCTATAAGGAGAGTAATATCTCGGTAGATCAGAAAGCAGCGGAATTTGTCGGAACGCAGACCCGCTATTCCTCGATGCAGTTTACTTCGGGGAGTTCAGCGGGAAATCTTCTTTCCTGGACGAATTCGGGAGTTCCCATACCACCGGTTCAGGATTTGCGGGTGCTCTTTTCTTTGCTCTTTCAGAAAACGGATCCCAATGAATTAAACATCCTCAAACGAGTGCACGCGGAGGAAAAAAGTATTCTTGATTTGGTAAGGCAGGATGCCGACCACTTGATGAATCGTGTAGGCAAGAACGACCAAGAAAAATTAGATCAGTACTTCACTTCGGTCCGTGATTTGGAAAAACGGCTTACCCAATCGGAGGCTTGGCTCGATAAACCCAAACCGGTTGTTAGCTACGAGATTCCCAATGGAGCTGATGATATGGATTTTGCTGACCGCGTACCTCTTTACTACGACCTGATCGCTCTCGCATTGCAGACGGATTCCACGCGAGTGATTACTTTAGAACTTTCTGATATCGGTGCGAATTTGGGCGGATTCTCAATTACCAAAGGTTACCATCAACTAACCCACCACGGTAAGGTTGAGAGCTACATTGAGGAGCTGTCTATTATTGAAAATTTCCATACCAGCCAATTCTCCCGATTTCTGGATAAGCTTTCGAGTGTGCAAGAGCCCAATGGCAAAACGCTTTTGGATAACTCCATGGCGTTGTTTGGCAGTGGAATGGGAAATGCGAGCTCTCACAGTAATAAAGACTTACCCTTATTGTTAGCCGGTGGTGGATTCAAACATGGGCAACATATACGCTACGAGAAAGACAAGAGCCGAGGTGCCTATACTCCGGCCTGTAATCTCTATGTTTCTATGTTGCAGCGTTTTGGTGCAGACTTGGATCAATTCAATCTCTCTTCTGGCACACTGACAGGATTGGAAGTGGCCGGGTGAGCAGGTGACTTGGTGAAAGTAAGATCTGACATGGTGACAAGGAGATGGGGTGAAAAGGTGAGCAGCTAAGACTTTGAGGATTTAAAATGAAAATTAAGACGCATACAGAATTGGAAGTTTATCGAAAGGCATTTGATACAGCTATGGAGATCTTCGAGGCATCCAAATTTTTTCCTAAAGAGGAGACTTACTCGTTGACGGATCAGATTCGTCGTTCTTCGAGAAGTGTGTGTGCAAACTTAGCAGAAGCTTGGAGAAAGCGACGGTATAAAGCTGCTTTTGTAGCGAAGCTAAATGATTGTGAAGCAGAAGCTGCAGAGACAAAAACCTGGATCGAGTTCGGGGTTAAATGTAAGTATCTTGATCGGGACTTTGGTTCAAAACTCTATACAAGCTACGACGAGATTCTAAGAACCTTCGTTGGTATGATCAATCACCCCGAAACTTGGGTCATCTCAAAAAAGTAGGGCTATATTTCTTATGCTTTCATTTCGCTCAATTATCAGGTCACCAGATCACCTCATAACCTTGTCGCCCTGTCTCTCAATCACCCTGTCATGCCTCCTTTTCACGGCTAGTGTAAAGAGTGCTGAAGATCTACACCTCGCCCCAAGTGTGCTTCCCTTCGTCAAGCAATACTGTATCGATTGTCACAACGACGAAAAAGAAAAGGGCGACCGTTCGTTTGAAGCTTTTTTGCTGAATCCGGAAGATCCAGACGAGTTGTTTACTCTGGAGGAAATTGTGGACCTGCTATATCTAGGCGATATGCCGCCTGATGAGGATGACGTGTTGCAACCTTCTTCAGAGGAGCGTCGCGAAGCTGTGGATTCGATAGCGGAGTATCTAATTGCAGTTGAAGAGAACCGAGCCCCCTCGGAGACTGTCCTTCGACGGCTTACCCGTTACGAATACAATAACACCATGCGATATTTGTTGGGAGTGAATCCTGACATAGTAGATGCCACCACTCAGTTTCCTATAGATCAGGAGAAACATGGATTTACTAATATAGGTGAGTCGCAGGTGCTTTCCGAACATCAGTTGGCGTTGTATCTCAAGGCAGCTCGTACTTACTTGGACCAGGCCCTGGTGTTTGGGCAGGAAAGACCAAAGAAACAGACTTGGATTTTTAAGCCGGAGGATTTTACGAAACAGACGAGAGGAAATGCCCAGGTCAGATATACAGTCTTGGACGAGTCTGGTAATTTCTTCGACATAGCTCACGGAGAACCTGCCGATAGAAGAACCAACCCTCCTTTGGATTTTGTTAAAAAAGGCGTACCTGCTGACGGGACCTACAAAATCACTGTCACCGCTGAGGCTGTTGGTCGCAGCAATCCGTATGACCCAGAGATTTTACAACTGGACCTGTCAGATCCTTTGAAGCTCGGCATCTGGCATGCCACTGACAAGCGATTCTTGGATAAATCAAATCTGGCGGGTCGCAAACTCGGAGGTGTGTTTGACCTGATCGATAACGAACCAGCCACCTTTGAAATTACATCATGGATGTCAGCAGGCTCGATTCCATTCATCAATTATATCAACGGTCCAGGTGCGGCCAAAGGCATCCTTAATCGGGTCATTAATGCCTACCATCCTTATGCGAAAATTCCCGGAAATGCCGATATTGATCGAATGAAGGAGCAGGGAATTCCGCTACCGGGAAGTCAGATTAATCCAGAGACGCGTTTGTATATCTCGCAGTTTTACGTCGGTCCAAGAGTTCGTGTCTATGAAATGAAACTGGAAGGTCCACTCGAACGGGAGTGGCCGTCGAAGGGGCATCGAAATGTAATTGGAAAGGTTATCGATGCCCAGAAAGTCAACATTGCACGAATGATGACAAGTTTCTCAGCCAAAGCCTTTCGGCGACCTGTGAAGCGACAGGAAGTGCAACATTATATCGATTATGTGAAGAACCGGATCGAAGCTGGGATCGAACATGAAGAGGCCATCAAGATTGGACTGTCTGCTATCCTGACTTCTCCGAGATTTCTTTTTCTGGATGAAGGGAACTCTGAGGATGGCACTGAATTGAATGCTTATGAATTGGCTTCTCGTTTGTCATACACCCTGTGGTCGTCCATGCCGGATCAGGAGTTGTTGAATCTGGCTGCATCGAAAAAACTATTACGAGAGGATATCTTTGTTCAACAAGTGAAAAGACTCTTGGAGGATTCACGGTCCAGTGGTTTTACAAAGCAATTTTCCCGGGCTTGGCTTCGCTTGGATAAAATAGGTTCGATGCCCCCCAGCAATGCCCAGTATCCAAGCTATTATAAAAAACGTCTCGAAGCGGCCATTAACACGGAGACACGTATGTTCTTTGACTACGTGTTGCAGGAAAACAGGCCCATCACTGACTTTATAGAAGCTTCCTACACATTTTTGAATGATGCACTGGCAACTCATTATGGTTTAACGGGTAAGTTTGGAGAGCAGTTCCAAAAGGTGGAGCTACCAGCTTCTGCTAGACGCAAAGGTCTCTTGGGTCACGCCAGTGTTTTAACCGCATCGGCTAACGGAGTAGAGACATCTCCTGTCGTAAGGGGAGTATGGGTACTTGAAAATATATTAGGGACCCCACCATCGCCCCCGCCGCCCGATGTCCCTCCGATTGAACCAGATACTCGAGGCGCGACGACCATTCGTGAGCAGTTGGAAAAACACCGGAGCAACGAATCTTGTGCCGACTGTCATGCCCGTATCGATCCCTGGGGTTTCGGTTTGGAGCACTACGATCCTATTGGTGGTTTCCGTGAGCACTACACAATGTTCTCTGGAGACGGTAAAATCGCTCGCCGCTCAAAAGGTAGGAAAATTGATGGTTCGAGCGAGTTGCCGTCAGGTCAATATTTGGAAAATGAAATAGATCTGGTTACAGCGCTGATTGAACGCAGGGAATTATTCGCTCACAATCTGACAACCAAGCTCCTAACCTATGGCACCGGGAGGGAATTGACCTTTAAGGACAAAATGGAAGTTAATACTATTGTTGAGCGAGTATCGAGAAACGGGTACGGAATGCAGGATCTCTTGGTGGAAGTCTTAACAAGCTCCATATTTCAAAGCCGATGATAACTTTTCTTACTCCGAAGGATCCCAGATGGTCGCTGTAATGTGGTGGAGGTTCTCTTTAGTAGAGTAATAGTAAAGAGCTACCATCTTGCCGTCGGACCGACTGAACAACCTAGGATAACCTAGATCATTGGTTTCACCGTCTACGGAACCGAAGTCGTCACGTAAGACGAAGGGGGCGGTCCAATTCTTTCCGCCATCGGAACTGTAAGCCGCCATCATATTTCCAACCGCACGATCCCCGAACACTGCGCAAAGTCGCCCATCCTTGGTAGCAGTAACCGCAGGTGGATTTCCGTTACCGGCTCCTGCGTCTCCCACTTTGGCAGAAAATTGCCACGTCTTTCCTTGGTCCTGTGAGCTATAGGCATCGACCCAGTTTTCTGTGCCTTGTCCATATTCGGAACGGCGGCGCATGCATGCATCCAGAGTCCCATCTGGCATTTTAAAAGTCTGTGGCATCACTGCTCGTGCGGTATCAGTTATTGGCACTATCCAACTCACAAACTCGAAAGATTTTCCACCATCTGTGGTCCGAGCGCAGAAAATCTTGTCAGTACCAAATTGATCTTTCTTTCGTGCCGAAATCATGAAAAGCGCTTCGTGTTTCCCCAGGACTACGTAGTCGGTACGTGGGGTGAGCTCCTCGAATCCGCTTTCCTTAAGTTCCGGCCATTCCAGCAAATTGCCAAAGCTGTGGGGACCTTTCCAGGATTGTCCACCATTCATTGTATAGAAGAAATGTCCTTCAGGGTCATAGGCTCCATGGTAAGCGATCCCAACCATTCTTACGGCAAATCCGGGAGCTGAAAAATCAATCGGTTTTCCAAGAAATTTAGTCAGGGGGATTCTCCCGAAGTCACCGACATAATTGGGCGGATTGTAGGCGTCCCAACTGTTTCCTTCATCGGTAGATCTTGCCACCCAGCTTAACTGCGTTTCTTCCGGACCGATGTTGTGCCCATCGTTCAACTGATAATCGCCCCGCGTAAAACCCACTAGGATATCGTCACCTTCAAATTGCCAGGTCCCATTGTTAGCAGGCCATCCGGCAAATTTACCATCTTCCTGATAGACGACGATGTGTTTCATATTTGGTTTTTCAGTGGCTGCTGCGAACGCTAAAAGCAAATGAAAACGCTGAACAAATACGTTAGGGGAATAAGGTAAGTTTTCATAGGGAATGAGTTCTAAAATGTTATAGAAAATGGAAACTGTCCAGCACCTGTTTTGAGATGGGTGACCTAAAAATAGTGGGATAGTTGGATTGCCTGTTTGATTGGAAGTATCCACGATGCATTTTTTACCCTAAGAATGAAAAACATCCTACCTCTTGTTCTAGCTGTCCTATGGTTCGGTATCAGTGCCTTTGCTCAACCTAATGTCGTCGTCGTTCTTGTTGATGACCACGCGTTCGAAGCTATTTCGGCCTACGATACTTATTTGAAAGACTATGCCAAAACTCCGGCGATTGATCGGCTAGCGAATGAAGGCATGCGCTTTGATAACTTTGTCTGTGCCAATTCGATCTGCTCTCCTAGTCGAGCTTCCATCCTGACAGGACAATACAGCCATAAGAATGGTGTAACCGGACTCGGTGGAGGGATTAATGATGATTCCCCTCAATATCCTGAACTACTCAAGGAGGTAGGTTACCAAACCTTTTTAGTGGGTAAATGGCATTTGAAGAGCCTCCCCAAGGGTTATGACAAGTATATGGTGGTGAAAGGCCAGGGGAGCTACTTCGATCCCACCTTCAACGGTTCTGAAGGAACCTGGAAAAGAAAAGGATATTCCACGGATATCTATACCGACATTGCGATGGATTGGTTGAAAGGACGTGATCGCGAGAAACCCTTTTTTTTAAGCCTCCAGTTCAAGGCACCTCACCACGAATACGGGCATGCGGCACGCTACGATGATTTGTTGGCTGATGTTGAGATTCCTGAGGCACCCACACTCTATGACGACCCGCGTGAGAGTAATTCCAATATGAAGAAGGAGTTTATGAAGCGGACTAAGTTTCATATGTTGTACACCACGGCCTTAAAAAAAGGGGGAGCGAATTATTATGAGCGCCATTTGAACGACGAAGCGCCCAATGAAATGTGGCCGCACGATCCTGGTAGTGAGAAGGACAAGATCCGTGTCGCCTATCAGCACATGATGCATAAATATATTCGATGCCTGACAGGAAACGACGACAATCTGAAACGGGTTTTAGATTATCTGGATGTGGAAGGTCTGACTGAAGATACCATTGTTATATATACTTCTGATCAAGGTTATTGGCTTGGGCAAAACGGCTTCTATGACAAACGGCTCATCCTGGAGACATCTATGCGGATGCCTTTCATTATTCGCTATCCTAAATTAATTGAGGCAGGCACAGTGAATGACGACCTCTGTATCAACGTGGATATTGCTCCAACCTTACTTGAATTAGCTGGAGCGGAAATACCCAAAGCCATGCAAGGCAGAAGCATGGTGCCGTTACTGAAAGAGGACTGGGTGGACGATTGGCGAAAATCCCAATTTTACACTTACTGGGGAGCTTCAAAGCATTATGGTATCCGCACGGATCGTTACACTTATGTCAAGGTGACCGATCATCCTCCGGAATTGTTTGATCGCCGAGTTGACCCCGAGCAAATGAAAAATGTTATCGGCGAGGTTAGTTACCGAGAGGTAACAAAAATCCTGGAGAAAGAACTGCAAAAGCAAATCAGTGAAACTGATATTTCATTGGACGAGCTCCCGGGAGCATAAGAATTTTATTTAAAACAACTTGGAATAAAATAAATTTACTACTATGAAAAACTCCTTATTCGGTATTCTAGGATTCAGCATCCTCTCCCTCTTACTAACTGCCTGTGGCAACAAATCGCAGGAGCAAAATGGCTTGGCTGGGAGTCGACCCAATATCATACTCGTCATGACCGACGATCAGGGCATGGGTGACGTAACTGCACTGGGAAACTCCGTTTTGCAGACACCAAACATCGACCGGTTCTATGGGCTCTCAACTCGGTTCACCGAATTCCACGTGAGTCCAACTTGCGCTCCAACGCGATCAGCCATTATGAGTGGTCGCCACGAGTTTCGCAACGGAGTTACCCATACTATTCGTGAGCGTGAGCGTATGGCACTTTCAAGTACAACGATTGCGGAGGTGTTGAATAGTGCGGGTTATGAAACCGGAATTTTCGGAAAATGGCATCTCGGTGACGAAGATGAATACCAACCCTATAGCCGTGGGTTTACCGAAACTTTTATTCATGGAGCCGGTGGTATTGGCCAATCATACCAAGGCAGTTGCGCCGATTTTCCTCCTAATCAGGAAAAGGAAGGTCGTTATTTCGATAACGCCATTCTTCACAACGATACTATAGTGAAGACAGAAGGGTTTTGCACGGACGTATTTTTTCAAAGCGCTCTCGGCTGGATCAAAAAACAGCATGACTCGGAGACTCCCTACTTTACCTACATTACCCCCAATGCGCCTCACGGACCCATGATTGCGCCTGATAAATACAAACAGCTTTTTTTGGATATGGGTTATGATGAGAATACGGCTGGCCGATATGGGATGATCGAAAATATTGATCACAACTTCGGTGCGCTAATGGACAAGCTTACCGAGTGGGATGCCTGGGATAACACCTTGGTCATATTCATGACGGATAATGGACAAGCTGGCCGAAGTGGTAAGTTAAACGGCGAGAACGTTACTCACTGGACGGCCGGATTCAAAACCGGAAAAGGCTCACCTTTTGAAGGCGGAACTCACGTGCCTGCTTTCTGGCGCTGGAAAGGCGTGCTTGGAGAAGGAGTGGATATTAATGGACTCTCGGCTCACATCGACTTCTTCAAAACCCTATCGGAACTTGCTGGAGCTGACATTCCTGCAGGAATCCAGGAAATAGATGGTAAATCGTTGGTTCCATTGCTTGAGGATCCGGATACATCTTGGGATGACAGGCATTTATTCATACACAAAGGACGTTGGGAGAAAGGGCAGGATCCAAATAAAAGTAAGTTTATAGATTGCGCGGTCCGCACCCAACGCTGGCGTTTTGTGAACAACAAGGAACTCTACGACATTACGGTTGATCCATACGAAAAAGTTGATGTAGCGGCTGCTCACCCTGAAGTAATCGCTGACTTGCGCAAATCCTACCATGCCTGGTGGGAGAAGACAGTGCCTCTGATGGTCAATGAAGATGCGCCGTATTCACCCGTACATCCGCAGGTTGAACGTTACAACAAACAGTTGGCTGGGCAGGGGATACCAGAGTGGAAGCCGCTCGCAGAGGCACTTTGACCTTAGAGTCTCGGCATTGACTTTCCGAAAAAAAAAGTCAGACAGTCCTGTCAGTTTTCCTTAAGAAATTATGACTAAGACATTATTTTCGGTTCTGATAACGCTATGCCTTGGTGTTACGTTTTCACTTTGAGTCCCCTGGGATTGAATCCTATAGACAATAACTAGCCGTGGATTGCCGAGGAAAGTGCACCTTTTGAGCAGAGCAACTTTATTTCGGCACAAGTCCCATGCGGAGAAAAATCCAAAGCAACTATATATGGCGGTTGCTCGTTCCTGGAAGTAGAATTTGCGGAAAAAGTGCAGTCGCTTCGATTGCTTATAGGCCAATAGGGATCCTCGAATGACAAACATGAACCTTTATTTCTTTAATTTTCTACTACAGGCTTCCTACTTATGAAGCATCTGTATTCCTATTTCCTGTTAGTAGTATTGGTTCAACTGAGTTTTGGGCAGATACTTCCAGCCCGGTCACCGAACATCGTCTTTATTGTTGCGGATGATCTAGGATATGGGGATTTGGGATGTTACGGGCAGGAGGAAATCAAGACGCCTCACATTGATCGCATGGCGAAAGAGGGAATGAAGTTTACCACCCATTATGCGGGCAACGCAGTTTGTGCTCCTTCTCGCAGCGTGCTCATGACTGGCAAAAACCCTGGTCATACTTATATACGCAATAACCGCGGAATGGGGACGGGGCACGTTGTTGGTAAGCCGGAAGTCGAGGGGCAGTTTCCTATTCCAGATGATGAAGTGACTCTGGCTGAAGTCATGCAAGATGCTGGTTATGTGACTGGTGGATTTGGGAAGTGGGGATTGGGTGGACCTGACTCAACAGGAGAGCCGTTACGGCAAGGTTTTGATCGTTGGTTTGGCTACAACTGCCAGGCTGTGGCACATAACTTTTACCCGACTTATCTTTGGGATGACAATAAGACGGTAAACTTGGATAATCTGCCTTTCTCCGCTCACGACACATTTCGTCCAGACGAGGATCCCGATGATTTGGCTAGCTACAAACGATTCGAAGGCAATGAGTATTCCGCTGATCTGATTTCAGAAGAGGCGCTGAAGTTTATTCGTGACCACAAGGAGGAGCCATTCTTTCTTTACTGGCCGTCGACGGTGCCTCACGTGGCGTTGCAGGTGCCGGATGACTCGCTTGAAGAATATATCGGAGATTGGGAGGATCCCCCATACAAAGGAGGCAAGGGTTATATTCCGCACTTTAAACCCCGATCTGCTTATGCCGCCATGATCACCCGGATGGATCGTGATATCGGTCGCGCTATGGATCTCGTGGCGGAACTCGGGCTCGATGAAGACACTATTTTTATATTTACGAGCGACAACGGACCGACCCACGGAACTCATGAAGGATTGGCAGGCACGGATAGCCTATTCTTCAATTCGAATGGCGGCCTGCGTGACGGTAAAGGCTCACTTTACGAAGGAGGCATTCGCGTGCCTTGTGTAGTGCGCTGGAAAGGCCACATTGCAGCTGGAACGGTATCAGAACGGATTACGGGCTTTGAGGACTGGATGCCGACTTTGGCAGATTTCGCTGGCAATGGAACGGTGCCAAAGGGAATAGATGGAATCAGTTTCGCACCCACGCTTTTGGGAAGGACACAGTTGGAACGCCCGTTTTTGTATCGCGAATTTCCAGCCTACCGAGGGCAACAGAGTATTCGTGTGGGTGATTGGAAAGCAGTGCGACAGAATCTGATACCCAGAGGAAAGGAGAAGCCGGTTATTAAAACCGAACTTTATAACCTAAAGAACGATTATGCCGAGATGCATGATGTGTCTACGCAGCATCCGAAGATCGTGACGAAATTGGAGTCACTGATGGGGAAACATCGAACCGTAAGTAAAGAATTTCCATTTCCTATATTGGATAACGCGGTCCAATAATTCTCTTATTTGATGGATACCTATTGTCACAACGCTTCGAGCAGAGTGACTCACTGCACTCGTCAAATTAGGATTCGTTCGGAATCAAGTCCGGATACCATTTACTCAGGAAATGCAGGATGTCTCGAATGGAAATAATGCCGACAAGCTGTCCTTCGGATGAGATGGGGAGATGGCGAAAATGGCCAACGGACATTCGATTGAGCGCAAAAGCAATTGGAGTGTTTATATCCAGCTGCTAGGGGTCGGTCGTCATAAAGCGAGTTACAGGTTGATCTGCAGATTTATCGTAATTCTCTCCAACGCGAATAAGGACATCGCGCTCACTAAATACGCCGACTATTTTGTCCGCGGTGCCTATCAGAACACAACCAATGTGTTTGCCGCGAAGCAGGTCTATTGCCTCGGCAACCGTCGTGGTTGTTGGAATGATCACCGGCGGTTTTGGGTTTAGTTTCGATAGAGGATTTTTCATTATACTTTGCCCAACCTCGGAAAGGGAAAGTGGCGGTTCATGGCTGTGATCGAGTTACCCAAACTGGGCCATGTGATTTGTTAGTCTGGAGGTTATTATTATGTGGTTAAGGTTGTAGAGGAAGTCAAAGTTCTGGCGGAAGGAGGCCGTAGGCCGAGTGGAGCCAGAGCCTTGTTCAGTAGCCTCTTGTGTTTCTGCTATTTGTTGAACGAACTTTATTGGACTGATGTAGCCAAGGGACCTGTGTGCTCGGATGTAGTTATACTTCCAACGCCAGTCACCGATAACCACCCGTGCTTCGGTCAAAGTCCACAGTTGTTCGCGATTAAGAC
>Ga0114999_10003660_pt1 | contig 19131 bp, 13 predicted proteins | sample ArcticOcean_MG_C_3_FD_89820 | JGI IMG/M metagenome (GOLD analysis project Ga0114999, IMG submission 89820) | Marine microbial communities from western Arctic Ocean - ArcticOcean_MG_CB8_126 | ecosystem: Environmental > Aquatic > Marine > Oceanic | place: Arctic Ocean: Canada Basin | collected...
GCTGAATTAATTCCTCGTACTACCTCTGGGATAGGAACAGATGCGATATAGCCAATGATGTTAGTCTTTGTCATTTTTCCGGCAATATGGCCTTCAATAGCACGACCCTCATAAAAACGAGCTGAGTAGTTGCTCATATTTTCTGAAGTTTTATATCCTGTTGCATGTTCAAATTTTACTTTTGGGAATTTAGCTGCCACGTTTAAAGTAGGATCCATGTATCCAAACGAAGTGGTAAAAATTAGGTTAACTCCACTGAGTGCCATTTGAGTCATTACTCTTTCCGAGTCAGGACCTTCGGCTACGTTTTCAACGTAAACCGTTTCAACCTTATTACCTAAAGCTTTTTCTAACCCTAAGCGTCCTTTGTCATGCGCTGTGTTCCAGCCGCCATCATTAATCGGGCCGACATAGACAAACCCAACTTTCAACGGGCCATGGCTTCCGGAAATAGCGGATACAGATAAGCCTAGTGATAGGACTAATCCGGTTAAGAGCAATTTAAAGATTTTCATACAGGTCTCCTTTTTTGTTAAACTGTTTGTAGAAACACTTCATTGTGAAGCATGAAATATTTGTCCCAACGATCCAGGAGCATTCGAAGAAGAGCGCGCATGATTCGCTGAAATTAATACGAGTACTATAATAGTTACTAGGTATGGAGCCATCGACAAATACGCTATTCCAATATCAACCCCAAGAGCTTGTAGATTCAGCTGCATAATTGTTACACCTCCGAAGAGGTAAGCACCAAGAATTAGTCGGTAAGGTTTCCAACTGGCGAAAACTACTATTGCTAGAGCTATCCATCCGGCTCCTGCTGTCATGCCTTCTGTCCATTGGGGAACGCGAACTAACGAAATGTATGCGCCACCTAAGCCGGCACAGGCTCCACCAAAGAGTATAGCCGTAACTCTTATTCGAATAACTTTATAACCTAATGCATGTGCGGCGTTATGGTTTTCTCCAACAGCTTTGAGAATTAGCCCTTTATTCGTTTTATTTAAAAAATAATATACAGCGGTTACCATGAGTAATCCAATGTAAACTACCGGATCGTGGTTTAATATTGCTGCTCCAATAAACGGAATGTCGTTTAATAAGGGTATTTCTATTGAATTGAACCCTGGAGGTTTCATTCCAGTATAACTATTACCTACCATTGACGATAATCCTAAACCGAATAGTGTTAGGGCTAGGCCAGATGCAACCTGATTGGCCAGGAGTAGTTGTGTTAATATTGCAAATATTAGGGAGATTAATATTCCTCCAATAATTGCACCGAGTAAACCCAACCACGCGGACCCTGTTTCAATAGCTGTAATAAACCCTAAAACGGCACCAACAATCATCATTCCTTCAACGCCCAGGTTCAGAACTCCGGCTTTCTCCACTACCAGTTCCCCGATCGCTGCCAACATTATGGGTGTGGCTGCTACCATCAGGCTTGCAACAAGGGCTGTAGGACTTAATACCGAAAAATCCATTAAGTAGGGTCCCCTTTTTTTGTGAGTTTAATTTTATAATTTGTGAAGATATCTCCGGCTAGAAGAAAAAACAGTAACATTCCTTGAAATGCTTGAATGGCTGCAGCTGGTAGACCAAGCATAAACTGTGCAAGTTCACCTCCAATATATGTTAGTGCCATTAACAAACCTGCCAGGAGAATTCCAATTGGGTTTAATCTTCCTAAAAATGCAACGATGATAGCGGTAAAACCGTAACCCACATTAAAATCAATACTGATTTGACCGGAGGGGCCAGAGACTTCGAATAGGCCAGCTAATCCGGCTAAGCCACCAGAAATACCAAAGCATATAGCAACTAATATTGAGGGGTTAGTTCCAGAAAACCGGGCGGCTTGTTGTGATTGACCGTATATTTTTATTTGGTAACCTAAAAGATGTTTATTTAACATTATGTACATAAGACAGATTAAGCCTAAAGCGAGCAAAACCCCCCAATGTAGGCCAGTTCCAGTAATTAGTTCTCGATTTGCGGCGGCATCATAATATTGAAGATTTCTTGAGCCGGGGAATCCACCGCCTTCTGGATTTCGCATAAGGCCTAGTGACATGCTTACAAGAATTTTTTCCGCCACATATACGAGCATTAATGATACTAATATTTCGTTTGTGTTAAACTTAATTTTTAAAAGTGCAGGGATCATAGCCCAAATAAAGCCACCAAATGCTCCAGCTAATACCATCAAGGGGAAAATATACCAGGCATCATTTGGATAGAAAGCTAAACCTATACCAGCCCCAAAAATGGCGCCAATAATATATTGCCCTTCAGCTCCAATATTCCAAACATTTGCTTTGAAACCAATTGCTAGACCAATAGCTATTAAGATTAGTGGTCCTGCCTTAATTAAAATTTGTGGTCGAGCATAGTCGGCATACATCGGATTAAATAGTGGATCCCAAAATATAATTCGGATTGCTGTATAAGGATCTATGCCTAACAAGAAAAACATAATGCCACCAAAAACCATAGTGCTTGCAACTGCTAGAAACGGTGTTGCGCTACTCCATTTTTGAGATGGTTGCAGTCGTTTCTCTAGCTTAAACATTTATTTCTTGGCTCCATTGATCACCTGTCCCAGCCATCATTAAGCTGATATCCTCTACAGAGAGGCCTTTTGTCAGGCGTGGTTTAGATAAGTTGCCTGCATTAATCGTGACAAGACTATCTGCAATTTCTATCAACTCATCTAAATCTTGGCTAATTACAATAATCGCCGCTCCTAGTGTTGCAAGATCTAGTAATGCTTGACGGATTGATGCCGCAGCAGCAGCATCAACGCCCCATGTTGGTTGATTTACAACGAGCACCAAAGGTTTTTGAATTAGCTCACGGCCAATTACAAATTTTTGCAAATTCCCTCCCGAAAGTGCTCGGGCTGTTGCGTGTGGGCCAGGGGTCCGAACGTCAAATTTATCTATAATGCCATCAGCGAACTCTTTAGTTTTGTTCCAATTAATGAAGTCATTGCTGTTTAATAAACCTTCTCGGGTCTTTCCTGTTAAAAAGGCATTCTCAATTAGGGTCATGTCGGGCACAGCTGCGTGGCCCAAGCGTTCTTCAGGTGCCGTTAACATACCTAATAAACGTCTATTATTTATTGGCAAATTACCTATTGGTTTCCCGAAAAGTTTGATCGAATTCTTTTCGCTTAAAGATTCTCCAGATAGTACATTGGTTAGCTCATCTTGCCCGTTTCCAGAAACGCCCCCAATCCCTAAAATTTCCCCTTTGTTGACCGTGAAGCTAAGATTTTTTAAGTATGTTCCAAAAAGAGTTTCGGGTGCCCTATTGAGCGCTCGGACTTCTAGAGCAATTTCAGAAGTCGTGCTGGACTTTTTCTTTGGAACACGAAGAATACTGCCGATCATCATCTCTGCCATCGTTTTTGCACTCTCCTGCTGGGGATTACACGTCCCAACATTTTCACCACCTCGGAGAATGGTAGCAGTATCACAAATCAACCGAATCTCTTCTAGTTTATGTGAAATATAGAGAATTGAAGTTCCTTTAAGTTTTAGTTTATCTAATGTTATAAAAAGGGTGTTCGCTTCGTTTGGTGTTAGAACAGACGTCGGCTCATCCATAATAAGGAGTTTAGGGTCTTGAAGTAAGCATCTAATGATTTCCACTCTTTGCTGTTCTCCAGCAGATAAATCCCCTACTGATTTTCTCGGATCTATCGGCAAACCATATTCTTCAGAGACACTTTCGATGGTATTTGAAAGGTTTTTTATGCTAGGAGGTTTGTCCATTCCTAGAGCGATGTTTTCTGCCACACTTAGGGCGTCAAATAATGAGAAATGCTGAAATACCATAGTAACACCATGTGATCTTGCGGCACTGGGTTGGTTGGGAGCATAAAGTTTATTTTCAAAATGCATAGTTCCAGAATCGGATTTTATAAGTCCATATATGATTTTTACGAGGGTAGATTTCCCTGAACCGTTTTCACCTAATAATGCATGGATCTCCCCACTTTTTATGTTGAGCGAAATATTTTTATTAGCGACTACTCCCGGGTAAGTTTTCGTGATTGCGCTAATTCGCATCAAGTCATGATTGGTCATCTAGTTTCTAACGCTTTAATTTTTTTTTGTTCTGTTTGTTGAAGTAGTTCTGCCGCAAGGCTAATTGCGATTGCTTGGGGATGTTTGCCAAAGGAGGGATCGCCAATTGGACAGTTTATACGATTAATCTGTTGTCTAGAGTGCCCTAAAGCTAGTAACCGTCTTTGAAAGCGTGCCCACTTAGTCTTTGAGCCAATTAATCCTAGCGTGTTAAATCCAGTCTCTAATATTTTGTGACAGATTTCCAGGTCCATTTCATGGGAGTAGGTCAAGACTATATGAATAGCGTTATTTGGAGCATACTGAATGAGGGAGGTGATATTGTCAGCGTATAGGATATCAGCTTGATCCGGAAGGTCGTTTGGAAAGCGTTTTTTGCTTGTGTCAAGCCAAGTTACTTTAAGATTAGGTAGCGGCGATAAAGTTTGCACTAAAGCTCTACCTACATGTCCGGCGCCGTATACCCAGACCGGTGTTCTGTGTGTTTCTATTGCTTCGACAAGCCAGCCGGTAGAATAAAGTAAGTCATGGAAAGGATTTTTCCTATTTCTAATCTCGGCTTCTACGCATTTAATGGCTAATGGTTTGTCACGGTTCCCAGCAATTTTTCGGGAATAAAAATTCTTAGGCTCTATTGAGTTTAAACGATTTAGATCAAAGACTTCATTAACTAGAGTTATGCTTCCTCCACAGCATTGACCAAGGTTTGGACCCAGCGCTATCGTCTTTAAATAATCTCCAGTAAATGCGTCTTTTGATGCACTAAACTCTAAGGCTCCGCCGCCTATTGTGCCAAGTTGACCAGTTTCCCAAGAAAGCATCGCTGTGCCCGCTTCTCTTGGAACAGAGCCCTTAGTTTCGACAATAAGGGTACGAGCTACTTTCCCGTATGCTAAAGCTTTCGTTTTTAGTATTTCTAACTCAAAAGCCACTTTCAGCCCTTTGAATTGAAAATAAGATTTGCTCGGGGGTGGCAGGTGCATTCAGGTGTGGATAATTTTTTCCACATGCAGCAACCGCATTGGAAAGGGCTAGCCAAGCCGAAATGCCTAATATTAGGGGAGGTTCTCCTACTGCCTTCGATCTGTAAATTGTATCGGAGCGATTTTTTGCATCCCAGAGATTAATTTTGAGTGTTTCTGGTCTGTCTGAGGCACAGGGAATTTTGTAGGTAGATGGAGCATGGGTTTGGAGAGCGCCTTCTTTATTCCATACCAATTCTTCCATTGTTAGCCAGCCAGCGCCTTGAACGTATCCTCCTTCAATTTGGCCCATATCTAAAGCGGGATTGAGTGAGTGCCCACAGTCATGTAAAATATCTGCCCTCAGAATTCTATTTTCTCCAGTAAGTTTATCTAAGGTAACCTCTGTAACAGCTGCACCATAGGAAAAATAGTAAAATGGCCGCCCTTTTCCAGCTTTTCTATCCCAAGAGAGTTCAGGGGTGGCGTAAAATCCGGTCGCGCTTAGAGCTATTCTTTTTTCATAAGCTAGAGCTATTACTTCTGAAAACTTGATACTTTTAGTGTCTATAAAAATTTTATTATCTCGAAACTCAATTTGGTCCGTGCTGGTGTCTTTGACGTCTAATAGAAAACTTTCAATACGCTTTTTTATTTTATTGCATGCAACTGCTATGGCCATGCCATTTAAGTCAGTACCAGAAGAGGCTGCGGTTGCAGATGTGTTTGGTATTTTTGCGGTATCAGTAGCAGAAATTTTAATTCTTGAAAGGCTTACCCCGAATATTTCGGCGGCAATCTGAGCTGTCTTCGTCAACAAGCCTTGCCCCATTTCTGTACCACCGTGGTTGATGTAGATGGAGCCATCTTTGTATACGTGAACTAACGCGCCGGCTTGATTAAAATGACTAAGTGTAAAAGAAATCCCAAACTTTACCGGGCTTAATGCTATACCTTTTTTTATCAACGGATTTTGCTCGTTCCATTTGATTATATCTTTCCGTCGTAAAGAATAATTGGAGGTGTCTAGTAGTTTTTCTACGAGCTCCGAAGTTATTGAGTCTGTTACTTCCATTCCATATGGTGTTGTTTCGGCATTAACATTTGTCTGGATATCGTTTGATTTTTTTATTGGATAAGATGTATAAAAATTTTGTTTTCTAATATCTAATGGATCCAAATTTAGAAAATGTGCAATGTGGTCGAGAGCTCTTTCAATGCCTATTATGCCTTGTGGGCCACCGAAACCTCTAAATGCCGTGTTTGACTGTGTGTTTGTTCTTAATCTGTGTGAAGTAATGTCTACATTTGTTAAGTTGTATGCGTTGTCTGCATGAAGCATGGCTCTATCAGCAACCGGCAGCGAGAGATCTTGGGACCAACCACAACGAACGAAGTGTTGAAAAGTAATTCCCAAAATGCGACCTAACTTATTAAACCCCACATTGTAGCTAATATTAAAGTCGTGACGCTTACCCGTAATTATCATATCGTCGTCTCGATCATATCGCATTTTGCATGTTTTCTTGGTTCTCTGTGCAGCAACTGCACACGCTACCGCCAAAGCATTCCCTTGGGATTCTTTACCTCCGAAAGCACCGCCCATTCTCCTAACTTCTACCCGTACCTGGTTCATTTCTACGCCCAGTGCTTCAGCGACCTTGTGCTGGACTTCTGTTGGGTGCTGGGATGATGATAGGACAACCATTCCAGTATCATCTTGAGGTATGGCGAATGCGACTTGCCCTTCAAGATAGAAATGCTCCTGCCCTCCAACAACGAAGGAGTCTTCCAATTGGAACGCTGCGCTTTCAACAGCGGCTTGAGCATTTCCTTTTGAATATTGTCGAGGCCCTTTTTCAAAATATGATTTTGCGTTTAAAGCATCTTCAATTGTTAAAATAGGTTTATGGATTGTATATGAAATCTTGGCTTTCTTGGCAGCTTTTCGTGATAAAAGATGAGATTGGGCAATAACAATAAATATGGGTTGTCCAAAATAATGAATTTTTTCATCAGAGAGCAACGGTTCATCATGTGCTGATGGTGATGTGTCATTTGCGTACTTTAAATCGCTGGCAGTTAAGACAGCAACTACGCCCTTCGAAGCTTTTACTTCGCCTAAATCTAACGTCTCAATTGAACCGTGAGCAATCGAGGCAAGGCCAAAAGTAAGATGTAAAGCGTCGGAAGGCAGTGAAATATCATCAGTATATAACGCTCTACCTGTGACGTGAAGCTCTGCAGAGTCGTGATTTTGAGACGTTCCAATTGTCATACTAATGCATTCCGAATGTTTGTTTTGATCTCAGAATTTTCGTAAAAAACTTTAGTTAGCATATTTTTTGCTACTCTTAGACGATAAGCAGATGATGCACGTGCGTCATTCATTGGTGCGTAATCTAAACCAATTTTGTTAGAAGCTCGTTGTAGGTTTTGAAGGTTCCAGCTTTTACCTTGAAGAGCTGTTTCTACTTGGTAAGCGCGTTTTGGAGTAGATGACATTCCTCCAAAAGCAATTCGGCAACTCGACACCTTTCCTTCTGAGATTTTGATATTAAAACAGCCATTTAATGCCGAAATATCTTGATCAAATCTTTTTGAGATCTTGTAACAATGCAGATCGTCTGATTGTCTTGGAATAAGAATTTCCTCAATGAATTCGCCTTCTTTCAAATCCTGAACTCCGTAGTCTATAAAAAAGTCCTCTATAAAAATATTTCGAACTTTAGAACCCTGGCGGAGTTTTAATATTGCGTTTAATGCTATTAAAGCTGGTGCACAGTCTCCTATAGGAGATCCATTTGCGATATTTCCACCTACCGTTGCAGAATTACGGATTTGAATTGACCCATACCTGCATAACATTTCTGCAAAGTGGGGGTGATGGTCGCGCATTACGTTAAGCAGTGTCGAAATTGTAGATGCTGCACCGACCTTCAAATACTTTTCGTTAATCTCAATTTCTGTTAGTTCCGTGCAGTCATCTAGAAAAATAGCATTTTCGATAGTTTTTAGTTTCTTGTTAATATCGAGGGCTATATCAGTACCCCCAGCGATAATCACCGAAGATGGGTTGTTCAGGTAATGTTCTGAGAACACCTGAATTGACCTGGGTTTATTATTTAGAGAAGGCACGTTTTCAATTTGGTCTAAATCCTCATGCATCCAAGCTGGCACGGGTTTGCTCGAAGCTTCAACGGCAGATTTTATAATAGGTCCGTATCCAGTGCATCGACATAGATTACCAGCTATTTGATTTTCAAAATCTTTTTCACCATTTTTGTGAGCAGCAGCAAGAGCAGTAATGAATCCAGGTGTGCAGAAACCGCATTGAGAGCCGTGGTGTTTGATCATGGAAGCTTGGATGGGATGTAATTTCTTATTAGGAGAGCTTACTCCTTCAACTGTTCTAATTGCTTTTTTATGGATCTGAGGCATCAATAAAATGCAGGCATTCGTAACCCTGGCCACCCCCGTATTGTCGGACACGATTATGGAGCAAGCTCCGCAATCGCCTTCGTTACAGCCTTCCTTAGTTCCGATTTTATGAAAGGTCTCACGGAGATGCATTAACAAAGTATCAGAGGGTTTTGCGTCGACGGTTACGATCTCTCCATTGAGAAGAAACGTTATCATTAAAGATTATCCTGCCGCGATACCACTTAGTATTACTATTAATGCTGTGTCGATGCGGTGTAGACATAACATTTTTTGTTCATATAAATAAAATACTTAAAAATACATTTGGCAAGTCTTTTGTTATCTTTCCGGATCATCTTTAGTACGTTACGATGAATTTATGGCACAGATTCCTCAATATATTCATTTACGAACTCATACAGAATATTCATTACTGGAGGGGGCTATTAGGCTTAAAAGCTTACCCGAGATGTGTGCTCAGGCGGGAATGCCTGCCGTGGCAGTGACAGATACAAACAATATGTTTTGCGCTCTAGAATTTTCCGAGTATGCGTCCTCAGCTGGCATACAACCTATAATTGGTTGTCAGATGGATTTTCTTTGTGATGGTCTAGCAGCAGACATCCGAAGCAGTCAGACAGCCCCTATAATTTTGTTAGTACAAAATGAGATAGGTTATAGAAACCTTCTGAAACTTAATTCTAGGGCATATTTGAGTCAAGAAAAGCAATTGCCCTGGATAGATATAACTGATTTGAAAATGCATTCTATGGGATTAATTTGCCTAACAGGAGGTTCTGACGGACCTGTGGGTGCTCTATTAGCAGCCGATAAGCTTTCAGAAGCAAAAGAATTATTAAATTTGTTTGCTGAAATCTTTCCTAACAGGTTGTACGTAGAAATCCAACGGCATCCTGAAACGGAAGGCCTACCACAAAAAGAGCTTTTGACGGAGAATCATTTTATTGAGTTTGCTTACGAATTAAACCTACCACTAGTGGCTACTAATGATGTTTTTTTTCCAAATACTGTTATGTACGAGGCCCATGACGCTTTAATGTGTATAGCTTCAGGTTCTTATGTGGACCAAAAAGGAGCACGAAGGCAATTAACTAGACAGCATTATTTTAAGAGCTCTGAGGAGATGATCACATTATTTGCGGATCTACCTGAGGCGATCAAGAACACTGTTGAGATAGCTCGCCGCTGCGCTTTTAAAGCAGAAACTAGGGATCCAATACTTCCAAAATATGCGGAGAACGAGACAGAAGAGTTGCGCAGACAAGCGATTGCCGGTTTGACGTCAAGACTTGAAGAAATAGAATTGGCAGTTTCTAAAGACGAATACTATCAGCGCCTAGATTTTGAATTAAATGTGATTGAGAAAATGGGTTTTCCAGGGTATTTTCTTATAGTTGCTGATTTTATTAAGTGGGCAAAAGCGCAAAAGATACCTGTCGGACCAGGGCGAGGATCTGGGGCTGGGTCACTCGTTGCATACGCCTTAACAATTACAGATTTGGACCCATTGAGGTATTCACTTTTGTTTGAAAGGTTCCTTAATCCAGAACGTGTCTCAATGCCAGACTTCGATATAGACTTTTGTATGGATCGGAGAGAGGAAGTTATAAATTATGTGCAACAAAAATATGGCAAGGACAAAGTCGGTCAGATAATTACGTTCGGCGCTTTATTATCAAAGGCAGCAATTCGAGACATTGGACGAGTCCTGCAAATGCCGTACGGGCAAGTTGATCGCTTAGCTAAGCTCATACCCCTGGATGGAGTAAGGCCATTAAGCGTCGAAAAGGCTATTGAGCAAGAGCCTCGTTTGAGAGAGGAATCTAAAAATGAAGAAGTGGTGGCCAGGCTCTTAGATTATGCTACCCAAGTGGAAGGTCTTTTAAGGAACGCTTCCACCCATGCTGCGGGAATAGTTATTGGTGACCGACCCCTTGATGAGTTAGTCCCTTTGTATCAGGACCCTAGGTCCACTATGGTTGCTACTCAATTTAACATGAAATGGGTGGAGTCTTCTGGTTTAGTGAAGTTTGATTTTTTAGGCTTAAAGACGCTAACCGTGATACAAAACTCTCTAGAGCTTTTGAAACTTCGAAATATCGATGTTAATATTGTAAATATCCCACTTGATGATGTAAAGACATTTGAACTCTATGCCTCCGCAAAAACGGTTGCTGTTTTTCAGGTTGAGAGCTCTGGAATGATGGATGCGCTTCGACGCATGAAGCCTACCTGCATAGAAGATATAGTTGCATTAGTTGCTTTGTACCGACCAGGCCCAATGGAAAATATACCAAACTATTGTGCTGTCAAAAATGGTAAAAAAGAATTGGTCTCAATCCATCCGCTAATCGATCATATACTGGCGGAGACTCAGGGCATTATTGTTTACCAAGAACAAGTAATGGAGATTGCCCAAATTATGGCCGGATACACTTTGGGGGGAGCAGATCTTCTTAGGCGGGCCATGGGAAAAAAAATTAAAGAAGCTATGGATGCAGAGAGACCAAAATTTATAAAGGGAGCATCACAAAAGGGCGTAGATGCAAATAAGGCTTCAGAAATTTTTGATCTTCTAGAAAAATTCGCCAATTATGGTTTTAATAAATCTCATGCAGCCGCGTATGCTGTTGTTAGTTATCAGACAGCATGGCTCAAGGCCAACTACCCGGTGGAATTTATGGCAGGAGTAATGAACTGCGATATTCATCTTACAGATAAACTCGCGGTCTATAAAGAAGAAGTTACCAAGAAGTTAAATATTGAGATTATCCCTCCATGCGTTAATAGATCTGTAGGGCAGTTTTCAGTTAAGGATTATAAGTTAATATATGGGCTGGGTGCTTTAAAAAATGTTGGTATGGAAGCAATGCAATTGATTGTGGATGCGAGGGAACAAGGAGAGCATCAAGCTTTTAGAAACCTTTTTGATTTTGCAAGAAGGGTTGATATGAGAAAGATAGGCAAACGTCCGCTGGAGATGTTAGTTAAATCTGGAGCTTTTGATCAATTGGATCTTAATAGATCAAGTGTCCTTATGAGCTTAGATGGGCTGGTAGCATATTCTTGTGCGATACACGAGCAGAGAAGTTCGATGCAAACGTCTCTTTTCGGGGAGGCTGGTGCTGATCTACCCGAACCAAGGTTAAATAATATAGAGAATTGGTTGCCGAGCGAGCAACTCGTTGAGGAGCATCAGGCTATTGGTTTTTACTTGTCGGGACATCCTATTGATGACTACGCTTCGTCTCTTAAGCGTAGCAATATAATTACAATCTCAGAACTGGAAATAAAAGCAAAAGAAGGCCCAGTTTTAGCCCGAATGGCAGGTTCTATTTCGGGACGACAAGATCGGAAATCCGCACGAGGAAACAGATACTCTTTCGTTCAGGTGTCTGATCCAACCGGCTTGTATGAGATTACAATATTCTCAGATGTTCTGGAAGCGGGTGGAGAGCATTTATTCCCTGGGTCCCTAGTGGTAATGTCTGTCGAGGCAATTTTGGAGTCCGAGCAACTCAAATTATTATGTAGGAGCGTTCAACCTATCAACAGTGTTAAACTAGATGTAGGTGTTGGGGGATTAAAAATATTTGTTGAATCTGAGATTGCTATACCAGCAATTTCGTCAGTCTTTAAACGTACTAAAGACACTCAAAATTCAAGAAACAGAGGGCCCGTTTCTATTTGCTTGATGAGCTCATCATTGCCCGGAGAAGTTGAGTTAGATATCGGTGATGGTTATCTACTGAATCCCCAGGTTAAAAGTGCTTTAATCGCTTTGAGTGGGGTGGTGTCTGTTGAGGAGTGCTAACTCCAAAAGTGTAGACATATTTAGTTTTTCTAGTAATGTGGTGGCTTGCTGTCGGCTAGGTAAATACCCCCGCTATCTTGTTCTCCTTGTTCAGCGATCAACTTCATAAGCTTCTCTAGGTGTGTCACCATTTTATTTATTCGGTTATCTTGTTGAGCAACAACATCTGATAACTCATCTAAAGTTTTAGTAATGTGAGATATTTTCTCTTCTAGTATAGTCGTATCCATAATTTTGTTTTACCTTTTTATATGTATTCTTATTTCATTTAATAGGTTAATGACGCTTGTTGCCTTGCTCCCTTTTAGTACCTTCGCTAAGATGAGTAAAATTTATTTTAAGTGGATTTATAGTTATGGCCAAAATAGGGAAAAGATCCCGCCCCTCAGCAGTCGTTCCTAAAGGTTTTAGAGATTATTTTGGTCATGAAGTTACTCAAAGGCAAGCAGTATTAAATCAGATATCTGGGGTCTATGATTTGTATGGCTTTAGTGCCTTAGAAAGTTCCGCCATCGAAACGGTTGACGCTTTAGGAAAATTTTTGCCTGATTTAGATAGGCCTAATGAGGGAGTTTTTGCTTGGGAGGAAGACAAAAACTGGCTTGCTCTTAGATATGATCTTACGGCCCCGTTAGCGCGGGTTTATGCGCAGTTTCAAAGTCAATTACCGTTGCCATATCGCCGTTACGCAATGGGGCCAGTTTGGAGAAATGAAAAGCCTGGCATAGGAAGATATCGGCAATTTTACCAATGCGATGCTGATACAGTTGGTTCTTCAAGTATTGGAGCAGACGTTGAGATCTGTACTATGCTTTGTGATTCACTTGAGGCAGTGGGAATAGAAAGAAACGATTATATCGTTAAAATCAATAATCGAAAAATCTTAAATGGTATTATGGAAGTGGTTGGGCTTCTGGATGGAGATAGCCCAGATATAAATTCGATAAAAAGGGGTATAGTTTTAAGAGCTATCGATAAATTGGATAGACTTGGAACCGAGGGTGTCAAAGAATTGCTAGGGAAAGGAAGAAGAGACGAAAGCGGAGATTTTTCCAAAGGAGCGGAGTTAAGTTCTGAGCAGATAGAAATTATTATAGGATTTGTGAAAGCTAAAAATGATTCAGCGACGCGAACGCTCCAAGCCCTTTCTGAGCTAGTTAAAGGTTCTGCTACAGGACTTGCGGGTGTTGAAGAACTTTCAACGCTTTTGGAGTTAAGCGAATTACAGGGATATGCTAGCAACCGTATTCAACTTGATCCAAGTGTTGTTCGAGGTCTCGGCTATTATACTGGGCCAGTTTATGAAGCTGAGTTAACATTCGAAGTGCTCGATGAGTTTGGGATTAAACGTCAATTTGGATCGGTTGCGGGAGGTGGGAGATATGACGATCTTGTTAAGCGCTTCACTGGGCAAGAAGTCCCCGCTACCGGGGTGTCAATCGGGGTTGACAGGTTGCTGGCTGCTTTGCATTCTAAAAATGCGTTATCTTTAAACTCTGTGGGTCCGGTCATTGTTACTGTAATGGATAGGAGTCGATTATTTTCGTATCAGGCTATGGCTTCTGAATTAAGGTCGGCGGGTATTAGGGCTGAAGTTTACTTGGGCAATCCTAAAAACTTTGGAAACCAACTGAAATATGCTGATAAAAGAAATTCCCCGGTAGCAATCATTGAGGGATCGGACGAGGTTGACAGAGGGGTTATTCAACTTAAAGACTTAGTTCTAGGCTCTAAAATAGCCGAGAGTGTAACCCACGAAGAGTGGAGATCTCAACCTGCTCAAAGGGAAGTCTTGAGAGGTAATTTGGTTGAGGAAGTTCTCAAAATTATATCAAAAAATAATTAAACTCTCTAATCCTAAAGTGGTAGTTGCCCTTACCGCACGCCAATATCTGCTAGAGCTACCAAAAGCTCAGGGGGCAGGATGTCATCGCCATTTTCTTGTTGAGAAAGATCTTTTGGGCTTTCTTCGGGTTTTAAGTAGCGCCATCCTTGGAAAGGTCGCCTTCTAACGGTTTCAGTGAGATGAATTTGAGGGTCCAGTATTAACGCACAACATCGGGCACCGTCATGACGGAAAACTTCGTCCATACCAATTATTTTTTGCCGTGCAGAGAGCCAACCTTTAATTACCCAGTAAATTGACCCACCATTTAGTATTTCTTCTCCTCGCTTTGGCCACATGCGAGTTACGTGTCGGGGTAGGTTATTTGGCAATTTTGAAGCATTCGAAGTTTGCCAATTTATTAGCTCGTCGGCCGAGTTAGTTCCTACGCTAAGTTTTATTAGGTTGATATACGTCATTAAGATTCCTTTTATCGTTTATTCATCACTCTTATTCTTGCTGAGATCAACTATCCAGTTTAAGGTGGGTCTTCTTTGATTAAAATATGAAAGATCTTTGACCATGACAGGTTTTAACACTCCGTTTTCAGAACAAATTTGGGATATGAAATATAGATATAAAGAGCCTGATGGGAAACCAATAGATGAAACAGTAGAAGATTCCTGGCGTCGGGTGGCAAAATCTTTGGCCTCTATTGAAAAACATCCACAAGATTGGGAACGAGAATTTTATTCTGCACTAGAAGATTTTAAGTTTCTGCCGGCTGGACGTATTTTAGCTGGGGCGGGCACAGGCAGGTCAGTAACTCTCTTTAATTGTTTTGTTATGGGAACCATTCCAGACTCTCTAGCAGGTATTTTTGATATGTTAAAAGAGGCAGCCTTAACTATGCAGCAGGGGGGAGGTATCGGTTATGACTTCTCAACTATTAGGCCAACGGGTGCCGATGTAAAAGGGGTTGCGGCAGATGCTTCAGGGCCGATTTCGTTTATGGATGTTTGGGATTCCATGTGTAGAACAATAATGTCGGCAGGCTCTAGGCGTGGTGCCATGATGGCGACCATGAGTTGTGATCACCCTGATATTGAGAAATTTATCGAGGTTAAAGCCGACCCAAAAAGATTGCGGATGTTTAATTTATCTGTGCTAATTACAGATGCCTTTATGGCTGCTGTTAAGCAGGATAGGACTTGGTCTCTTAGATTTGATGGTCGAGAGTATAAGACCCTTAAAGCAAGAGATTTATGGAATAAAATTATGCAAAGCACTTTTGAGTTTGCTGAGCCAGGTGTAATATTTATTGACCGTATTAATGTAATGAATAATTTAAGTTATTGCGAAACAATTTCGGCGACTAATCCCTGTGGGGAGCAGCCTCTTCCGCCTTATGGGGCTTGTCTTTTGGGTTCAATAAATTTGGCTAAATTGGTTAAAAACCCCTTTAATGAAGATGCAAGGTTAGATGAGGGCGCTTTAGCTCGTTTGGTAAGTATTGCTGTAAGAATGATGGATAATGTGGTTGACGTGTCGAAATTCCCTATAGCTGAACAAGAAAAAGAAGCGCTTTCTAAGCGCCGGATAGGTTTGGGGGTCACTGGACTTGCAGATGCGCTCTTAATGACTGGTATTAGATATGGTTCAAGTGAAGCAGCAGTAAAGGTGGATGAATGGCTTCATTTAATTTCTAGGGAAGCATATCTTGCATCAGTTGAGTTAGCAAAGGAGAAGGGAAGTTTTCCTTTGTTTGAGGCTAAAAAATTCCTTTCTAGCGGAAATATGAAAAATATGGATTCGGATTTGAGGAAGAAAATAAAAACTTACGGAATTCGTAATGCGTTGCTTACGTCGATTGCTCCCACGGGAACGATTAGTTTGTATGCTGGTAATGTTTCTAGTGGTATCGAGCCCGTTTTCGCATACGCATACAAGCGAAAAATTCTTCAAAAAGATGGAACCAAAACAGAAGAGGAAGTCGTTGATTATGCAGTTCAAATGTGGCGAGAGAGATTTGGAGACAGAGATTTCCCTGCTTATTTTGCTAATGCTCAAACGCTAGCACCATTGGAACATGTAAAGATGCAGGCGGCGGCTCAGAAATGGATAGACTCTTCAATTTCGAAAACAATTAATTGCCCTGAAAATATTACTTTTGAAGATTTTAAAGAGGTATATATGGCGGCATGGGATGGTGGGTGCAAAGGATGCACAACCTACAGACCTAATTTAGTTACAGGTTCCGTGCTGACGGTTGAAACAATAGAAGAAAAAGAAATTACTAAACCGGAAATAGAGGGAAGTAGTGGTGGAGACGTTGTCTATATGTCAGAGCCATTAAGCCGGCCGTCTGATCTCGACGGAAAAACTTATAAAATAAAATGGCCAGATAGTGAGCATGCACTTTATATAACGATTAATGACATAGAGTCACACGGTATGGTTCGACCATTTGAAATATTTGTGAATTCCAAAAATATGGAGCACTTTGCTTGGACTGTTGGTTTAACTCGTATGATTTCAGCGATTTTCAGGAGGGGTGGAGACGTATCGTTTGTTGTGGAGGAGTTAAAAGCTGTATTTGATCCGAGGGGAGGCGCATGGATCGGAGGAAAATATATACCCTCAATTCTTGCAGCAATCGGTAATATTATAGAGCGACACATGATTGCAATTGGTTTTTTAATCAGTAAAAATTCCGAAGACCACACAACAAAAAGCATTCACTTGAGCGGAATTGAACTAAGCAATGACCTTGAAAGCTCGAAGCTTTGCCCAAGCTGCGGGGAGTTTTCTTTGCACATGCGTGAAGGTTGTATGACCTGCAGTTCTTGTGGGCATTCCAAATGCGCCTAGCTATAAATAAAATTATTATTGAATAAATTCTTTTCTGAAGGTATCTGTCGATTAAAATGATGGAGAATTAATGCACGTCGGTATTATTATGGATGGCAACGGTAGATGGGCTACCCAAAAGGGCTTGCCTCGAACCCATGGTCATAAGGTAGGTGTTTCTCGTGTTGAGGAGTGTATTCGAGAAGCTCCGGATGCAGGAATAAAGACTTTAACCTTTTATGCTTTCTCTACAGAAAATTGGACAAGACCTCAGCCAGAAATTGAAACATTATTTAAACTGTTGCGGTTTCACGTAAATAAGAAAGCATGGGCATTAAAGAACGCTAATGTTAAAGTTTTTTTTATTGGAAACAGAAAGAGATTATCTAAAACGCTTTTAAGATCTATGGAATTTTTGGAAGATTTAACCGCGGGATGTAGCGGTTTAAATCTTAACATAGCGATAGATTATGGTGGACGAGACGAAATTATTGAAATGGCTCGGAGTGCTGCTGAGAAGGCAATTCTTAATCAAATTAATATAACTGATATTACGGAAGGCTTTTTTGATGAAATAAGCCAATTATCTAATTGCGGTGCTCCAGATCTGATAATTAGAACTGGCGGAGAGCAAAGAATCTCTAATTTTTTAATATGGCATTCAGCATATGCAGAACTAGCATTTGTTGATACTTTATGGCCCGATTTTTCGTTCAAATGTTTTTTAGATGAGATTAAGAAATTTAAGCTTAAAGATCGAAAATATGGAGCATTAGAAGCTTCGAAAGTGAGTTAGGTAATATAATTTTAACTGCGGTGAGAGTGTTTGAATGGATGAGGTTTTCAAAGGCAGTTTTACTCAACAGGAGCCTATTCCTGAAGATGCTATTCAAGCAGCGGTAGAGGTTATGCGTTCTGGTAGGCTCCATCGATATAATGTTTCCAAAGACGAGATTGATCAGACCGCCAGTTTGGAGGTTGAGTTCTCCAAACTTGTTGGATCAAAGTATGCTTTAGCCGTCGCCTCTGGAGGATATGCGTTAGGATGCGCTTTGAGGGCTGTTGGAGTTCAAGCCGGAGATTTAGTCTTGTCCAATGGTTTCACTTTGGCACCTGTTCCAGGAGCAATCTCTGGGGTGGGGGCACGACCTATTTTTGTAGATACGATGGAAAACTTAACCATAGATTTTAGTGACCTTGAACTAAAAATCAACAAAACAGGTGCTAAAACTTTACTGCTTTCGCACATGCGTGGTCATATTTGCGATATGGATTCTCTGATGGAGATTTGCAATAGGAACAATGTAGTAGTCGTTGAAGATTGTGCTCATACTATGGGAGCGTTTTGGCGTGGCGTGGTTTCCGGAAGACATGGAATAGTTGGGTGTTACTCATGTCAAACCTATAAGCATATTAATTCGGGAGAAGGAGGTTTTTTAGTTTCTGATGACGAAAAAATTATGGCCAAAGCAGTTATTTTGTCGGGATCATATATGCTATATGGAAGACATAAAGCCGCTCCGTCTGAGGCGGCTTACGATCAAATAAAACTTTATACCCCTAATATTTCGGGACGAATGGATAATCTTCGTGCGGCTATTCTAAGACCTCAGCTGGAGAGATTATCTGATCGAGTAAATGATTGGAACGATAGATATAGAGTTATCGAAAGCAGTATACGGAATACTCCAAATATTAAGGTAATAGAAAGAGAGGTTGATGAACACTTTGTGGGTTCTTCGTTTCAATTCGCAATGCCTAAGCTGGAAAGAAAGAAAATTGAAAAATTTGTTCACGCCTGTGGAGAAAGAGGTGTGGAGTTAAAATGGTTTGGAGCTCCTGAGCCGAAGGCTTTTACCTCTAGATATGACAGCTGGGCTTACGCAGTTTCAGAACGTTTGGAGCGAACTGATAAAATCTTGGCCGGGTTAATTGATATGCGCTTGCCTTTAACATTTAGTCTGAAAGATTGTCAGTTGATCGGTAGAATTATTTGCAATGAAGCTATAAAAATAAAATTGGAGAATTAGAAAAATAATCTTACTCCAACCTTGCTGAAATTAGGATTAAATTGGATGTTGCTCAGTCGTATAAGGAATTGTCATCTATAGTTGATTATATAGGATTATAAGAGGGTTA
>Ga0114999_10003661_pt1 | contig 19129 bp, 22 predicted proteins | sample ArcticOcean_MG_C_3_FD_89820 | JGI IMG/M metagenome (GOLD analysis project Ga0114999, IMG submission 89820) | Marine microbial communities from western Arctic Ocean - ArcticOcean_MG_CB8_126 | ecosystem: Environmental > Aquatic > Marine > Oceanic | place: Arctic Ocean: Canada Basin | collected...
AACGAGGCCGCGAACATGTATAGGGCGGCGGAAGCCCTGAACGTGCCGGCGCTGACGAGGATCGGTGAGAACTCGCAACAGGTGATCTCGAAGTTCATGGATGCTGGCTCGACGGGCGTGATGATGCCGATGATCAACACGGGCGACGACGCGAAGCGGTTGGTGAGCTACACGAAGTACCCACCGGTGGGCCGTCGCGGGCTGGCTAGCGTGCGCGCGAACCACTATGCCATGGCGGAAACACTCGCGGACTACTGCGTAGCAGCCAACGAGGCGATGTGCGTGATCGCGCAGATAGAGACGCTGGAAGGCATCGAGAACGCGGATGAGATCATCGCGACCGAGGGCGTTGATGTGGTGTTCCTCGGGCCGACGGATCTGTCGGTGGCGCTGGGAGTGCACGGTCAGGGCAAGCACGAGAAGGTGCTGACGGTCATTGAAGACCTGACGAAGAAGATCGTGGCGGCTGGCAAGGTTTCAGGGACTATCGCGAGGACACCAGAAGATTATGGTTACTGGCGGGATAGGGGCATGGGCTTCTTCCTGACGGGGGCCAACGCGCTGTTGGGCGCGGCTACATCAGCCTACGTGCAGGGTGTTCGCGCTGTTGAGGAGGGTCGCTAGATGGCTGACGAACGGATAGGTGTAATCGGCACGGGGATCATGGGCGGGCCTATGGCCCTGAACCTGGTGAAGGGTGGATTCAAGGTCACTGCGTACAACCGTACGGCGGCGAGGGCAGAGGCTCTTGCCGCGGACGGTGTCGACGTGGCGAAGAGCATCGCTGAGGTCGGTGAGAAGTGCTCGGTCGTGATCACGATGGTGCCGGACACCCCGGACGTGTTGGGAGTGGTCGAAGGCGATGGTGGGCTGGCGTCTTCGATGAAGAGCGGTAGCGTGTTGATTGACATGAGCACGGTGGCGCCCGCCGCAACGCGTGATCTGGCCGGGCGCTTGGCGAGCAAGGGCATCGCGATGCTGGATGCGCCGGTCAGTGGCGGCTCGTGGGGTGCTCAGCAGGGTACGTTGACGATCATGGTGGGTGGCGAGCAGGCGAAGTTCGATCGTTGCTTGCCGGTGTTCAAGGCGATGGGCAAGAGCATCACGTTGATGGGGCCATCCGGCATGGGCCAGACGACAAAGCTGGTGAATCAGATATTGGTGGCAGGCACGGCATCGGCGGTCGCAGAGGCGTTGGTCTTCGCGTCGGCGCAAGGTGCTGACCTGCTGAAGACGATCGAGGCTGTATCGGGCGGTGCGGCAGGGTCGTGGCAACTCGCGAACCTGGGGCCACGCATGGTGAACGGCGACTTTGCGCCGGGCTTCATGGTGAAACTACAGCAAAAGGACCTACGGTTGATCCAAGAGGCCGCGCAGGAGTCGCACGTGCCGCTGGCGGTAACGTCGATCGCGTGCCAGTACTTCACGGCGGTGGAGGCGGCTGGGCTGAGCGAGGAGGGCACGCAGGCGATCATCAAGGCGGTGGAGAGACTTGCAGACCGCGAGGCGCGACAGAACTCGTGACCCCGACCCCCAATAATCTGGATCGCATCTCGCCGCAGGCTCGCCATTACTTGTTGGTGCTGGTCGTCTTCGCCCTCACGGGGTCTATCGCGGTGTTCCTGAGCAGACTGGTCTTGTCGAACCTGTTGGGGCTCGATGGCTCGTTGTGGTCGGGGCCGTGGAGCTTTCGAGTGGGGTACCTGCTGCTGATACCGCCGTCCTACTCCGTGACGTTGGTTGCGGTTGGGACGTTGTTCGGTAAGCGTGCGTACTTCACGAAGCGGGTGAGGCGCCTCTGGGGGCGACCGCTCAGGATGATTGGTTTAGGCCCCAAACCTGATCGGTCAGAACAACCCCACGATCGGTAACGTAGCCGTCGATCAACTCCGCCGGTACGGCCTCTAGGCCCTCTTCTATCTGCTCGGTGTCATCCAGCTTGAAGGTTTCGCCAGCCACGTAGAGTGGCGCAACGCCCTGGATATGCTCGGCTAATAGGCGCGATGGTACGCCGTTCACGAGCGAGCCGTCAGGAGCGATACGGTCGGCACCGATGAGCGCCATCGTGATGGGGGCGAGGGCTTTCAGGTCTACTTCGTCCGGGTACACCTCAGCGGCGATACCGTGGATGAGCAACTCTGCCGCCATCTGCTCGCCATAGGCGATGTCGCCGACGCGCGAGGTAAGGACGATGGCTCGCAAGGATGTGCCCGATTCGACGGCAGCGGCACAGGCTTGCAACACGGTGCCGCTGTAGCTGCACGTGACGATAGTGGCGCCGTCGGGGATCATGGCGGCGTAGTCGACCCACGAGCGGGCGCGGTCGAAGGCGCGCTTAGCCTGGCCAGGGTGGATCAGCGGGCCATCGGCGAGGGCACGCGAGACGGCGTTTTTGACGGCGGCCATCGTGGGTCGTGTGGGGACGATGAGGAACCCGACTCCGTCTAGGTAGGCTCCTAGTCCTTCTTCGGGGAAGCTGGCGGCCGCCGACTCAAGGATGCTGAGTGCTTCGCGGGCGAGGTCGGTCGCGTCGTGCTCACGATCCATGCCGAGAGCCGCTATGGCGACCTCGATGGGGTTGTCAGACGGATTGCCCGACAGGTTCTCTGGGTCTGGAATGAATCCGACCAGTGTCTCATCTCCGGTGGCGGTTGCCACGGTTCATTATGGTGCGCGCGGTGAAGAGGGTGAAGGCAGGTGGCCCGCGCTTTGCGGCGCATCTCAGAGGCTCAGGGGTGCGTAGAATGGCTGGCATGGCACACGAACTCACGATCACGGGCTCACGGGGCGCTCCGACCGCTATCCAGGCGGTCGTTTTTGATTTCGACGATACATTGGCCGATACGTTGGCCGCGCGGGTGCATGCTTGGGGGCAAACGTTCGCGTGGGCAGGGATCGAGAAGCCGTCCGCTGCTGATTTCGTGACAGAGCAGCGTGGAGTGTCGCTTCAAGGGTCAGTCGAAATCCTTCAGAAATCCCGGGGAGTGAACACTGAGGGGATGCTGGAGGCATACAGGTCGGCTTATTGGGCGAAGAAGCCTGGGCTGTTGCGTCTATTCGACGGCGTTCAGGAGTTGGTGTCGACGCTGCGCGATGCGGGCGTGCCGATGGGGATCGTGACGTCGAAGGGGCGAGATCTGTTGATCGATGGCCGCGCGGCGGGGACGTTGGTGGAGCTCGATGAGCTTGGGCTGAGTTGGCTGGCACCGCACACGGTGGGTTTCGAGGACGTTTCACACCCGAAGCCACATCCGGAGGGGGTGCTCCGTGTGCTGGATGGCCTGGGCGTGACGCCCGAGGTGACATTGGTAGTCGGCGATAGCCCTGCGGACATCCTGGCGGCGCACAACGCTGGTTGCTGGAGCGCGCTGGCGGGCTGGGGCGTGCCGCTCGATCAGCGTGAGATGGCGAAGGCGACGCCTGATGTGGTTGCGGAGAATCCGTCAGCGCTAGGCGTGTTGCTAGGGGAGCCGCCATGGGCGAATGGTTAGGGCTGATGCGTTCGCCGTGAGCGAGGGGCTTACGATGGCAGCTTGCCGCCGAGCACGAGGGGACGATTCTGTCAGTGCCGCGCACGAGCGAGGTGTCGGGCCGTCGGCGCACGCGAATCGTCAAAAAGATGATCTGCTCTAGCACGGTCCAGAATCGCATCTTGTCGGGGATCGGGTTCAGGTAGACGGTGCCGGTGCAGTATTGGGTGTTCTTCTGCCCGCCGTGATGCCGTGCGTGATAGCGTGGCGATTGCAGCAAGCCAGTGCGCTGGATCAGCGTGACGATCTTGCCGTTGCTCCTGGGTGAGCGGTGGCCCCACAGGTGATATTGGTTGCCGTTGATACCGATGGCGATGATCAGAGCGAGTTGCCATGTCATCGCCCCGAGCGCGGTGGCACTTACGACGGCGATGGCCGCTGCCGCGATCGGGGCGCGCGCGTTGTAGACCCAGCCATGGTGGGTCATGTGAGAGCTGTCGAAGTGATGGAGGATGTTGGGTTGAATGGCCGCAGGCCCGATGAACCACCAAGACGGGTTCCCGTACCCATCCTCCAGCCAGTGGAAAAAGCCAAACAGGAAGTCGGTTACAGCGATGCATGCGATGATCTGTGCGGCGACGATGATTACGTCCATGGCGCACCCTTTTTGTTCTCCGTTCCCAGTCGCTCGCTCATCGTCCTGCCTTTTAGGGCGATCGGTTTCGCCGTGCTGCGTTGGAAGAGCATCGCCGGTAAGCGGTGGAGGGACGAGGTGCATTTGTACCCATCCTGTTAGGACGGTTGCTCTCAAACGGTGGGGTTCGAGGACTTGTCACACCCGAAGCCGCACTCCGAGGGACTTCTCCGGGTGCTGAGTGGATCGGGTGTAGCTCCTGAGACGGCTTGTTGTTGGCGATAGCCCGACGGACATGCTGACGGCCTGACGGCGCACAACGCGGGGTGTTGGAGTTGTTTGGGCAGGCTGGGGCATCCGCCGGAACAGCGAGAGACGGCGAAGGCGATCCTCTGGTGTGGTGGCCAAGCACCCATCGACACTGCGAGGGTTGTTGGGGTAGGTTTGGGCTTATCATCGTGGGGACGCGCTGGGCGCGAGCGAGACTAAGGAGTTCGAGACATGGCATATCCGAAAGAAGTTGTGATCATCAATGGCATGAGGACGCCTGTGGGCCGTTTTGGGGGGGCGTTCAAGGACATGCGGGCGTCGGATCTTGGTGCGATCGCTATCAGGGCGGCGCTGGAGCGCTCTGGGGTGTCTCCAGACGCGGTGGATGAGGTGATCATGGGGAACGTGCTGCAGGCGGCGGAGACGGGCTATTCGGCTCGTCGCGCGATGCTGGCGGCGGGTATCCCGGATAGTGTGCCGGCGATGACGATCAACCGGGCGTGCTCGTCAGGCTTGGAGGCGATCAATCTAGCGGTGCAGGCCATCATGACGGGTGAGTCCGAGGTGGTGGTCGCTGGCGGCATGGACAGCATGAGCCAGGCGCCCTACCTGATGGCGGGCAATCGGTTCGAGGGGCCTCGCATGGGCGATGTGACGATGACCGATAGCTTGGTGATGGGCTTGAGCTGTCCGATCTACGATTACCACATGGGCGTGACGGCGGAGAACGTGGCGGAGCGGTTCGAGGTGACGCGGGTAGCACAGGACGAGCTTGCGGTGATCAGTCACGAGCGTGCACTGGCAGCGCAGGAGGCAGGCTACTTCGATTCACAGATCGTGCCAGTGGCAGTGCCACAACGGCGTGGCGATCCGGTGGTGGTGAGTCGCGACGAGCACCCGAGGCCGGGGACGACGATGGAGGGCTTGGGCAAGCTGAAGCCGGTGTTCAAGGATGGCGGTACGGTGACTGCGGGTAATTCCGCAGGCATCAACGACGCCGCCGCTGCGGTGGTGGTGATGTCGGCTGAGCGCGCGGCTGCCGAAGGCCTGACTCCACGCTTACGTTGGGTGGGTCGTGGCGTGTCGGGCGTTGATCCGTCGATCATGGGTATTGGGCCAGTGCCGTCGACACGGAAGGTGTTGGCGAAGACGGGGATGTCCATCGATGATCTCGATCAGATCGAGTTGAACGAGGCGTTCGCTTCGCAGGCGCTGTACGTGATGCGCGAGTTGGGTATGGATATCGAGAAGACGAATGTGAATGGTTCAGGGATCTCGCTGGGGCACCCGGTAGGGGCGACGGGCGCGATCATGACGGTGAAGTTGATGGAGGAGATGACGCGCCGCGATCAAGAGCACGGGCTGGTGACGATGTGCGTGGGCGGCGGCCAAGGCGTTTCCACCATCTTCCAACGGATCAACTAACAGGGCACGCCCTGTACCCATAAGCGACGTCTGGTGCGGTTGGACGGCGAAGGTCTCTTGGTCCTTCGCGCCGACGTTGAGAAACGCGATCGTGGGGATGAGAAAGAAAGGCCGCGCTGATGGGCGTTGACTTGGTTATCTTCGATTGCGACGGCGTGCTCGTGGACTCGGAGCAGGCGGGCGATGACGCTGTGTGGGCGGCGCTGCGGGAGTTCGGGTTAGATGCGGATGCGATCGAGCGTGAGGTGTTCGGGACGTACTTCGGCAGAGGATTGTCCGACGCGCTGATGTGGGAGCGGATCGAGGAGCACGGCGTCGAACTGCCGGAAGGTCTCAAGGAAGCGTTCGCGTGCAACGAAAAGGTCGCTCTGGAGTCCGTGAAGGTGATGGCTGGCGCGCGGGAGGCGGTGGAGTTGGTGAGCGGGATGGTGCCGGTGTGCGTGGCGTCTAGTGGGTCGCACGAGAAGATGGAGTTGACGCTGGGTGGGACGGGCTTGCTGCCCCTGTTCAACGATCATGTTTTTTCGGCGACGCAGGTGAAGAACGGCAAGCCAGCGCCTGATCTGTTCCTGTTCGCGGCGAGCTTGATGGGCGTCGAGGCGTTGGAGTGTCTGGTTATCGAGGATAGCTACGCGGGCGTGAGCGCTGGGCTCGCGGCGGGGATGCAGGTGCTGGGCTACGCTCCCCATGGCGACGTGGACAAGCTAGGCTCGCTGGGCGTGCGTTTGCTGAATCACCACGATCAATTGGCGGAGACGGTGGGGTATCTGCGCACCTGCTAGGTGTGGCCATTTCACGGTGCCTATCGAATAGACTCTGCCGCGATGATCCGACATAGGAGAGCGTATGCAGTATGTCCGGTTGTTCCCGATGCCGACGGGGAAACACACTTCGCAGAAGCCGAGGTCGACCTGCCGTCGACCGCTTTCGCGCCGCCGGCGCTGCCATTCAACGTCTCGGCTCCTATAGCAGCCGCACAATTCGTGTTTGTGACGTTGCCCGTGGGCTGGATCGGCGATTGGCATCCCGCACCGCGGGTGCAGTATTGGCTTCAGTTCACCGGTCAGGTTGAGGTGGGGGTTAGCGACGGCGAGACCCGGCGGTTCGGTCCTGGCGAAGTCGTCTTGCTAGAGGACGTTGACTGCAAGGGACACTCGACACGCGTGATCGGTGACGTTGAGGTACGCGCTGCGTTCGTTCAGGTTTGATCCCTTTGCGCCATGCGGAGCGCATGCTGGGCTTAGTGTGACGCGATCGCACGGCCGATAACTCGATAATCAGGTGCTAGAAACCGAAGAAGTGCTCCGCTGTGCTGCCGAGCACTGCTGCTTGCTGCTCCGTGCTGTAGCGGCTGAGGTATGCCTTGAGGTGCGAGAGCACGTTGGGGTAGCCCTCGCGCGCTGCGAAGGGCGGCCAGTCGGTGGCGAGCATGAGTCGATCAGCCCCGAACGCTTGCATGGCACGGTCGATGTGGTCTGGCGCTTGCGCGATGTCGAACGTTGGGTGCGCCAGGGGGAAGGGGCGCGGCATGAGTTCACCGAGTCCGTGGATCTTCATGGTGACGTTGGGGAACCGGGCAAGCTTTAGGAGTTTGTCATAGGCGTCCGGTCGCTGGTCTTCAGGTAGGCGTAGGAAGCCGTAGTGCTCCAGGATGATCGGGAGGTCCGGTAGCTCCTGGATGAGCGTTTGGAACGACGGCGTGGTCAGTTCAAATGCGTTCGATGGGCTGCTGACGGGCATGCCTAGCTCGGCGGCTTTGCGCCAGAGGGCGATGGGGTCGCCACCAGACTCGGTAGGCGCGAAGAGACGGACGGAGCCGACGCCCCGCAAACGTTGGCCGCGTGGCACGCCCGTGGCGTCGGCGCGCGTGGGGTCCACGAGACCCATTACGGTGAAACGGCCTGAGTGCTGTTCAGCACACGTGAGCAGATACGAGTTGTCGTACTCACCACCGTGCTGGACGAGGACGGCTTTGTCGACGCCGTAGGTGTCCATCTGGAACAGCAGCGTTTCGATGGGCTCGAACCAATCAAGTGACGCGTGGCAGTGGGTGTCGACGATGGACATAGGGGGGCTCCTACGTGGGCGAGGTCGAACTACGAGATGTATAGGTTCAGAAACGAAGGAGGCCCCGCCGTCCGGCGGGGCCTCCTTGCACGCTTACGCCTGGGGTGTCCTGGCATCGTCGATCGCCTGCATCATGGCGATGATCTGCGGCATCATTGGCCCGTAGCGGTCGCCGTCGTCGATTCCGTAGCCCTTGTGGTAGGCCTCTCTGAACTGGCCGACGGTTCCGATGTTGCCTCGTGACGCGTCGGGGTCCCAGAGACCTCCGTGGAGGATGTCAGGGACGGTAGAGGGGTCAGTGAACACGTTCATGGGGACTCCCCCGTCCTCGACGACCCTCGATTGCTGGTCCAACTGGCGCCTGAGGAGGATGATCGGCGTATCCGTGCGGCCCAGCTTCTCTTTGGACCTATCGGTGATGGCTCCCTGCGACCACCAGGCAGCGGCGTCCTGTGCAAGGACGTAGTCCAAGATGGGCTTGCCGTTGTCGTCATGCATGGGCGTCTGGTACCAGGGAATGATGTCCTGCGTTGGCGCGGGGACATCTTCGGGCGCGCTGAAGCAGCCGTAGGCGATGTGGTAGGTATGGGTGTCGTCGATGGGGACTCGGATCTGTATCTCGTTGCGGATCGAGCTGGCGCTCCCTACCTGGGTCATGTTGGGGAAAATCACGGTCGAGTGGCGGGTGACCTTGTCGGACTCCGCGCCGAGGGCTTTGGAGTACTTCATCCCTTTTTCCATCCCGTGCTCCGTGGGCCTTGCCCACAGGGATTCGATGCCGATGCCGGTTTTGATGCGACCGTATAACGTGTGCATCTGTTGATCTGAGGCGCGGTCACCTAGGTTGCCGTCTCTCTCCAGCACGTACTTGAACAATTCGCCGTGGAGCCAGACGCTGTGCGCCGGGTCACCGGTGTTCTCGTGGCACTGAAGCCAGTTGCACGGTATCTCCATGATCCCGATCTGCCTGATGCTGTTCGGCAACATGAACACGTCCCACGGTGGCAGCACCGGCGCCTCTCCAGGGCCCATGTATGCCCAGACTAGTCCGCCCATCTCACGGACGGGATACGCGACTACCTTGACCTTGTCTTTGAACCGCGAATCGAGGGCTTCGAGGGGAGTGTCCAGGCACTGACCCGAGGGGCTTATGAGCCAACCGTGGTAAGCGCAGCGGAGGCCGTCGGCGTCGGGGATGCCAAGATCCAGGCCGGTCTGCCGGTGGGGGCAGTTGGCTTCGATCAGCCCCAACTTCCCGGTGGTGGACCGGAAGAGCACCAAGTCCTCTCCGAGGATGCGCACCTTTATCACGTGCTCGTCTAGGAGCTGGGAGAAGGGCCTGACAGGTTGCCAGTACCGCCTCATAAGTTCGCCCATGGGCGTTCCCGCGCTAACGCGGGTTAGTCGATCGTTCGCTTCTACGCTGAGCATGGTATTTGCCTCCCTATAGCTCTCCGCCGACTACTTCACACCCGTGTCTGCGATATCAGAATCGTTGGCGAAGCTGATGATCTCGTAATCGGAGCAGTCCGCTTCGGTTCCGATGAGCGAAGCGTCGAATGGAGCTTCCACGTACCGAACCTTGACCGTTTCGCTGTTGGTTGACGGGGATACGACAGCCACCAACGAGCCGTCCTCAAGCCAGAGCGTATCTCCTGCTGCCAAGGCACCGATATCCACGTGCATCCTCCACCACTGTGTTCGCGGCGGATTATATAGGTCGTTATCCGACAATGGTCAGCGGTGCATGGTTGGCGTTCGCGAGGCGGGGCGAGGACTCGTGCAGTGGTGTGGTCGTTTGCCTATTGGGTATGCGAAACGGATGGGGACCGGCGAGCTAGGTTGCGAACGCGCCAAGTGGCGCGATGGGTTCATCCTCTCAGGTGTCCACTCCTATGGGCCCGGACAACGTGGAGGTCTGATTCGCAGTGCTGCGCTCGAAGAGGGGTCAGCCGGGATCAGGACGGCTTATCCGGCTCAGGGCTTCCCTTTGGTCCGCGCCTGCTCGACTACCCCTTCGACCGTAGCCACAACCAAGTCCGGCCGGTCGTTTTGGATCCCGTGGCCGCTGCCCTCGGCGACGATATGGGTGCCGTCAGGCGATAAGGCGACCATCTCGCGATGCAAGCCGACCAGTAGATCGTAAAGCTGTACGTTCACTTCGTAAGGGACACCAGGCCGATCGATGACGTTGGCGGCCGATATTACGACCAGGGGAAAGTCCCCAGGGGCCCCGAGGCTAGCAGGGCCTTGGGCCTCCTCGAAACGAGCGATGCGACGGCCACCCGCTTCCAGGTACTGCTGCCATGCTTCAGGTGCTAAAGCCGCTTCTGCGCTGGCGGTAAATTCCTCATGTCCGGGATCCAGCAGCACCATGCCGACAACCTCAGTGGCATAGAGGTCGGCGAAGTAGGGAATCAGACGCCCGCCGAACGAGTGGCCCATGACTACGTAAGATCCCGGTACGCCCCCTGCGTCCAGTAGCGCTTGTAGATCGCGCGCGATAGCTTGAAAGTTATCGTGGGCTGGCACTGAGCTACTGTGTCCTTCACCCGCCCGGTCGTAGGCGCAAACCCGGGTGAATTTCGCGATCTCCGGCTGAACGGAGCTCCAACTGGCGGAGTTTCCCATCCCGCCGCCTTCCAGCACCACGGTCGGGCTGCCCTCTCCGAGGCAGGTGAGGTAGAGCGGGCGACCTCCTACGTCCACAAGGCCCGGTGTGCCGGACGGTGCGCCACCGCAGGCAGCAAGCGTCACAAACAGGCCTGCCGCGGGTGCGACGTAAACCGCCTTCATTGCGAACATCTGTAGCAACAACCTCGGGTTAGCCCCCAGCTTGGATGCGGCGGGCTCGACGGATCGCGTAGTACGAGAGGCCAATCGCGAGGAGTACGGGAATGATCAGCCAAAAGACGAGGATGGCGAGCGCCACGCTGCCCGCTGTCACGAGGAGGGGGCAGAGCATGGGCTCTTTCGCATGAAATAGAACCTGCCCGCTATAGCAGCGATCCCCACGGGGCCATATATCCAAAGCATGATCATCGAGTGGATGTAGTAAGCCACGTCGGTCTGGCGCTGGTGTGAAATCTCGCCCAATACGGTGTTGATGAGGAGATGACCCAGCAACACCGCTGCTATGACACCCGCAACCATGGTCGCTGTCTTGTAGTCCGTTGCTTGAACCATTGCACCCTCCTTTGCATTTGAATCCGCTGAACGTATGTGGGCTGCCCGCCAGGACAAGTCGTCTGGCAGGCCAAGGAGCCAGCGGGCCAGTACGTGCGACGTTAGTGATGGGGCGATGTCCATTGACGCCTCGCGGGACTGTTCCCAGAGGTCCGCGTCAATCTCGTCCCGCCGAGCTTCTCTTAGGCCGGTGGGGAGGCCCACGGTGTACAGGCGAACCCAGGCCCGCACGAAGCCGACCGACCGAGGCATGGCCGACATGTCGCTCATGCAGAGCCCCGCTCAGGTCGCAGGTTGGGTATTGGTGCTTGATCTGCGTGGTGTTTGGCCAACGCGGTTTCGCCAGTGAGAGTCACGCGATAATAGCGACGGCGAGGGCGCCCCTCGTTCGCTGCGACCTGCGGGTCTTCCCAGAAACTCTCGAGGAAATGCGTCTTCTCGAGACGCTCCAGCGCCTTATAGAGCGTGCCGTATGCGGTGAGCAACCGCGCCTCGGCCCTTTCCCTGATCTCTCTGGCAATGAGGAACCCATACGCGGAATCCGTGCCACGACGTCGTAGGTCTAGAGCGGCCTCAAGAATCGAGGTCTCGATGGGGATCAGTGTTCCTTGCTTTCTACGCATGGCGAAAAAATAGGAAGCTATATTCTGTTTGTCAATGGACGACCGGTTAGGGTACCCACGCGGCAGACGCCTGGATTCCTTGTCACGTCCGGTAGTGGGGAATTGGCTTCCGCTTTGGAGTCGTTGGACCCTGCGAGCGGCTACCCCAAGAAGCGATGTAGGCGCGCCGCCTCTTCCACGTAGTGGGGAACCTGGGCGTGGCCGTCGCGCTGGAGGCCAGCCCAGATAGCACCCGTGAGGCCTTCGTGGACACGGTCGATCGAGCGCCCATGCCTGAGGACGACATCAGAGTAGGCGTCGCCGAGCAGCGCGCGCACGCGGGTCTCGTTGGCGTAGGTCGTTGCCACGGCGAGGTCATCGTCGAGGCTCGGGTAGATCTCGCGAACGAAGGCAAGATCATCTTCGTCGAGGGCGGTCATGCCGAGGATCTCGGGTGGCACGCCGATGGAGTAGAGCGACGCCGCGAAGGCGATGGCGCGTGGGAGTGTCACGTCGCTGGAGCCCGCGAGGGAACGGCCGTAGCCGAACAGGCCAACGTGTAGCTTGCGGTCGCGCCTGCGGGGGATGGTGGCAGAAGCTTTGGTGATGTACGGCACCAGCTTGCGCACGCACTCCTGGTACTCGGCGGCGAACTTGTCGATGATCACGCGAGCGCGCGCTTCATCGATGTGCTTGGCGGGGGCTTGCTCGTGGCCGAGGATCTGCTGGATGCCAAGCCGGACGTCGTCGGGATCGTAGTCGTACTTGAAGGAGGATTGCACGGTGAAGGTCTGGATGCTGGGGTACTCGGCGAATGCTCTGTCTAGGTTCAGGGGCGTGAGGTGTCCACGGAAGGGGACGGAGCCAGCGCCGATGATGGGGTACATGGGCATGCCAAGCTCGACACTTAGGCGGTCGAGCCGCTGGAGGGCGACTTGGAGCATGAGTTCGGCGCCGACCATGCCATAGTTGAGCGCGGGATCGCTGCGGGCGAGGAAAACACGCTGGTACGGTAGGTCGCGCCCCCGGCAGTAATCGCGAACGATGGTGTCGGCGGCGAGCATCTGCTCAAGATCCTCGATCAGGGGGATCATGCGGATCTGCTTTGGGTTGAACTCACCAATCCAGTCTTTGACGCGACGACCGCCGGACATGGCCTGGCTTTCCTGACCGACGACGAATCGCTCGTAATACTCGGCGATGAGGGCGACCTCTTCGCCGGTGGTTGTCATGGGCAGGATGACCTCTTGGATAGGCGCATCCATGGAGTCGCCATAGAAGCTGCGGGCGACATCCCAGGCTGAGGGGATGCTGTGGAGCGCCTCCACCATGGACTTGCGCATCCCGATCTCGATGGCCGGATTGGGAACGCGGAGGGTGATGGTGCAATCGGTACCCAGGCGACGCTCGGTGCGGAAGAAGTCGGGGTAGTTGGAGAGCAGTTTCTGGACGACTTGCCCGTCCACGTCTTTGCCCTCGGAATTCCACATCTGCTCATCGCAGCCCATGCCGAAGACATCGAGGGCTTCGAATATCTCGCCCTCGCCCTTGATGACGCCGTCGACGGCGAACGGAGGCGGCGACGCGTTGTCGGGATGCTGAGTGCTCATGCACTTAGGAATGAGTGGCATGGTGTGCGCTCCAACGGGCCAGACTAGCTGCTATGGGCATGATACGGCGCGAGTCACTGCGATGCATTGGCCAGTTTGCTGGCAAAACAGTTTGCAACGAATCTTGACATCCGGTTTGCTGGGGAATAGGTTACGCGTCGTTCCCGTTCCTACTCATCAGACGTAGCGTAGGGTCCCAGCGTAGGGACAGGAGTTTATGGCAGGCGCACCACAGCCGACGATCATCGCGGTAGCAAATCAAAAAGGTGGGGTCGCAAAGACCACCACGGCAGTTAATCTCACGGCGCTTCTCGCGCTGGCGGGCAAACGCGTGTTGCTGGTGGACATGGATCCACAAGGCGGTTGCGCAGTTTGCCTGGGCATGGACACGGAGGCGCTAGAGCAATCGATCTACGACGCGTTGGTGAAGCCGGAGGTGGGTATCGCGGACGTGGTGGTGGCCACGACGTTCGACTTCGACCTGGCCCCAGCGAACATCGACCTAGCTGGTGCGGAGATCGAGTTGAAGCAGGCGTTGGCGGCGGAGACGGTGCTGCAGCGGAAGTTGAAGCCGGTGCTCGACAAGTACGATTACATAGTCATTGATACGCCGCCTTCGTTGGGAATCCTGACGGTGAACAGCCTGACGGCGGCGGACAAGGTGCTGATACCGATCTCTGCCGAGTACATGGCGCTGCGCGGTCTGCGGATGCTGCTGGACACGCTGGAGAACGTCCGCGAAGTGACGAACCCTGGCTTGAAGATCATGGGAATCCTGGCCACGCGATACGACGGTCGGACGATCAACAGTCGCGAGGTTTATGAGTATCTGCGCGAGTTCTGCGAGCGCGAGGGGCTGCACCTTTTCCCGCAGGTGATCAAGCAATCGGTCCGGTTCGCGGAAGCGCCTGGATATCAGACTCCGTTGGTTATTTGGCGTAAGGATTTGGATGGTGCTAAGCAGTACCAGAAGCTCGCTGAGGAGGTGATCGATGGCGAAGTCTAAGCGTCCAGCGTTCGTGTTCCCGGAACTCGAGAGTCGCAGGCGACGCACGATCCTCCGCACGACCGAAGAGATTTCGGCTGAGCTGAACGCGCTGCACGAGGCGGAGGAAGAGCCCAAGGAGCGTGTGAAGGTGACGTACCGGTTCCAACCTGACGCCGTTGAGGCTGTCGAGGACATCCGACGCATCCTGCGCAGGCAGCATGGGGTTCGCAAGGTGAATCGCGAGGATATCGCGCAGGCGGCGGTGCTTGAGGCGCTGCGCGATCTTGAAAGCAACGGGTCTTCGAGCTTCCTGGCTCGCGAATTCGGCGAGGCTGCTAGCTAGCGGGTGTTGGTTCGGTCGTCCCTGGCTCTTGGTTGACTTGGAACTGACTTGGCCCCCCTCTTAAAGATTGATATGTCCGATGTATCGCGCGGCACGTGGGCGGTTTGGGGTGTGGCTGCTCTGATTGTCGTGATGGCCGCCGTGGGCGCGGGTCTCGCGACAGTAGAGCTTGAAGTACCCGCTCCGACGGTGTTCGCGTTCAGGGGATTCGATGCTGTTACCGGCCTTTGCTACGCGGCTATCGCGCTGCTAATCCTCCATCATCAGCCATCGAATGGGGTCGGAATCCTGTTTCTGGGTATCGGCTTTGTTACGGTTTTCTTTTGGATGACATCGCAATAGGGCCTTGCGTCGATATTGGGCGGGGCTGACTTGCCGGGAGGCGTTTACGCCGTCTGGTTCCAGTCCTGGGGATGGCTCCTGTTCGTGACGGGAGTCGTGTCGGTGGAGTTCGGCTACCTGGGAACGGCGACGCGACCTGGCGTGCTTCCGGATGAAGCAGCATACGTGGTGAATCCTCTCCCAATAGATTTCCTGCCTCACGATGTGCTTGAACCACTGGTGCTGGTCTTCCTGGCCTTGACCGCTCTCGGTGGGGTGGGCACGTTGATCCGAACCTACCGGCGTGGCGGAGAGACTGAGCGATTGCAGCTGAAATGGTTGATGTCAGCGGTGACGTTCTTGGGACTAGCTTTCACCATCGCCATCACCCTATCGTTCGTGGTGCCTGATTTCATGGACCGCTGGCTGAAGCCCTTCGAGTTCATTGTGTTTGTGGGGATGATGATGGTTCCAGCGTCGATCGGGTTCGCGGTTACGCGGTATCGCCTCTACGACATCGAAGTCGTGATCAACCGGGCAATCGTGTACGGCCCGTTAACGGCGGTGGTGGCGGCTTCGTACGTTGGAGCGGTGCAGCTTGCACGGTTGACGTTCGTGGCGGCGACGGGTGAGCGGTCGGATTCCGAGTTGCTGCTGGCAACGCTGGTTGCGGGGGCGGTGTTCTGGATCATCAAGGCGAGGATGATCGGGGTGGTTGATCGGCACTTCAAAGATCCCCGGGAGCCTGCGAAGGATCTGCGGGTCCTGCGGAACGAGATTCAAAGCCTGACTCGGTTGATGAAGCCATCGGCAATCAGTCGGGATGAGGTAACGAGGCACGTTCTTCAGGGGTGCGTTACGGCGTTCGGTGCTGAGGGCGGGCGGGTTGTGTTCGAGCGCCGCCAGGGATCTGCGAGACCGATCGTGGCAGGGAACCTGGATGGAGAACCCTCTGCGGTGTTCGAGATCGCTCACGATGGTGTGGTTTTCGGTGAGCTGCAGATGGGAACTCGGCGTGAGGGGAAGGCGTTCAGCGAGCACGATTCCGCTCCTCTCGTGGAGACGGCGAGCGCGCTAGCGGCGGTTCTTGCGCGGGGCGCGAGCGGTGCGGCGAGGGCTCGGTCGGGGGCGTAGCCGCTGTGCGAGTCGGGGCTCGCCCTCGGATCTCTTGGCTTCGCCGCTGGGGACTAAAGGTCGCTTGGCCGCTCCGGGTGTGGCAATCGATTTGCTAGACAACGTTTCTACTATCCCCCCGCTCCCTTCTTGCTAGGAAGAGGGTTTTGAATAGGGGACGGCTAGGACCCCCCCCCATGCCCCCGGCAAAGGGGCGAGCCCCCTGCACTCCCCGATAGAGGTGAAAGGGCCGATCGCTTGTGATCGGCACTCCGGGTGTGGCAGCGCATTCGCGTGAGCGGTCCCCAATTGCACGTATGTTTCGACCCTCCCTTAGCCCCTTCCTAGCCAGGAAGGGGATTGCCACTCTGGAACGACGGCTGGGGTCTCAGGCGGGGATGAAGGGGGCGCGGGAGCCGTCGAAGAGGAGGCTGGAGGGGAGGAGTTTGGCGAGTTCTTCGACGGTCCATTTGCCTTTGTTGCGCCAGTCTTTGTTGATGGTGCGTATCTCGGTGGGGTGGGAGTAGACGCCGATCTTGCCGGAGCCTGATCGGAAGATGAGGCCAGTGACGTTGGCTGCGAGGTCTGTGGCGAGGTAGACGACTATGGGTGAGACGTGCTCGCCTCCTGGTCGGTCGGTGGTGAGTTCGTCGCCTGCCTTTTTCGCGGCGAGGCCTGCGTCGGCGAGCATCTGGGGGTGGCGGTAGTCGTCGAAGGCGCGAGTTTGGGCCATGGGGGCGACGGCGTTGACGGTGATGCCGTGGTTGCGGAGTTCGAAGGCGAGATCCCAGGTGAGGCTGACGATGCCGCCTTTGGCGGCGGCGTAGATGAGTCGGCCTTCTGGGTTGCGCCATTGGCTGGATGCGGTGTTGATGATGCGGCCTGAGCCTTGCTCCATCATGATGGGGACGGCGTGGCGGCAGGTATTGAAGGTGCCTTTGAGGTGGACGCCCACGACCGTGTCGAAGTCGGCTTCGCTGATCTGGTGGAATAGGCCGTCGCGAGAGACGCCTGCGTTGTTCATCATGATGTCGAGCCTGCCATAGTTGTCGGTGGCGGTGCGGATGAGCGCCTCGGCCTGGCCGAAGTCAGCGACGGAGTGGTAGTCGGCGACGGCCTCTCCACCGTTCTCGCGGATCAACGCGACGACTTCGTTTGCTGGGGCTTGGGTGCCTCCAGAGCCATTGCGCTCGACGCCAGGGTCGTTGACGACGACTTTGGCGCCCTCGGCTGCAAGGGCGATGGCGTGGGCACGACCGATGCCTCGTCCGCTGCCGGTGACTATCGCTACTTTGTCTTTCAGGTATTCGCCCATGATTCTTCTCTTTTTCGCCGCCCGTTGGTGGCCGCCTGTCAGGATGACAAGGCTGATGATTAGGGGATGAAGGGTGCTTTGCTGTCGCCTGCTAGCAGGGTGTTGGGGAGCATGGCTTCGAGTTCGGTGATGGGCCAGGTGCCCTCGGTCTTCCAGTCACGGTAGATGGTGTTCATCTCCGTGGGGTGACTGTAGCGACCGACCTTGCCGGAGCCGACCCTGAACACGATGCCGTTGATGTCCTTGGCCTGCTCTGTGGCAAGGTAAACGACGGTTGGGGAGACGAATTCAGGCGCGGCGCGGTTGGTGCCTTGCTCCCCTGGATCCTTCTTCCTGTCGAGGTTCGCGTCCGCAAGCATTTCGCGATAGGTGGTGTCGCCGAAGGCACGGGTGGCCCCCATGGGGGCGATGGCGTTGACCGTGATGCCGTGGTTGCGGAGTTCGAATGCGAGCGCCCAGGTGAGGCTGACGATGGCGCCCTTGGCGGCGCCGTAGTTGGCGCGGCCTTCGGGGTTCCGCCACTGGCTAGACGTGGTGTTGATGATGCGACCGTAGCCTTGGGCCATCATGAGCGGTGCGGCGTGGTGGCAGGTGTTGAACGTGCCCTTGAGGTGGACGTTGATGACGTTGTCCCAGTCCTCTTCGGAAAGCTCCCAGAAGAGTTTGTGCCGGAAGATGCCAGCGTTGTTGACGAGGATGTCGAGCTTGCCGTAGTTGTCGATGGCGGCTGAGACGATACGACCAGCGCCATCGTAGTTGGCGACCGACTCGTAGTTGGCGACGGCCTCGCCACCACCTTCGCGGATCAAAGCTACGACTTCATCGGCGGGGCCGCCCTCGCCACCTGTGCCGTCGCGCTCGACGCCGAGGTCGTTGACGACGACGGATGCGCCTTCGGCGGCGAGGGCGATTGCGTGTTCACGTCCGAGTCCGCGTCCGCCGCCTGTGACGATGGCTACGCGGCCTTTGAGTAGGTCACCCATGGGTATGTCTCCTAGAGCTGTCTGGGGTCAAGTGCTCAGCGGGCAAGTTTAGCGTGGGCTTTGCCCCCGCCTTGGCTGGATGCCTCTCTTTTCTAACTCACGTTGGGCTACCTCTTCTGAGTCCATGGGGACCACGAGTTCGAAGTGGTAGCCGTCGGGGTCGTCGAACAGCATGGACATTCTAGTACGCCCGAAGTTGGCGAACTCTACCGCTACGCCATTGCTTCGGAGGCGCTCAGCCCACGAGTCGAAATCTTGAAGTGCGATGGTGTAGGCATGGTGGTCTGAGCCTGGCGATGGGTGGTCTGAGTCGCTCTCCAGGAAGAAGTCGATGATGGTGCCTCCGAAGGTGACTCCTGCGGGAAATGCGCGCTTGAGAGGCTCGGCGTCGAGGATGTCGGTATAAAACTGGAGCGTGCGTGCCAGGTCGCTAGTGACGAGGGTCCAGTGGTCGAGGCGTTGTGCTGAGAGGGTCATAGGGTTCTCCTACAGCTAGTTGTGGCGGTGACTATACGCTTTGCGTGGGGGTGTTGGTGGGTTCTGGTCGTGGAGTAAAAAGGTCGCTTAGCCACTCTGAGGTTTATCAATCGGTCTACTAGACAACGTTTCTACCATCCCCCTGCCCCCTGTGCTAGTCAGCTTTGGCTAGGAAGGGGGTTCTAAAAGAATAGGAGAAGACGGGGGACACCCCCGTGCCCCCGGTGTATAGACCGGGGACATCGCTTACACATGTTCGGAGACATCGCTAACACTTTCAATCAAGGGCTCGGACTCTTTGAGGTCGACCTGAGCGACCCGATGT
>Ga0114999_10003663_pt1 | contig 19124 bp, 17 predicted proteins | sample ArcticOcean_MG_C_3_FD_89820 | JGI IMG/M metagenome (GOLD analysis project Ga0114999, IMG submission 89820) | Marine microbial communities from western Arctic Ocean - ArcticOcean_MG_CB8_126 | ecosystem: Environmental > Aquatic > Marine > Oceanic | place: Arctic Ocean: Canada Basin | collected...
GTCCGAGTACTTCTCCACCAACATATGGGTCATCAGTGGCGATGAGGGCCAGACCAGGTTTCTCTGCGGCACGAGCTAATCCGTCGAACATATTTCCGAGAGCTGGCTGAGCCGCTGAGCGGTACAGGGAAAGGACGCATTGACCCATATCAGCATTAACCCATGGCGCTACCTGTTCGGCAATTGATTTGGTCATTCCTAATGATTCAAAACGCTGAGCTGTGGCCTCGTCGGGAGTATTTGCCCTAGCCGCAACTGCCTCTTCCCCAGCTCCTGAGGTCTGCCAGATCTGGGCATTGTCATGCCAGACGTACTCAGGAGTGAAGATACCAATAATGTCAGTAGTCCAGGATCGGATAAGGTCAGGACGTTCACAGGCAAGCCGCACGACGTGACCTCCACCCCAGTCGTGTCCAACCAAATCCACTGGGCCATCTATATTTTGTAGTTCGTTGACAAGCCAATTCAGATAGCCATCACTCGTTGCATCAAAATTATTTGGAAGTGGCGCTCCGAATCCTGGAGGAGTCAAAGTAAGAATATTATCGGTGTTTAAGTGAGGAATTAATTCGTTCCATATTGCAGCGGTTTCAGGATTCCCGTGAACTAGTACTAATGGCATATTTTCACCTTCAGCTTTTAAAATGTAATTTTGAGATCACTTAAGTTTTTAGATGCTAACATTGAAGTCAAGAAATATATACTTTACTTTACTTTTAGTGATCGACGATATAAAGACAATATTGAGCCTAATACGCATAGTAATCCAATATATAAGAATGTTCTATCCATACCAAGTATGAAAGCATTCAGCAATTGAGGGTCAGATGATGTGGTTACTGATGAAAGATCTGGGTAAAACCCATTTGATTCCATTACGGTGGTCACTATGAGTACAGATAGAGGAACAGCTAATAAATTTCCTAAATTTCGAGTTAGATTTAATAATCCAATCACAGAGCCGCTTTGTGATTGAGGCACCACACTCAGTACTGCACTATTACTAGGGCCATAAAACCCTCCTACCCCAGACATTACTGGGATAACCCCAATATACGGAAGCCATTCATTAGATTCTGCATTTAATGTAGATAGGATAAATAATCCTATTGATGTCCATAATAAACCAGCAAAGGTAAACCATCTTGTGCCAAATTTATCTGATAGTAGTCCAGATATGGGACTTACTATTCCCATTAAAATGCCCCCAGGTACCAAAGCGGTTCCAATACGTTTTGTAGAGAATAAAAGAACATATTTAAGGTAAAAAGGTAATAAGAATGGGACGGAAGACATAGCCAAGAAAGCTGTCAGGATTGAAATTACTGATAATGAAAATAGTGGAATCTTGAATAGGCTTATATTTAATACAGGATTTTTAGTATTTATTGCTTTGATAATAAATAACGTTATTAATATTATTGCAACGACTATTAATGTGATTGTAGTTAACGAGCTTAAGCCAATTCGGGAAGCAAATGTTATCCCCGATAGAAGAAATGCGAAGGCACTTATAAATAAACCTGAACCCATCCAGTCAAAATCAGATGACATTTTAGCCTTAGAAGAACTTTTAGATAATAGTATTGTTGATAGTAACCCTGAAGTGAATGCAAGTCCTGAAAATAAAATAAATAAACTTCTCCAGTCAATAAAATCCGCCATTAAGCCACCTATTAGTGGTCCTATTAAATTCCCAAGAGATACGAATATTAGGTTTAAGCCAATAGCTTTTCCCTTTTGGGTTTCATTAAATGCGCTTACTGCAATTATGAATGAAGTTCCCTGTATCATCCCCCCCCCAATTCCTTGTATAAATCTTGAGAAAATTAGATAGTTCAATGAAGGTGCCCATGTACTAATTAAAGCTCCTATAGCAAAGATTAACAAACCTGTTACTAGCACTTTCTTGCTACCGACAATATCTGACAATCGTCCCATTGGGACTGAAATTGAGACGACAGTTAAAAAATATATTATTGTTACCCATTGTGTTGTTGGGAGAGCGGAAGAAAACTCTTCAGATATTTCAGGGAGAATTATGTTAATTGCTGACCTGTCTGTTGCAGTAATAAAAATTGAAAATGCTGCAGTAGAGAATACTAGCCATTGGTAAGGTATTTTATTTATGTAGGGCATAGGATTCATGTGGGAATAAATAATATCAGATATGATATATGCTATGTCTGAATTGATGATAAAGGATCGTATATGTTTTTAATAAGACGTGTTTGTAAAGTCGATAGATCAAAATCTTGGGAAGTAGCAAGAATACTTAAGCGAATATGCAACTCATATGAAACAAATAATTCACGAAGTGAGGCGATTGTTTATATGACTGGTAGGACTACTCCCGATTCTGAGGTAACTGTTTGTGCCGAGTGGACTCAAGAAAAAATAGAATCTAATAGAATGGAAGATATGCCTGATAAGGCACAATCTGATTCCGAAAAATTAGAAAACTTATCCAACGGATTCTTTATAGAATTCCATGAAATTATAACTAATGAAAAATTGGAAGTTCGTTACCCAGAAGGTATTTAGTATTGCTATTTATTTCTCATTATGGACATAGTGAATAAAATCGCAGGAATGGCTAATATCAGGAATTCTATAAGTCCCCTTAGAACCTATGCCGATATTTCCAGTTGATAAAGTCTGATAAGAATACTTTAATGCCATGCCTGCTGCTCCAAATATGAAAAAAGCCCCAATAAGTTTTTTAATCACTGACTTTCCTTATGTCGTATATAGTTCTAATAACTGAAAATAGCATTATGAAAACGTTAGATAAAATCCAAATATAATATGAAAGGTAATACATTAAATTTTTATCATCAAATCCAAATAATAAAAATAATGTAGAAATTCCCCAAAGAGAAAAACTCAAAATAGCTAACAATCTATAAGATTTAACTCTTAAAGGATGGACAAATTTTATTGGCATAAAAGTAAGAACAATGCAAAAAGCAATTGCAATAAAATTAATCATTTGCGGACTATTTAAAATATAAAAATCTAAAACTAATACATTCCATATAGCAGGGAATCCATTGAAATAATTATCTTCAGTTTTTTGTTTTATATTAGCAAATGTATAACATGAGGCACATAAAATTAATATAACTGATAAAAATTCAATTTGATCAGGAAGAAATCCAATTTGTAAAATAATTAAAACAGGTAATATTACGTAATTAAAAAAATCTACTATAGCGTCTAAAATTACACCATTTATCCTTGGAGCAAATTTTTTTACTTGATATTTACGTGCAAAAAAGCCGTCAGTACCATCAATAAGCAAAGCTGCTATTAACCATAGAAAGGTAATATCTAAATTTTTTTCAGATAATGCCTTAACAGCGAATATTCCGCAAACAATTCCCATGGTAGTAAATACGTGAACAGAATAAGCTTTAATAACATTTATGTTTCTTTTTGTTATTGCGTACATATAAGATTAGTCAAAGAGCTGTAGCTCTTTCCTATACATCATCATATGATAGATTGCTCAATTAATATGCTATACATTAAGAACAAACCAAATATAATACTGCCTGAACCGGCTATGATAGATATCCCGGTATTTAGTTTTTCATGATTTGTTGACAATGCGAACGGAACACTTAGTGCAATTGTTATTATTGACATAGATAATATAGTTCCTACGCCAAATAATATGAGATATGTTAATCCAATTAATGTTGAGTCTATAGATAGTAGTAGTGCTAACATTACTGCCGCACTTCCAGCCAACCCGTGAATCATTCCGATGACAAATGATTTCATACGAAATGTTGGCTTACCAAAACTAAATATAGAATGGTTCTCTTCTATGTCGGGAGGGTTTGTGGATTCATGGGTTCCATGAATATGCATGTGGGAACTTCCATCATGGTTATGGTCGTGTATGTGTAATTTGCTTTTGCGCAAGTTCCAATACACTTGCAATCCAAGGAAAATTAGCATAACTGCTACCCCTAATTCAAAATAATGAGCGACATCTTTATAGAAATTCATTACAGAATTTTTTGATATTAGAATTATAAAACCTAATATTATTAGAGGTGTGGTATGCCCCAATCCCCACGAGATTCCTACCCATAAGCCTTTAAATGCATTTTTATATTCTTTAACTACAGTAGATATTGCAATCACATGGTCAGCATCTGTAGCATGTTTTAGTCCCAATAAGAAACCTAATAGAATGGCAGCATATGCTCCCGAGGCTGTATCCATGTTATATACCTAGATTATCTTTCTATTTTGAGAGTTTGTCGTAAATTATTGGGATTTGGAAAGAGAGTGTCTCAAATCCCCACCAGGTCCCATATTTTTCTTTAAGTAAATTTATCACAGAAGTAGATGCGTCTTCAGGATTTTTACCATTTTGTATTGCTATATTTGTTTCATTGATTAATTTGTCGATTAAATTTGTTGTGTCAACCATATCAGAATATTTTCCGATATCCCCATGACCGGCTACGAAATTATTGATACCAAGGTCAACTATTTTATTGTTCGTATCGGGCCAATCTTTTGGATAGCTATCTCCTAAATACGGAACGCGTTGATTTTGAATTACATCACCTGTAAAAACCAAGTCTTCTTTAGGTAAATGTATATATATGTCACTACTAGTATGAGCTTTTCCCAAATACCTTAAAATAACTTCGTGGTCTCCAACATGTAATGTCATTTCATTACTGAATGTTAAATCAGGAGGAGTGACAGTAACAATTTGAGTTTCAGCGACCCATTCTGCGTCCTTCCACATCGGAGATGTAACTAAATTTTTTTTCCAGTATTCTAATAGATCTATATCAGTCATTTCGGTATAACAGTTGTCATGTCCAATTATTGTAGATTCTGGAAATTCCTCGTTCCCCCAAGAATGATCCCAGTGTGAATGAGTATCAATAACATATTTTATTGGTTTATCTGTTATTTTTTTAATATCTGACTTCAAGTCTCTAGCAAATGAAGGCACTCTAAGAGAATCGATGATTAATACTCCATTATCACCTATTATAATTCCTGAATTTGTAAGGTTCTTATGGATACGTGCGTATATTCCATTACCTAATTCAAGTATTTCAGTGTTTTCTGTAAAATTCATTATTCCCTCTATATTGTTGGTATTGTTACATTATGCCAATCATCAACTGATTTTTGCCATTTTAATATTTTTGCTGTCATTATACGGATTCTATCAATGTGTTTTGGGTCGTTAAATAAATTTACTTCTTCATAAGGATCATTATTTAGATCAAAAAGTTCACATTGGTCTGATGCACATAAGTTTAATTTCCATCTGTCTTCTGTGACAATTGACCTCCAATGGAGGGTATTTAACAGGTTTATCATGGGGTTACCTAAATCTCTGTCTTGGATACCGTTATGCTCCATAAATACATCATTTCCAGATAGGTTAACTTTGTTTTCTAAGTTTGTTTTACGACTTTCTCCATGGAGTTTATCTGGTACTTCACAATTCATTAGGTCCATCAAGGTTGGTACTAAATCAATTTGGCTAAAGTTTCCTCCAATTCTAGTTTGGTCGGTTTGTAGCCAAGGTATACGCATTAACATTGGTACTTTGGCGGCATATTCGTAAAATGTTCTCATCTCTAACATTCCATGACTGCCAACAAGGTCTCCATGCTCACTGGTAAATATAAATATAGTATTATCTTTAATTCCAGCTTGATCGATTGCAGATGAAATTTTGCCGACTGCATTGTCTACTAGAGATATATTAGCCATATATCCGCTACGTAGTTTTCTCCAGCCTTGCTCATCTGAAACATCATGCCCTACATAGTGTGTGTTCTTATGGTATGTATCCCTAAATTCATTCCATTGATCATCCTCAGATTTTTCGGAAGCCATACTGAATTTTTGTTTCATGAAGAATTCAGATCTTAATCTATTAAATAGAGAATGCCCTTTAGGATATTTTAAGAATGTTTCGTCAACAGGTAATTCGGCAGGGTCGTATTGCCCATCAAATGGTCCCGAAAATGGAGGATGAGGTTCTAGAAAACTGACATATAATACGAAAGGATTTTCATTGTTAGATTTGATAAATTCACTTGCTTCATTAGCTAGATATGAAGCGATTTGAAATTCTGCCGGGAGACTCACCCTGAAATCATCAGAAAATATTTTCCCAGCAGGACTTTCTAAGTCTGGTTCAAACCCATTTTCTAATAAGAAGTCATGATAATTAGTATTTAAAGACAGGAAATCTTGATTAGTGTATTCGTTATAATATTCTTCCATTACACTGCGCCATTCCGTAAATCCATGTTGAGGAATTACTTCGTCTCCAAGGTGCCACTTTCCAAAATATCCTTTTTTATATTCTCCAGGTAACATTTCGGCTATGGTATTGATTCCGGATAGCATATTTAATTTATTTGTGGGAACGCCTGTTGCATGAGGGAACAGACCTGTCATGATAGATGACCTTGCAGGAGCGCAAACTGCTTGTGTTACATAGCAATTGTCGAACACAAAGCTTTCGTCTCCCATTGCATTTAGATTTGGAGTATTTATCCAGTCATTGCCATAGCACGACATAGTATCAAAGCGCTGTCTGTCACTAAATACAAAAACCAGATTTGGACGATTTGGGTTATCCGTGCTACTCATTATGTTGTTGGTAACGGAGCAGTATCTTTTGTGTCTACTTGCCACACTCTGATTCGGGATGCCATATCTCTAATTCTATCTTGGTGCTCCGGGTTGTTGAACAAGTTTTCCATTTCATAAGGATCGTTGTTAAGATCATATAATTCACATTGATCGCCAGCACAAAGCGCTAGTTTCCACCTGTCGGGAGTTATAACTGTTCGCCATGGAAGTCTGAGCATCCTATTAATTTCATGGGCTCCGAGGAATCTATCCGGGATAGAACTATCATATCCATTCCAAGATACGAATACGTTATTGTCAGACAAGTCCTTTTTGCTTTCAAGAACAGGTTTTAGGCTATTGCCTTGGAGATGATTGGGGATTGGTTCTCCTATTAAATCTAGTAAAGTAGGGACAAGGTCTACCTGACTTACACTGCCGGGTATCAGTTTTTGCTTTTTATTTAACCAAGGAACTTTCATCAGTAATGGAACCCGAGAAGCTTCTTCAAACATAGACCTTTTTTCTAACATACCGTGGTCTCCCAGCATATCGCCATGTTCACTGGTAAATACAACGATCGTGTTGTCTTCTATACCTGCGTCTTTTATTGCTTGGTTTATTTTACCAACCATATTATCAACAGACGTTAGGTTAGCTAAATAATGAGCTCTTAAGGTACGCCATCCTATTTCAGTTGTTATGTCTTCACGATAAGCTACATAATTCATTGCATAGTCATCTGTAGTCTGATCAACTCCATCGAGCATGAATTGCATAAAATAATCGGCTCTTACTCTATTTACTAATGAAGCAGTATCTGGCTTTTTAAGAAAAGCAGGTCCAACAGGGATTTTTTCAGGATCATATTGATCCATAAAGGGCCCATGGTAAGGAGAATGAGGTTCAAATGTGCTTACGTATAAAACGAATGGGCGATCTTTATTTTCATATATAAAGTCACATGCTTCTTGTGCTAAATAAGAAGCCATTTGATCCTCTGCAGGCATATCGAAATGTGCATTCGATGAGAATGTTGGAGTCCTCTGGCCTGATGGCTTTCCTAGTAAGTTGAACCCGCTATTTTCAGTAAGAGGGTCCCCTTCTTTATCTGGAGTGTGACCTTTAGAAATTAGATATTGTGTGTATGAGGATGTTTCATTATTAAGTTGAGTATGTGTATATCCGGTTCCATGAGAATCTTCTGTTGATCTCCATACGTTAAAACCATGTTGCCTTTCAATATCGTTGCCTAGGTGCCATTTTCCCATATAGCCTTTGTAATAATCGTCTGAAATCATTTCGGATATGATTTTTACATCAGCAGGTAGATTAATCATATTGACGATTGGGCCAGCTGTATGAGGGTATAGCCCTGACATTATTGTAGCTCTTGCAGGTGTGCAAACTGGTTGCGATACATAAGCATTTTCAAAAACAAAACTTTCTTCCGAAAGTGAATTCAAATTAGGGACTTCAAGATACTCAGCACCATAACAGGCCATAGTGTCTTGGCGTTGTTGATCACTGAACATGAACACTATATTAGGTCGTTTATTTGAACTCATATGATTTCTCCGTAATTAGTTTGAAAGCTACTAAAGGTAATACAATACCTGATTTGGCATTAGTTTTACAATTATCGCCCTGTCAGCAAAGTATGGTTTTTACTTGGTTGATTACGCATATGGGTAGGAGTTATCCATACATCATTTATCGTTGCATGTGGTGGCATTGATGCAATGAATAAAACAAGATCCCCTAGGTCTTCTGCCTGTAATATGAGTGCTCTTTGCTCTGGTGTGGGGGGGACAGGCCGGTCGTCCAGTATAGGAGTTGATACTTCACCAGGACATATAGATGTAGCTCTTATTCCGTTATTTCTTTGTTCGAATAGTAAATCCGCTGTCATTGCACTCAGGGCAGTTTTTGCAGCAGTATATGCTGGTCCTGTCACATCACTTACTGATTTTGCTGCCATAGAAGATATGTTTATGATCAGGCCTCCACCTTGATTTTTCATAGGCGTTAAAACTGCGTGATTACAATAAAATGCCCCATTTAAATCAATATTAATTACTTTGTCCCAATCATCTAATGAAACTTTATCCCAGCTTCTATTAGGAATATTTAAACCTGCACTGAATACCCCAATATTTATTTGTCCCCACTCTTTTATTATCGAATCTACTGTTTGGCTAACTTCGTCTCTATTGGATACGTCTAGAGGCTTTATAAGGTAATCTGAAGATAATTGTGCTGCAACATCTTCAAGTTTTTCCTTCCTACGTCCTGATAGTACAATTTTACATCCAGCTTCACTTAGTTTTATGGCTGCACTTTCGCCTATTCCAGTTCCTGCACCTGTTATCCAAGCTACCTGTCCTGTCAAATCTTGTTTCAATTTATCCTCCTGATTTTAATTTATTTTCCATAATATTTAGCAAATACGGGACTTATCCAAGCCATTTCCATATCCTGCTGTGTTATTTTAGCCCAGTAGGGATTGGAACCATACTGTATATGTTTGTCGCGATATTCAACTTTTGTTTTTTTAAGGTCGGATTTCGGCGTTTTCTGAATACTAATTTTTCTATTTAATCCTCCTAGAGGGAACTCCACATCTGATATTTTTACTTCCTCTAGGGTAGTATCCAATTTGACAATATCTCCATCTGCAAGAGTCATCTTCCATTCTGGATTAAATCCTGCTCTGGGAATTACTGATTTTGTATATTGATTTAAATCTACGTCTTCTCCAAAACTGCGTTCATTGCTAATTAGTTGAGATTCTATCATCACACTTATATTTGGATTTGAGTCTTTAGTAAAATTTAATATTAATCCTGACGGGTATCCACATGTCCAAGATTCAAAATGTATTTCAGAATTGTTTCGTAGTTCATAATTAGATCGAGGGCTATCAAATCTTATTTTCTCAATATCTGTAATTTCTCCATTAGTAATTTTTATTATCCCTTTCCAAATAATTCCCGAATAACTCCATCTCCTGCTAGCCCCAGACCACATAATTCTTACTGAGTTAGGGTTAAATTCTTTTATATAGCTTGAAGTATGTATTAATTCGGTTCCTCTGAAGAGTTCAATTTTTTCTAAAGAATTTGTACCTGCTACATTTAAATCGATTTGAGGAGGTGCATATGCTTGATATTCTTCTCCAATGAAATGATTGTCTACATGCATGTATGCTCTTATTTTAGCTCCTGTTGTTGCGTATACCCGTCTTGCTTTTATTGCATTTAGGATACTCGGCAATGTTAATTCTTCTGCGTATGTTCCAGTTAATCCACCTTTAGAATATCTTCTAGGTTGATGTCCAGGACGATCGTCCCCAGGTCTTGATGTATGGCAGTCGTTTCCGCCTAAGAAGCCCATTTCATAACCTTTTTCAAGAGATTCTTCTAAAAACCACTCGAAAGTACCATGGGAGGATGTTATTTCTAATGCTGGTTCTAAGTCAGGATCATGATATTTCAAGTCTGCATGTTGACCTCCAACGTGCGGGGTTATGATAGTGTCAGTACCTCTATAATAATTATGCAGATCTGTAACATGAGGTAGGTCAGATTCTCCGGCCTCTCCTATTCTACTTGCTCCATTCCAACGTTTTATGGGTAAATCGAATCTAGAAAAATAGATATTATGATGCCCACCATGCTCCCAGTCAGCTGACCATTCATATCCTGGCAAGACCACGAATTCATGAGGGACATAGTGTTTTTTTTCAGATTCTTGTTGGACTAAATAAGCCTTTGTACTGTGAACAGCATCATTTCTTTGATATCCAGCATAATCAATGGCCGAGATATTTTTAGCATATTCAAAATATTCATTGATCTTATAAGGATTTGCAATTTGTCCGGGGTGTGGGTCGCCCCAATAGAGTTTTACTTTGGGAGGAGTTTCATTAATTTCTATAGGATTACTAGAAAATTCTACTAACTTCCCATTTAGATTAGTTGAAGCGGTTATGTATTGGGCTCCTATTTCAAAAAATTCACATTCAGGTATAGTGACTATTCCTCTGTTACTTTTTTTGAATTGATAAATATCAGCAGTTACATTTAAACCAATGGCATTTATTTTTATATCACCATAGAAGTTCTCTGCAGGATTTCCCCATGCATCTTCAGCCTTAATGATCAATTTGAATTTTTTACCTATTGTTACGTCAGAAGGAGAGTGGAGGCTAATATTTGCTAATTCTCCTCCTTGCACTTTTAGAGTTACCCAATTATCAATTACTTTTATATTGCCGGTTTCATCTTCGTCAATCCCACAATAGAAATTTAGGCTTGATTCAAAATATGTTTGGCATCTACTTCCTAATCCACCTTCAGATTTATCTCCTAATGTAATCCTTATTTTGGCATCCTTTTTGATAGTGCCACTAGCGATAAAGAGATTTAACTCTCTGTTGTCTGTAATGTGAGGGTATATTCTACATCCGTCAGGAGATGTGATTGTAAGGTAGTCAGGGCCGAGAGGATTATTGAGTTGAGGGATGGCCCAGTCACTATCAGAATCTGTGAATATTTTTATGCGCGTTCCCTGTTTGAGAGATTTTGTGCCTGCTGTATATTCGAATATTCGAGTTACATGCTCTCCGGCAATAATGGTTTCGTCCGACAATAGTTTTAAATAGCCATATTCGGTATTTTTGTATATTGTTGCTGTGGATATATCAAACTGATGAGATTGAAAGTTTTCAGGATACAAGATATCAGTTGAGGAAGATTTTTCCATAAATATTTTCCCTAAGTATTTGTAAACCTTTCTGTTATTGTGATCGCAAGGAAATGACTATGTTTCGATATTACCCTAATAACTCTGCTAATTTTTCTCCTACGATTACTTCTTCGCCTACATTTAATCCAAACATATGGATTTCCATGTGATCACTAGGGTCACTGTTTAAATCATTAGCATTTTTATTTGAAACTCTAGTCCAGATAGGAGGATTATTTTCTTTTAATCTATCAACGATATCCTGTAGGGTCATTCCAACAATTGACTCGTCTATTGTTATATCAACTCCAAAGGGTTGATGCCCGATGGAATTATTTATTAGGGTTGCTTTTAGTCCTTTAATATTTTGTAATAAATTGATAATTGTTTGGCTACGGGTTTCTATTGAATCTAATCTGTCTTCATGATTAGTTTTCATCCAATATTTTACAGCTGTTAATGCCCCTATCATCTCTTGTCTGTCTACCTTATGGGGTCTTCCTATTCCTCTTATTCGTCTACCTTCATATCCGACAAATGATTGTTTAGATATTTGCCGGATCATTTTTTCTGTTCCAAGTGCTAGTCCAGTTGATTGAGGAGCCCCTATATATTTAGCAGCAACGCACTGGAAATCTGCTCCCATTTTTATTGCCTTACCCATCAACTCTAAAGGATATACCTGGCCAGCGGCGTCAACCAAAACAGGAACATTATGTTTGTGCGCAATTTCTATAGTATCCTCTAAACTTAACGCGTGTGGGTCCAATTCTTGTTCTACCATAAAAAAATGAACAGCGGCTGTTTTATCAGTGATTGCATTCTCTAAGTTTTCACGAGACGTTTTATCGCTAGTCCCAAAATCTATTAATTTGGCCCCAGAGGTTTCTAAGCATCTGTCATACCAGTATTTTTGTCGCTTTTGTATTAAAATCTCATTTTTCATTCCGTTTGTATTAGGCAGCTGTTCTATTAATTTATCATCATCGCCTGCCATTACAGCTGCTGCTGCAAGGGTGAGTGCAGAACCTGCTCCTGAAGTTATATATGCTGCTGGGACATTTAACATATTGGCTATTGCTGAACCTGCTTTTTCTTCTAATTCCATTAATGGAATGTAAGACGAACTAGCTTGCTCCATGGCTTCTAAAGCTTCGGGTATTGGAGTAGATCCTCCTAACATAGTTACGCTTCCTATAGCATTTATTATAGGTACTGCCCCGATTTCTTTATATACATTATTTGAAGATGTCATGATGGTCTCCGCATGTGTTTATATCATTTATCAAATTTATGAGCTCTTTGTTTTGATTGTACAATTTTATTTATATTTCGGACAGTGTCTCCTATTTCTAATGGCATACTAGTTCCTTTAATTATTATATTTTGACTTTCTTCTTGAATATATATAAACAATGACAATTACTGTAAAGACAAATAATATACATATTGTGGCTAAAGTGTAATTTTGATTATATTTGTTTGAGGTTTTTGAAATTTCAATACCAGAATTTTCTGGACTATGAAATTCACGAATATCATCTATGGAAGCTGGAAGTGTGACCCAATCAGAAATACTGAATTGTTCTTTATAACCGATTCCTATCCATAATTTGCCAATATCTATTCCATCCCCAAAACTTGAAATATAATATGTAGTATTTATTTTCAGAGGTATTTTTTCATCATATAATATCCAAGAATAGGTATTTGTAAACGGTTCATGGAATTCCTTAGGTAGGTTTTCGTATTTTGCAGATAGGATTAGGGCTGGCGAAGATGTTGATGTTTCAAATATGGCTACATTTGGTCTGTAATCTTGTAAATCGGATATTTTGGGTATTCCAATTTGCATATGAAGAACTTCATCTGTGTCACTGTTAAATCTTATCCATGATTTGGGATTCTCATACGACAACTTTTGATAAATAACTTTTGACACACTGATTTCAGATATTTCTAAAGCAGACTCCTTATTTACATGAGTATTGTTAGATATGAAAGGTATGTGGGCTTCGATAGTGCTGTGAGCATATGACCAGATAATTATCCCAAGACAAAGAGAGATTATATATTTCATAATTTTCTAAGTTATTTGAAAGGAATCTTCAGCTTAGATATAAATCCAATAGCTGGCGAATCACTAGTACCTTTTAAGCGATTTGGCTTTTCAAAAAATGGCATTTTGTGAATAAAGAATATGATAGCTGCTTGAGTTAATATTCTGATTTCAGTTAGACCTACCGTGGATAATAGTTTAGGTAATGTTTTTAATAAATTTACAGTTGTTAATTTTATAAAAACCCCTCTGTAATTACTGCTAAATACCAGATTGTCATCTTCAAATAATCCTATGCGGATGTCAAATTTTTCAGGAGTTATTGAAAATTCGAATTTGTAATAACCTTTCCGGTCTAAAAATGGAGATACATGAAATTGCTTTATATTGGAATCTTCGAATCTGGTGGATGAGTTAAAAACTGAGCTCAATTCATATAAATGAGATTCTTTGAATGTATTGTGAACTTCTACTATGGATCCTTTGAAAATTTCTTTATCATCAAACACAAAATAGAATGAAGCTGGATTGAAAGAATATCCAATAACTGAAGGTGCGGATAATACAAATATTGTGTCTGATTTAGATATTCTTATTTTTGACCCTTTAGTATTGGCAATAATTTTTTCTATTAATGGCTTATTTTGAAAATCTATATGATTCCCATTAAATATGGATATCAGTCCATATTTGCTGTTTTTTAAAGGCCAGGGCAAATGTGATTTCCGGATATGGTTGGATAAATTTAATAAGATCATAGTATGCTTAAATCCAAATCCTCTGGAACTTGGAGAATTTCGGATATGGTCTAACCTTCCCAGCGCTATTGAATTAGTTATCATTTGATAATCCTGTCATATTGTTAATGCTTTGAGCTGCTAGCTTGCCACTTCTAAATCCATCTTCATGGAAACCATACCCTAAATAAGCGCCACAAAATTTTATAGCTCCTGAATTATTTAATGTATATATTGCCTTTTCATTTTCTGAATAAGTATGAGACAGAATTGGGTGGCTATAAGTTGTTTGGAATAGTAACTTAGAATGACCAGGTAAGGTTTGCGGGTTTATAGTCACGAAAAAATCAATGTTAGATAATATATTTTGAAGCTTATTCATGTAATAAGTCACATGATATTTTTGAGAATGATTTTGAGAATGACTTATAACATTCCAAGACGCCCAAGTACGTTTATTGGATGGCATGAATGTTTTATCTGTGTGCAATATAACATCATTATTTGTGTATTTATATTTTTCTAAGACATTTTTCTTATTAGAATTAAGATCTATTACTAGCTTATTTGCTATATTAGAATGAGTAGCCATAATCGCATAATCGAATGTTTGAAGAGTATTATCGGATAAAGTTATTTGCACCTTAGAATCAAGTTCTTTGATAGATTGTACAGGTGAATTAACTTTTATTGATCCTTTAAACAAGCTATTGAATCTCCCGATATATTCTTTACTACCACCTTTGATGGTCTTCCAGTTAGGCTTATTGAAGAACTCGAATAATTTATGATTATTGAAGAAATTAATGAAGGTTGATGCCGGCATTTTGCTAACTGATTCTGAATCACAAGACCATATTGCTGAACTTATTGGTATGAAATAATTGTCAATAATTTTTTTTGGACAGCCCAAATTTGTTAATGCTTGGATTATAGTTTGATGTTTTGGGATTTTGAGAGCGCCCAACTTTTTTGAATACTTGTATATATTTAATAAAAACAATATTTGAGATAGGGTAAATAGACTCCTTTTATTTGGTAACAAACCTGATAAAGTCCCTGCGTATGATATGTTATTTTTGTCATTTGTGAACGAAAATGACATGTTCGAATCCTCTGCCATTACATTTAATTCGTGGAGGAAATTCTGAAATAAAGGATAATTCCAATCATTAAATACTATGAATCCTGTATCAATTGGCCAAACTTTTCCGTATTCATCTTTATATTCAAATGTATTGCTATGGCCACCTATTTTGGGTTCTTTTTCAAATATTGTTATGTTGTGATGGGACTTACTTAGTTCCCATGCTGCAGAAATACCAGAAATTCCACCCCCAATGATTGCTATATCCATATGATTGTTCTCATCGTTTTGAAAATAGATAATTAACTACATACCATTCTGATCCATTATTGTATTTAAATAATTCTGAACAGAATATCAAAAATAACTTATAACGATTTATATATCTAGTTGCAGCTATTAAATTTGAGGCAGGAAGATTTTTTTTAAAATATGCTTTAATAAAAGATTCTTTAATGCATAGCTTATTTAACCAAGCCTCTAAAGTGTTTGAGTAGTTTATGCCTGATACTTCCCATTGCGATTTCAGGGTCATATTTGGCTTCACATCATGATATAAACCCAAATATGGCATCATACCTCCAGTAAAAAAATACCGTGACATCCATGATTTATTTGTATTGTCAAAGAATTGAGGGAAATTATTATGTGAGAAAACTTGTATAAATAATAAGCCATTATCAGTTAACCAATTTTCTATCTTATCTAGTAAAAGTTTAGGATTTCTCAAATGTTCAAACATTTCTATAGATAAGATCCGATTGTATTTTTTGGTTGTTTCAAAAATAGCTATGTCGGATTTTATTACATCAATATTATTTACATTTAATCTAGCAGTTTTGTTCTTTATCCAATCATGTTGAGATTGTGAATTCGTTACTGTTGTAATTTCACAGTTCGGGAATTTAATTGCTAAATATAAAGATAATGATCCCCATCCAGAACCTAATTCTAAGATGCGGTCACCATCTTTTATATTTGCTCTGGCACAATAAATTTCTAATGTACTTTCGTCTGAACTTTCAAGATCATCATGGTCTGAATCCCAGATAGAACCACTATATTTCATATGATTGCTTAATATTGTTTCGAAAAATAATGGTGGGACTTCGTAATGTTGCTCGTTTGCGTCTAATGTATTTATAGTTATGGGATATTCCAATAACTTATCGATGAATTCTTTTTGTATGTTTTTAAGTTCTGGGAGGGATAATTTATTTATGCGATTGGTGTATCTATTTAATCCTTTGCGAACGAAAAATCGCAAAGCATTATTTGGAATCAATCCCTTATCTATTAGAGTGTCAAACCACATTGAACTATGACTTCTTTAGTGTGATTTGGTATGCGCTTATATTTTTTGATAAAAATCCCCCTTCGCAGTAACTGAAATAGTAAAAGAATTTTTTATAGTCATATGTGCTTAATGTTGGGTGTGAGAAGTTGGGGAAATTTTGTTCTAATTTTTCACGCCAATGAGATAGAGTTTTTGCATAATGCTCCCCAATTTCGACTTTTTTTGTTATTTCGAAACCGAATTTTTCTGACGCCTTTTTTATGTTGTCTAGTGATAGTAAAAGTCCGCCGGGGAATACATATTTTTGTATGAAGTCACAATTATTTTTATAAGATTCATATTTATTATCTGGGATAGTTATAATTTGTATTTGTACAGTTCCGTCATCTTTTAGCAAATCAGAACATTTCTTAAAGAAATCAGTCACACCAGTGTGGCCTACAGCTTCCAGCATTTCTATTGAAAATATTCTGTCATAATTTCCTGTTATGTTACGGTAATCATCATATTTTATTATTACATTATCGGACAATTTTTCTGTGACAACTTTTTTATTTGCGTAAATATATTGATTATTTGATAAGGTTACGCCAGTGACATTTGCTTCAAAATCTTTTGCTGCTCTTATTGATAGACTTCCCCAGCCGCACCCTATGTCTAACACCGAATCGTGACTTTGGATTTCAGAGTATTTTAAAATATCACTTATTTTTGTTGCTTGAGCTTTTTCGAGTCCAACATCTTTATTGTTGAAAATAGCACAAGAATAAGTCATGGTGGGATCTAAGAAAATCTCAAAAAACTCATTACTTATGTCATAGTGAGAACGGACATTTTTCTCAGCCCATTTTTTATTATTGGATGATTTTATTGATTGCCAAATTAAGGAATATAATTTTAATGGAGCTATTTTTCCCATATATGAAAAATTAGTTTTTCCAGATTCATTTGAGATGTTTTTAAAAAGATTAGAAAGGTTAGAATGATCCCATTTTTCTTCTAGGTAAGCCTTTGCCATGCCAAGGTCAAATCCGATTGCTACATCCCAAAAGAAAGACCAATCATTAATATTTATCACTCCGAGGTCTTTCTCTGAATTGTTTGATAAATGTGTTATTTTTCCATCAGGAGTTTTTATTGACAATCCCGGGACTCTAAATTTTTTAATAACTATATTGGATATTAATTTGCCGATTAAACTAGGTATGTTCATTGAATTTATTTATGCAAACTTATTATCTGGAGACTGGCCTTTAATAAACCCTTCGATTTCCATTGTTGACGTTATCCACCTTTTTAATACTTTTCTTAATCTGTAAGTTATATCTTCTTGAAAACTTTTTGGGCTTTCAGATTCATTGGATATTAATCCGAGTTGCTCTAGTACAATTTCTCCAATGTTGCCCTTATTTAGTAAACTTTATTGACCAAATTATTGCGTCAAAAACAAGACAGTGAAAAGTTATCAAGCCAATTCCAATGATTGCAACATAATGCGATGCTGAACTTATGATTTTCACATCAGAAGTTATGACAATACCTAGTAGTACGGCTAATGATATAGCCGTTGACCAAAGAGATACGATACATATCACTAACCAATATGTGTTCGAAAAATGCAAATAAGCTATCGCACTTGGAAGCCAAAAAGTTGCTGAAATTAAAAATATCCCAACTAATATAGAAATTGTATAGCTATTGAACCAATCTGATTTGTTGAAGTCTTCTAAACCATTTTGAAAAAGTGCAACGTAACAAAACGCTAAATACCCTAACGCAGCAAATATCATAGAAATAAGAATTCCAGTTCTCAGATTACCTCTTACTTCACCCCATAACGCCTCTCGATACTCCGGAAACATTCCTAATCCTATTATATAGCTTCCTAATACTGCCAATCCACCTATTAAATTTATTGTTAAAAACAAAACTTGCTGTGTACTCATCAGATTCCTTATTAAATAATGCATACAATTAGTAGCTATGTGTGTCATGATACACTCGTATGAATTAAATTACAATTCTATTTGTAAAAACCACAATGTTATATTTGATATATTTTTATTTTAAAGATAGCTAAAGTTAGGATGATAAATTAGGTTAAATGTATTTGGAGTTATTCATTTGAATATATTGATTTTAGGTGGAACAGGCTTTATAGGCAGACCTACAATTGCAAAGTTGCAAGGTAGAGGAGATCAGGTTCATTGTTTAGTTCGGGATTTAGATAAGGCTCGAGGCTTGTTGGGCGAAGGGATTGTGTTACTTGATTTGGATTTACCATTGGGTGAATTAAGAAAAGAAATAGAATTTGCAGATGTCATTATCAATCTTGCTGGAGAGCCATTAGCTGGAGTCAGGTGGAATAAAGGAAAAAAGAAAAGATTTCATCAAAGTAGAATTGGATTGAATGAACTTATTACTGAGAACATTGCATATTGTGATAATCCTCCTGATTTGTTCATATCTGCAAGTGCTGTTGGTATATATGGAGACAGGGGCGACGAATTACTTACTGAAGACTCTTTACTAGATACAGGGTATATATCTAAATTA
>Ga0114999_10003664_pt1 | contig 19122 bp, 18 predicted proteins | sample ArcticOcean_MG_C_3_FD_89820 | JGI IMG/M metagenome (GOLD analysis project Ga0114999, IMG submission 89820) | Marine microbial communities from western Arctic Ocean - ArcticOcean_MG_CB8_126 | ecosystem: Environmental > Aquatic > Marine > Oceanic | place: Arctic Ocean: Canada Basin | collected...
CTTGAATGGAATTTTAAAATGGAGTTATTTGTAGCCTATGCAATTTTTAAAAAATTAAAAAAATAAATTATTAAGATTAAATTGTATTCCATCTTGATGATTCATTTGAACGTATATTATCAGATGCATCTTTAAATTCAAATCCAGATGGTTGTCTCCAAAGTTGTTGAAATGGAATTGATTTTAATGCTTTAGTTTTACCAATTAAATTATCTCCATAAAAATCTAAATTATCTTGAATAATTTTATTCTGTGTTTCATTATATCTAAAAGTAATTGTTTGAGAATTAATCAATTTAAAATTGTCTAAAGACATAGTACTAGCATAATTTTCTAACCAAGTTGGAATATCATATGTGAATGTATATTCTGGATTTGTAGACATACGGTTTTTCTTAAGAGGATTATGAGATACGCCTCTACAATAATTTCCAATATCAGAAAATTGTTTTAAAGAAATTTCATCAATTTTTGCTTCTTTTAGAAGGTCTTTAGAAATTTTTAATAAATATTCGGTCCAATCGTCAATGAATTCAGTTAGTACTAAAGCATGATGAAATTGAATTACGTTTATTGCACCCTCACCTTGTAACAATCTTTCATATTCATCATCGTTCTGAATTTTTCTAATAATTTCATCAGGAGAATCATATAATTCATCTACAGCAGCTTTGCCAAATCTCTCAAAAACTTCTTGAATATTTTTTGGTGCTAATTCAGGATTTTTACTCATCCTAAAAAATAATTCAAATACATCAATTTTTTTTTCTCTTAAAAATTTGATTACTGCATCATATACTATACCTTGATTTGTTACCCATAATACAAATCCTAGTCGCCGCAATTCTAGATTTTCTTCAAAGCTCATTACATCAGAACCAACAACAATTTCTTCAATTTCACAAATATTTTTCCCAGAACTTAACCTTACAAAATCTCTTGGTATAATTCTAAATTTTGTCTTAAAATTCCATTTTTTTCTATCCTCTGGAGTAGCCATTTCAGATCCAGTTAAAAGCATACAAGAATGTATTACAATATAATCCATTTCAGCATCAATTAATTCCTTAATTCCATCAATATGGCTTTGATAAGTCTCACCAGGGAGACCCATTATAATTTCAGAAGTAGTTCGAATACCATATTTTTTGATTGTAGGAGCTAGTTCTATCATTTTTGCAGTACTAATATTAGCACGTCTGATATTTGCTAAAACATTTTGATCCATTGATTGAACAGACATTGAAAGTGCCATAGTTCCATTTAGACGATTGATAGATTCTATAATTTTTTCTTTATTATTTTTTCCAGTTGTAGAGAGAACTTTATGTGGAAAATCATATTTATTTTGTATATCTACAATTGCATCACAAGTTTCAAGATCACCAGGTAACATTCCAAAATTTAAATCACTAATGTAAAGAGTATGTGTATTTGTTGGAACATGTTCTCCAATATAATTAAGATCTGTTTTTACTCTATCACTACTAAATCTATTTATTTGCATAACATCATCTGTTCCATCAGTACAAAAAGTACAGGTAAATGGACATCCACGATTTGTTTGTAACATAGGTGAAAGTTTTCCATCAAAAAATTCATCTAACAAACCTGTGGTATAAGGAGAAGCAATATCATCTAATTTTTTGATTCGAGAATTTGAAAATACATATTGTAATTTTCCATCTTTTAAAGAAACACAATTTTCAATTGGACTTTCAAATATTTCATCAATGGATTCAGATTGCAAAAAACGTTCTACAATTTTAGAAAATCCCAATTCACCCTCTACTGGAACATAAAAATCTAGTTCCAAATGTTCATTCATAAATTTTTCTTGTGATGTGACATCTAATGGGAAATTAGGACCACCCCAAACTGTAATTGTTTTAGAATTTATTTTTTTCATCATACGAAAAAATTCAGTTCCTAAATTTTGATTCCATACATAATTACTTAATGCAAGGATATCAGGGGGTGATTCTCTAATTGCTTTATCTAATTTATCAACATATTTGAAAATTTTTATTTCAACATTTGAACCAAACTGAGAAATACAATAACTTGCTACATAACCAACGTTTAATGGCATTGATTCTGTAGAAATTGCAACCGTATCATAGGTTAGATCGGCAAAATAGATTTTTACGGGTTTCATTAAATTATCATTCCTAAAATCCAATAAAAAAATTACTATTTATAGTACAACACGAAAAAATTTGTAAAAATAGTAAAAATTACTCTTTTATATTATTTTTAACAAAAGTTTAGATATATTAAAAATTTTTGAAAATTATGGATAAATTTAGATTTGAAGATATGTGGAGAGGTTGGTTTGTAGGCGATTTTGAACCATCTGTATTTAAAACAAAAAAATTTGAGGTAGGATTTGGTATTCATAAAAAAGGAGATAAATGGCACAAACATTATCATAAAATTGCTACAGAAATAACTCTAATAGTAAAAGGAAAAGTCAAAGTTAATAATGAAATATTTTCAAAAGGAGATATTTTTATTATAAAACCTAATGAAATTTCAGATCCATTATTTCTTGAAGATACAGAATATGTTGTTGTTAAAACAATTTCTGATATAAATGATAAATATATTATAGAAAGATGAACAATATTATTGCACATAGAGCCATGTTTAATGGACAAGAAAATACAATTAAAGGGATTAAATATTTTGAAAAACTTGGAATTGGAGTAGAATTAGATTTACGTAACGGAAAAAATGGAATCTATATGTCACATGATCCACAAGAAAATGGAGAATTATTTGAAAGAGCCTGTAAACTTTGTATCAATTCTAAAATAATAATGGTTTTACATATTAAAGAAATTGGAGTAATTAAAAACACTATAAAAATATTAAAAAAATATTCTATTCAAAATTATTTATTATTTAATACTGAAATATCAAATTTTTCCAAAACATATAATGAATATAAAATTGCATCATATGTAAATCAAAAACCAAATAATCCAGAACAAAGTATTTTGTGGTGTGATGAAACAAAAAAAAGATGGTATGATAAAGAGTATATTTCTAAATTACATGAAAAAAATAATATTTTGTATGCTATGTCACATGAAGTAAGTAATACAAAATATACAGAAAATGAAATGGTTTTAGAATGGAAAAGATTGATACAATTAGAAATGGACTATATATGTACAAAATATCCAGAAAAGTTAATGGAATTTGTTAGGAGAAGTGATTTAAATTAATATTGTAATGCCTATGGCAGGAAAAGGGACAAGACTAAAGGGATATAATTCCTACCCAAAACCGCTAGTTGATGTTCTAGGAAAAACAATAGTACAATGGTCTGTTGAAACATTAAAGTTAGAGGGAAATTATATTTTTTGTTGTAAAAAAGAGCATATAGAAGAATATCAAATAGATAAAAAATTAAAAAAAATTATTCCTAATTCTAAAATTATATCAATAGATTATCAAACAAAAGGAACGGTAGAATCAATTCTAGAAGCTAGAGATTTAATTGATAATGATGAGGAATTAATTATTTCAGATACAGATCATTATTTAATTTGGAATTCATCTCTTTTTAATAAAGAAATTAGAAAAAAAGAAATTGATGGATGTGTTATGGTTTTTCCAGAACCATATAATTCAAAAAAAGCAAGTTATGTGAAGATCAATAGTGAAGGATATGTAACAGAATCCGCTGAAAAAAATCCTATTAGTAAAATTGCTACAGTAGGATTACATTATTTTAAAAAAGGATCAGATTTTGTAAAATATGCAGATGAAATGATTGAGAGAAAAATATCATATAATGAGGAATTTTATGTAACTCCCATTTACAATTTATTTGCGAAAGCAGGGAAAAAGATCATTATAAATTCGGTTGAAAAAATGTGGGCATTGGGTAGTCCAGATGAGTTAGAATTGTTTTTAGAAGAGTATAAAGAGAATTAAAAAATTAAATTAATTCACTTGTTTTAAAAGTAATTTCATTTCATCAATTATTTGTTTAATTAAAGTTTCACTTTCTATTTTTTTTTCTAAAAGATTATCACTTGATAATTCAGTCATCCTATACTGTACAAAAATTCTAATTTTTGGTTCAGTTCCAGAAGATCTAATTGTAATATGATTATCACTAGAATCAAGGAAAAAACGTATTCCCTCATCTGGAAAATTTTTCCAATATTTTTTATCATACCGTCCTGTAGAATATTTTTTCATATTTAGGATTGGTAAACCAGCAATTTTTAATGGATTGCCATTTTCACTTTTTTCTTTAGCATTATCATAAAATTTTTCAATAAATTTTAGAATTCTTTTTTTATGAAATTCTCCCTTTATTCCTTCATAAATTCCATCCTCGGGTAATTCAGTACGAAATGTAGCAAAAAAACCAATTTTTGGATCAAGATAGATATCATCTAAAAGTTGTGATATTGTAGTGTTTATTGATTTAGCATATGCCACAATTTCAGTAATCAATATCAATGTTAAGATACCATCTTTTTCAAGTATGTGAGATTTTAATTCTGGAAAAAGTGGATTACCAGCAATTCCAAATCCAGAACTTTCTTCAAACATTCCAATATTGATTTTTCCTTCAGTCCAATATTTTTGAACTATCGTAGTTAAATCACTAAAACCTACTTTACCATCTATACAATCAACCCCATATTTTTTACATGTGTATGTTAACGCATCAGTAGTAACAAAATTTTTTACAATAAACATTTTTGATAAAACTGAAGAAAACAGATCAGAACGTTTAGAAATTATTTCAAGCATATACCATAATAATAAAGTCCAGATATCATTTGCTTTTAATAATTTCCAAGGACCATAAAGAGATTTTTCTTTTTTTGGAACATTAATAATTACTCCCAATCTATCAGCATCAGGATCCGTAAAACAAAGAAGATCAAGATTCTTAAAATCATTTATTCCATATTGGTTGATAAATTCTTTTACAATGATTTCAGCAGAAGTATGATCACTGGGATCTAACATTTGTGTAAGAGAAAAAGATGGGAAAAAATAATTGGGTTTTATAGTTTGTGAAATATATTTTACATTAGTAAAACCAAGTTCACTTAGTAATTTTGAAACTAAAGGATAACCGGTTCCATGTGTACCAGAGTACCCTAATTTAATAATTGATGAATATTTTGTAATTAAATTAGGATTAAAAATCATATTTTTTATTTGTTCAAAATATTTTTTATGAAATTCAATGTAAGAAATTTGATTATTATCTGATGTAGATTTTTTATCTACCAAATAAATTAATTTTCCTTGATTTTGAGATAATAATTCAACTTGGGGGTTTAAAAATTTAAATTCATTAATTTGAGTATTTTGAAAAATCTCATCACTAATTTCATTTCTAATTTGTATTGATGGAGGAGAGCCTGATTTAGTAATTAATTTGTAACCATTATACCGCTTATCATTATGACTTGCAGTTATTTCAATTCCCATATCAGCTTGTAGATTTGTTACTGCAAACGATAATTCAGGTAAAGGAACTACATCATTAAATAAAAAAACTGAAAAATTATGGTTCAAGCAAATTTTTGTAATTAATTCTGAAAAAGATTTACTTTGAACTCTAGAATCATATCCAATTACAATTTTTGATAAATTATTCTTTTTCATGTAATTTACTAGTCCAGAAATATTTTTTATTAGAGTAATTTCATTAAATAAATTAGGTCCTCTCAAAATATTAGAATTAAATTCATTATTGTATAATGAATGAAGATCTTTTTCTGTATCAATATTAGTTACTGAACTTGTTAATTTACCTCTAATACCACTAGTCCCAAAAGTTAATTCTTGATAAAATGCATTAATTATTTCTATCCAATTTTCTTTTTCAATAGAATCAAAAACAAATTTTTTATATATTTCAGGAATATCACTAGTAATCCATTTTTGAAGATTAGAAATTACATTTTCAGTTATTTCATTAATTGTATCAAATAATAATGATTGAGTGTCTTGATCATCTATTGAAAAATCTTTTTTAATAATTGAATGTATTTTTAATTTTAAAGTGTCTCTTTGAGATTCAAATTGTAGTAAATAGTGATTATTTGAATTCATAGCATATGATTAATTAAGCAATATAATAAATTAAACCGAATTATAACAATTGTGAGGTACATGGAAAATTTGAATATAGGTTTTGTGATTTCAATGTATGATGAAATTGATATTGTAAATCATAGTATTTTATGTTTTAAAAAAAATAAATGTAAAGTAGTTGTGATACAATCAAATCCAGGAAATAAAGAAAAAGAATTAGATAGTAATCAATGTGATGAATATGATATGCTACCGGATGTTACAGGTGGTAAAGAAAATTATTTAAAAATGAGAGAAAAAGATGGTACTGATCAACCATATATTATGGGCGCAATTGCAATTCCAAGAAATTACAATAAAGGATTTAATTTGATGAAAAACATGGAATTAGATTATGTTGTTGGAATAAATGGCGATACAAAAATTACGAATCTTATAGGAATAAAAAAAATAATTGAAAAAATGAAAGAATCAGGAAAAATAATTGCTTGTACACGATATATTGGATTTATTACATTTGATGAACAAGGAAAATTTATTGATTTTCAGGATAGGGGTAGCACACAAATTATGCCCCAATTTTTTATTGTAGATCATAAAGCTGTAAAAGAAGGAATGTTTTGTAATATTAAAACTACTAACAAATACAGTACAGAACAATGTATGGGGGATGAAATTGTTAGATTTGCTAAAGAAAAATCAAAAGGGTTTTTTGATATTGCTCAAATTATTTCCAGATCCCCATATCCTAGAAACATAAAAGGTGTATCATACAATCCCGAGCAAGTAAGTAAAATGCCTGAATTTTTAGAATTATTAATAAGATGGATAAGAGAGCAAAATGGAGAAAATGTCAATATGCTCTTAACAAGACTAACAAAAATTGCAGAGAAGTTTATCAGATAATTTAAAAAGTAAATAGATGACCATGAAAAATTTCTTGAATAAAAATTAAATTAAATATAGAAAAATCACTATTTAATTAAGACTAGCACAAAAATTGATAAAAATTAATGAAACAGTTGATTTAATTAGAATATTTTTTCCCAAAATGTATGAAAAATTATTTGAATAGTGCTTGTAAAGGTAAGACAATATTTGTTACTGGTGGTGCTGGTTTTCTAGGTTCAGAAGTAGTAAGACAAATTTCAGCCTCAGGTGGAGCAGTCATCGTATACGATAATTTATCATCAGGTAAAAAAAAATTTATCCAAAATTATCCAAGAGTTAAAATCATTAAAGGTGATATTAAAAATCGTTCAACAGTTCATAAAGCAATTGGAAAATCTCAATATATAATTAATTTAGCTGCATTACCATTTATTCCTGATTCTTTTCATTATCCACAAGAATTTTTTGAAGTAAATACAAACGGAACTCTCAATTTAATTTTAGAATCAATAAATCATAAAAAAATAAAAAATTTTGTTCATATATCAACAAGTGAAGTATATGGTAGTGCAAAAAAATCACCGATGGATGAAAATCATCCTATTTTACCACAGTCAACTTATGCTGTAAGTAAACTTGCTGGAGAAAAAGTAGTTTTTACAATGCACAAAGAACATGATTTTCCTGCAGTAATGATTAGACCGTTTAATACGTATGGTCCAAATATAACACAACCGTATATCATTCCAGAAATTATAATGCAAGTATTAGGAAAAAATTCTAAAATTAAACTTGGGAATATTAATGCTAAACGAGATTTTACTTTTGTATCAGATACAGCAAATGGAATAATTCGAGCTTTATTTTCAAAAAAAGCAATTGGTGAAACAATAAATTTAGGAAGTGGAAGATCACACAAAATTAAAGATATAGTTAAATCGGTATCATCAATATTAGAAAAAAAAGTCACAATTACTACTAACAAAGATCGATTACGACCATTTGATGTTAATAAATTAGTGTGTGATAATAGAAAAGCTAAAAAAATTCTTGACTGGGAACCAAAAATAACATTTGATGAAGGATTAAAAAATACAATTGATTGGATTAAAGAAAATAATGTAGAATTAAGAACTCCTTTTAGAGGATGGCCAAAACAATACAGAAAAATTGGGAAGTAATAAAATGAAAATAGAAAAAATAACACCAGTTTTTGAAGACGAACGCGGTTCAATATGGGATTACTTAACTGGCCAAACTATTCATCATGTAGGATTTTTAATTACTAAAAAAGGAGCGATACGAGGAAAGCATTATCATAAAGAACAAAAACAATATACATTAGTTACAAAAGGAAAAATGAAAATTATTGTAAAAGAATTAAAAAATATTGATTCCAGTATTCAAGAATTTACATTAGAAACAAATGACATGATTATGTTTCCACCGTATCATTATCACTCAATTGAAGCAATGGATGACTCTGAATGTATGGTATTTACTTCTAAAAGTAGAGAGGGAGAAGGATATGAAGAGGATACCTATAGAATTAATGATATTAATTCATTTGAAACGCCTAAAAATGAATAATGTATTAAATAATTAAGATAGCAATGAAGAAGAAAATTAAATTTGGAATATTAGGATGTTCATCAATTGCAGAAAAGTCCATGATTCCTGCAATAAAAAATTCGAATAATGCTCAACTAAAAATGATAGGAAGTCAATCAAAGAATAAAGCTGCAAAATTTGGAAAAAAATTTTCCTGTAAATTACATGGTAATTATGAGGAAGTATTAGAAAATAATGAAATTGATGCAGTATACATATCTCTTCCTCCAAGTTTACATGAAAAATGGATAATTAAAGCTGCAAAATTTGGAAAACATGTCATATGTGAAAAACCAACAGCATTATCAACAAAATCGGCTGAAAAAATAATTAATGCATGTAAAAAAAATAATATACGCATCATTGAGAATTTTGCATTTCGATATCATCCTCAACAAGAAAAAGTATTAGAACTTATTAAAAAAAATTCAATAGGAAAAATGTCTTTATTTTATGGAAACTATAGTTTTAATCTTAATGTATCTCAAAATAATTTTAGATTCAATAAAAAACTTGGTGGAGGTGTACTTAATGATGTAGCAGGATATCTCATTTGTGCAAGTAGATTAATCTTCAATGAAAAACCAATATCAGTTTTTTGTGATTTACAATATGAAAAAGATATAGATGTTAGCGGAAATATATATATAAAATTTAAAAATAAAAATGCAATTTGTTCTTTTAGTTATAAAAATTATTTTCAATCATTTTATAACATTTTTGGAGAAAAAGGAGTTTTAAAGGCTGAAAAAATTTTTAGCGTAGATAAAGATATGAAAAGTGTAATTACTATTAAAAAAGAAGATAAATTAAAAATAATTAACGTTAAAGCGTGTGATAAATTTACTAAATTAACAGAAATATTTTGTAATGAAATAAGTAATTCGAATATTAAAAAAATGAATTTTGAAAAAAATATAATGGATCAAGCGAACATAATGGATGCAGCAAAAAAATCAATTTTTAAAAAACAAATTATAAAAATTAAATAATTTTTGGATGAGGTAAAGGAATTATAAATTTGCCTTTATTTTTTTTAAAAGATTTATTATTAGACATAATTTCTTCAGCAAAATTCCAAGCCAAAACTAAAGCATAATCAGGTTTATCAATCAATAATTTCTTATCAGAATAAACAGGAATATGCATACCAGGAGTGAAATTACCAATTTTCATATCATTTTTTTCAGTAATATAATCAAGGAGTTCAGGACCAATTTTACAATAATTCAATAAAGTATTACCTTTAGCTGGTGCACTTATTCCGACAATCTTTTTACCAGATTTTTTTAGATTAAAAAGAAGTTTTAGTAATTCATCTCTATGAAGTTTAACTTTTTTAGCGAAAATATCTAGCTGTTTATTTGTATAAATTTTTTTACTATTTTCTAATTTCAAAAATTTTGATATATTATTTGAGATTGGTTGTTTTCCTTTTCTTCCAATAAAATATCTAATGGTTCCACCATGAATTTTTTTTATTTCAACATCAAATAATTCCATTTTATGTTTTTGACAAAATATTCTAACTGGTTTTACGGATAAATATGAAAGATGTTCATGGTAAATTGTATCATACTCTAAATTATCAATCAAATTCACAAGGTATGGAGCTTCAATAACAATTATTCCATTTTCTGTTAATAATTTTTTTGTTCCAGTCATAAAATCATCTAAATTATTAATATGTGCAAATACATTTGTTGCAGTAATTACTGAAGCTTTACCATATTTTTTGACAACTTTTTTTGCTAATTTTGCTGAAAAAAAATCATTGATTGTTTTAATGCCATTTTTTCTAGCAATGCTTGCAACATTATCAGAAGGTTCAATTCCAAGAACTTTCATATTTTTTGACTTAAATGCAGATAGTAAAACTCCAGTATTACTTCCAACATCAATTATCAATGAATTTGATTTTAAATTAAAATTATTACTAATATCATATCCCATTTTAGTAAAATGTTCTCTACCTGTTTTTGTTGTGGATGAATCATATGGATAATTTTTATTAAACATATTCTGTGGTGGAACAGTATAACCAAGTTGACATAATCCACATGTTTTACAAATTAATACATTTAATGGATAAGTTATCTCTAAATTGTCAAGATTTTGTTTTGTTAAAAAACCATCAGATAATGCACTAAATCCTAGATCGAGAAATTTATACAATTTACTACTTTTACACATACGACATTTTTTATTTTGCATTTAGATCCACTCACATGATTCAAATCATAAGTATATGTTAATTTTTATCATAACTTACTAGTTTTTTTAACTTTTAGATAATATTTCTCTAAAGTAGTAACAGTGTTATCCCAATTATATTTCTCAGGAATAGAAATTATTGCATTTTGTGAAATTTTGTTTCTTTCGTCTTCATTATTTAATAAATAATCTATAGAATTTGCTAATGATTCAAAATTCTGTTTATTTACAATTAATCCACAATTATTTTCAAAAATTTCAGGATTTGCTTCTATATCAAATGCAATAGATGGAATTCCAACACCTACAGCCTCCAGTAAAGATAAAGAAAAAATGTCTTCTAATGAGGGATGAACAAAGAGTGTTGCTTCTGAGAGTAATTGTAATTTTTCTGATTCAGAAACTCGTCCTTTAAAAATAACACGATTTTTCAATCCAAGTTTAACAACTAATTTTTTTAGGGTTTCTAACATTCCAAAATCAGGACCTGCAATAATTAATTCAAAATCTTTTCTTTTGCAAATAGCAACAGCTTTTATTAAAAGATCAATATTTTTAGTAATTGTAAGTCTACCAAGAAATAATATTTTATTGTGTTTAGAAGAAGATCTAGTAACTTTTGGAAGTCCAAAACCTAAAGAAAGTACTTGAATTTTCTCTTCAGAAAATCCACATCTTATAAGATGTGTTTTTTCTGCATTTGTTGCAGCGAGTAACATAGAAACATTATCAAAAAAATTGAACATAATTTTATTATGAATTTTTTTCATAACATTCAAAGGAAAACTGCCAAATTGATGTATTGAACCATGTGGACTAATTATTAAAGGTGGAGAAAATAATTTTTTTTTAATTGTAAGATAATCTGTTGCAAATAAAGGATATTCAAATGCATGAATAATATCATAATTATTCATAAAACCAGATTTAACTAAATTTTTTAGTTTTGATTCATAAAAATATTGAGGAAAAGGAAGAAAATTTGTATTCAATTGAATTAATTTAGTACATTTAACATCAATATCTCCTTGATTAGTTAAAATAGTAACTTCATGATTTTCAAGTAATTTTGGGCAAATATTTTTTAAAACAGTATAAGTTCCAGTTTTTTGATGAAGACCGTTTGTAACAAAAAGTAATTTCAATATAGACAAACTTTTTAAATTAACTATTTAATTTCATCGAGTGTAATTACTTACAAATTTAATCAGTTAAAAATTAGGTATAAAATAGCAATCAATACATTTTTCCATGTAAAATATTAATTACTTTTCTAGAGGTTTTCCCATCCCCTAATGCTTGATTCCATTTCCAATCAATTTTACCTGAAACAATAGATTCTGTTGAATTTAATATATTTTCAGGATTTAACCCAGATAAAATATTGGATCCGGCCTCAATTATTTCAGGTCTTTCATTATAATCTCGTATTGTTACACATGGTTTTTGAAAATAAAGCATTTCCTCTGGAATTGTTCCAGAATCTGTAAGTACACAAAAAGCATTCTTTTCTAAATTAGTAAAATCAAAAAAACCTAAAGGATCAATTAATTCTATATAATTAGGAATTTTAATATTTTTTATTTTACTTACTGTTCTAGGATGAATTGGATAAATTATTTTTTTTCCAAACTTTTTATATATTTTTTCTAATCCATGTAAAATATTTTTTAAAGATTTTATATCATCAACATTTTCACCTCTATGTACGGTAACAAGAAAATAATTATTTTGTTTTAATTTTAATTTTTGAAGAATATTACTTTTCTTAATTTTTGGCATATAATATTCTATAACTTCAATAATTGGATTGCCAACAGTAAATATTTTAGTTGGATGAATATTTTCACGAATCAAATTTTCTCTAGAATATTGAGTATAGGGTAACAATACAGTTGAGAGATGATCAATCACCACTCTATTTTTTTCTTCAGAGCTCAAAGGATTATAGCTTCTCATCCCTGCTTCTAGATGAGCAATTTTAATTCCTTGATGAGCTGCAGGTATACAAGAAAGACCACTATTTGTATCACCCAGAATTAGTAAGCATTCAGGATTTTCATTTTCAATTACTTTACTTGTTTTCTTCAAAATATCAGATACCTCATTTCCAAAATTACCAGTTTTAACTTTAAGATTATAATCAGTATTTCTCAATTTTAATTCTTTAAAAAAAATGGAACTTAACTCAGGGGTAAAATTTTGATTAGTATTAACCATCACATGTTCAAAATTTTTATCTAACAGAGGTAAAATCCTACTTAATCGAATTATCTCAGGTCTAGTTCCAAATATTGACATTATTTTCATTAGATTAATCCTCTTTTTATCAAATTAAAAAGCTTTTTTAAAAATTTTAGTATAAACTAATAATTTTTTCATAATAAACAAGCACCAAAAACACCAGATGAATCACCCAGTTGATTTTTTACAATTGGAGTGTCTGTATGATATGATAATTCTTTATTTACTGATTTAATTCCTTCGTCATACAAAAATGAAATATTAGATATACCACCACCTAAAACAATAATATCTGGATCTAAAATATTAATTATGTTTGCCATACCTATTCCAAAAAATTTTAAAAAATTAGTTTTCCATTCAAGTGCTTCTTGTCCTACAATATTTTGAATAATATTTGGGAGGGATTCTTTTTTTCCTGTTAATTCTGTCCAATTTTTTTCTAAGGAAGGTCCACTGATATATTGATCTAAACATCCACGTCTACCACAGTAACATAATTTTCCATCAGGAAAAATTGAATGATGACCCCATTCGCCTGAAAAATTATTTTTTCCCTTTAAGATTTTTCCGTTAATAACAATGCCAGAACCAACACCAGTTCCAATTATAATTCCAAGTACGACATTAAAATTTTTCCCTGCACCCATTTTAGACTCAGATAAAGCAAAACAATTTGCATCATTTTCAATTAAAATTTTTTGGCCTATTAAATCCTCTAGATTTTTTTGAAAATTTTTACCAATTATACAAGATGTGTTACTATGAGTAATTATACCAGTTTTCAAAGAATATGTTCCAGGAATTCCAATTCCAATAGTTGTTAAATTATTAGATTCAATTTTTAAATTAAATATTAAATCTTTTATTGCATTTAAAATGGAATTATAATTATAAGGTGTGGAAACACGTTTTCTTCTAATGATGTTAAAATTTTTGTCTAGTAAAATTCCTTCAATTTTTGTTCCTCCAAAATCTATACCTATTTTATTCATTATATTAGAAAATACCTATTTTTATATAGACTTTTGATGTATTAAATTTTGAAATTCAAAATAAAGATAAATTTTACTTATTCTGTATTACATAATTAAAATATTTCGTAGAAATAAAACCACTAATTTATTAAGCAAAAAATTTTACATCAAATAGTTGGAATATTCATCAGTTTTAGATAATCAAAATATTTTGATTACAGGAGGAACAGGTAGTTTTGGTTATCAAATGGTAAAAGAATTAGCGAAATATAATCCAAAAAAAATTGTTATCTATAGCAGGGATGAGGATAAACAACATCGAATGAAACAAGAATTTGATGAAAAATATAATGAAATTTTTAAAAAAATGAAATTCATCATAGGTGATATTAGAGATTATGATAGGCTATACACTGCTACAAAAAATATTGATATAATTTTTCATGCTGCTGCTTTAAAACAAGTACCTACAGTAGAATTACATCCATTTGAAGCTGTAAAAACAAATGTAATTGGATCATCTAATATCATAAAAGCATCAATTGCAAGAAATATAAAAAAAGTAATTGCAATTAGTACAGATAAAGCAGTTAAACCAGTAAATGCAATGGGAATGACTAAAGCACTTCAGGAAAAAATTTTACTCTCAGAAGAGTTTGAAAAAGATAAGACGATATTTTGTTGTGTTAGATATGGAAATGTATTAGGAAGTAGAGGCAGCGTAATTCCATTATGGGATCGTAAAATACAGAATAATCAACCACTGCCTATAACACATCCAGAAATGACAAGATATATGCTAACATTAACTCAAGCAATTCAATTAGTTTTTTATGCATTAAAAAATTCAAATGGAGGTGAGATTTTTGTGAAAAAGTCTCCTGGCTCAAAAATAGTTGATTTAGCTAAAGCATATGCAGAATTGATTACAAAAAATCCAGATTATCCAATAGAGTTTATTGGGATCAGGTCAGGTGAAAAAATTGATGAAGTATTAATTTCACAAGAAGAAATGAGACATACAAAAGAAGAAGAAGATTATTTTGTGATTGAAAAAGAACTTGATTTTGACAACACATTTGTTGACAAAACAATTCATCTATCAGAATACACATCTTCATCTACAAACCAACTTACAATTGAAGAATTAAAAATATTAATGTCAAAATTAAATTGGGTTCAATAATAAAGAAAAGTTTTAGTTATATCCAATTAGGAAAGAAATATTGAATATTCTTTTAACTGGAGCAAGTGGAAAATTAGGAAAAGAGATAATCAAGCAAATTCCAAGTTGTTTTATTCCATCTAGAAATGAACTTGATATTAAGGATAAAAACAATGTTTTTAATTTCATAAAATCAAATAAAATTAATTCTATTATACATGCTGCAGCATTAACAAGTATTAGGGAATGTGAGAAGGATAAAAACAATGCATGGGAAACAAACGTAACAGGTACAAAAAATTTAGTAGATGCATTTTCAATAAATCATTTAGATGGATATTTCACATACATAAGTACTGCATGTGTTTTTCAAGGAGATGAACGAACATATTCAGAAAAATCAATACCCAATCCAGCAAATTTCTATGCATTAACAAAATTAATTGCAGAAACTAGCGTGAAATCATTACCAAATCATCAAATAATAAGAACAAATTTTATTTCAAAAGAAAAATGGCCCTATGAAAAAGCATTTACTGATAGATATGGATCATATTTATTTGCGGATGATGTTGCATTAGGAATTAAAGAAATTTTAGAATCAAAGCAAAAAGGCATAATACATTTAGTTGGTGACAAAATTTTTTCAATGTATGATGTAGCTAAAATTACTACTCCAGAAATTAAACCAATGAGTTTAAAAGAATATTCTGGTCCCCATCTTACAGTAAATATGACATTAGATTCTATATATTGGAAAAAATATAAAATAAATAAATTATAAAATTATTTTAATTGAATACTATATTTTTAAAAAAAATTCAAAATCTTTTAAAAATAAATTTGTAATATTTTCCCAAGTATAATTTTCTTCAACAAATTTACGACCTTTCTTACCAAAATCTTCTAAAATTTTACTATTTAATAATAAAATTATTTGTGATTCAAAATCTTTTAAATCAGCATAAATCAATATATCAGATTCTTTTGGAAAATCATACATTAAACCATCTAAGGGTGTAGCTAGAATAGGTTTACCACATGCTAAAAGATCAAATATTTTTACTGGTGAAAGTTTTTTAGTCATTTCAGTAATTTCAAATGGATTAATACAAAATTCTGCAAGACTACAATACTTTGGAATTTCCAAATAAGGAACGTAATCTGTAAAAATAATAAAATTTTCTATTTTTAATTTTTTTGAAATATTTTTTAGATTTTTAAGATGAGCACCACCACCAACAATGAGTAATTTAAAATTTGGAATTTGTTTAATTATATTAGGAATTGAATTTAGAATTTTTGGTAGACCAGAAATTGAATGAATACTTCCCAAATACATAACAACTCGATCATTATTAGAAATATTGAGATTTTTTTGTAATTCTAAATCTTTTGACACGGGTTTCATAATGTTTGTATCCACACCCTGTGGAATAATTGTAATATTTTTTGCGCCCATGTCTGCAGACCATTGTTTCATAAACGGTGTATTTGCTATAACTTTATCAAATTCTGGATATACTGATTTTTCTAATTTTAAAACAATATTTTTTAAATATTTTTCATCAATGAGATCATGAATAACATCAAATGTTCTATTAATTATAGGAATATTAGATTTCTTACATGCCTTAATTGTAGCTTTAGCATTAGTAACTATGGAATACAAAAGTACAATATCAATATCATTATCTTTTAAAATTTTTTTTATGAATCGATATGATGTAAAATATGCAGAAATTCTACTTAATCCTTTAATTGGAATAATAGGAGTTCTAAAAATTTTTACAGATGATTTCTCATATATTCGATGGAAATTTTCAATGTCTTCCTTAAAATTACTATTGATAGATATTTTTCCAGGATCAGGTACATCAATTGCATAAACATTATGACCTTTTAATGAGAAAAGTTCTGATAAATGATGTATTTCAAAAGTTACTTTTTTTATCCAATCAACTTCATGAATTATTAAAATATTCATATTTTTTTTAAAGAATTTACCATTTTATAATATTTGTATGAAAAAGTCCCTGAATTAATCAAAGTGTATAAGAATTCACAAAATTTGTAATTCCATCTCTTAAATTAATTGTTGAAATAAAGTTAAGATTTTCTCTAATTTTTTTTGGATTTGTAGAATTATGAATAACTACTCCAGAAATAGGTTTTTTGTGAGTGGGTTTAAGATTTAGTTTTTTTGTGGCTAATAGAAAAATATTAGCCAATTCATTAATAGATGTAGATGTTCCAGTGGCTAAATTAAAAACATCAAATTTTTTCTTTTTATATTTTAATGCAGAATAGAATGCTTTTACAACATCATTAACATGAATAAAGTCTCTTGTTTGTTTACCATTTCCAAATATTATAGGGGATTTATTGTTGTTTAATCTATCCATGAATTTAGATATTACACCAGCATATGTATCATTTTGACGGGGTCCGTAAATATTAAATGGTCTTAATGAAGTAATATTAATTTCAAATAGATTTGAATAAATTTTACAATATTGTTCTCCAGTTAATTTTGTTGAACCATAAACTGTAGTAGGAATTGTTGGCGATGCTTCAGTAATATTTTTTTCATAATCTCCATAAATTGCTGCTGAAGATGTAAAAACAAATTTTTTAATTTTATTTTTTCTACAAAATTCAAGCATATTCAATGTACCATTTACATTTACATCATTTACAAAAATTGGGTTATCAATAGATTCCACAACACTTGCAATTGCAGCTAAATGTATTACTGCATCAACTTTTGGAAGTTGGATAACTTTCTTAAAATTTGTAATATCACATTTGATAAATTTAGCTTGTTTAGAATCAACAAAATTTTTGATGTTAGAATATACTCCACTGTTTAAATTATCAATAATTATTGGATAATGATTTTTCTTTACTAATAATTCTACTAAATGTGATCCAACAAATCCAGCACCTCCAGTTACAATAATTTTCATAAAATCACTCAGAATTTTCCTTAATTAGAGTTACAAGAGTATACAAAATTATAGATGTTAGTAAAAGAATAGTTCCAAATATTATAGAACCAAATCCTATAATTGATGTACTCAACAATATTTGTCGAGTTTCTGTAAATCCTTGAATAGTCATAATTGTGAAAAATAATCCAATTCCTAAAAAAATCAATCCAGGTATACCATAAAATTTTAGAGGATGTTCAATTGAGATGAATTTTAAAGTTTTCATAATTAACAAAATTCCTTTGGTTTATTGTATTTATTTAAATTATTTTTATTATCTGAAATAAATCGATCAAAAGATGTAAATTGAAATTCTTGGATTAATTTAGTCATTTTATCTAATGCTTTTTTTATATTATAAAATGTGATAAAATTATCTATAAAGGGTAAAGAAATTTTTGGCATTAGTTCTGGGACTAATTCCCAAGAATGAATATAGAATGTTGCAGGCTGATTAATTTTACTAATTTGCTCTATGGCAGAACGAATTATTCCTAAAGGTAAAGTTCGAAGGTAAAATCCACCACCTGCAGGAATTTGTTTAGATAAAAAATTTGTTGTTAATAAAGGGAATTCTAATAATTTCCCTGAAATATCATTTTTTTCAAGTGATTTACTTGATATAAAATAAGGAGTGTGTTGTGCATTTTCAACACCATATAATCTAGTTTTAGCAGGAACTATACTAGTATCATAAAGATAGCCATGAGATTCTAAAACATCAATTGCCCAAGATGTAGACCGAGAGAGAGAGAAACTGGGGGCCCTAAAACCTTTAGATTTGTTATTTGTGAGTTCTGAAAATTTTTTTAGTTCGGCGGAAAAAATTTCTTTATAATTGGATTCATCTAATCTAGTATGAGACATTGTATGAAATCCAATTTCATGTCCATTTTCAATTATTTTATCTAAAAGTTCAGGTTTGAATTCTAATAATTCACCA